>ENA-OPEE01002520-OPEE01002520.1-human-gut-metagenome-genome-assembly--contig:-NODE-2520-length-11393-cov-3.478744_pt1 | contig 11393 bp, 7 predicted proteins | sample MGYA00241263_ERZ501506 | MGnify/ENA primary metagenome ERZ501506 (study PRJEB25962, sample SAMEA2042626) | human gut metagenome | biome: human gut; feature: human-associated habitat; material: faeces...
AAAAAAGAAAAAATTCTGTTTCCTCTGTGTGTACCAGAGGTAATCGCAGTGTATCAAAATGTACCTGTCCCCGCACGGGAACAAGGTAGTTTCGGCACACCTCCACGATCTATTATCAATAAATATATACTTCTTATGCTAAATAAAATAATTCGTTATTTCCTTGAGAACAGGGTGATAACAATACTGATCTTAGTGCTGGTGGTCATATGGGGCCTCTCGACTTCCCCGTTTAACTGGCGGGATCATCCCCCGTAATCCGATCCCGGTAGACGCGATTCCCGATATCGGCGACAACCAGCAGATCGTTGCCACCGAATGGATGGGACGTTCGCCCAAAGACATACAAGACCAGATCACTTATCCGCTGACGGCATCCCTTTTAGGAATTCCCGGAGTCAAATCGATCCGTAGCTCCTCGATGTTCGGAATGTCCTTTATCTATATCATTTTTGATGATAACATTGAATTCTACTGGAGCCGTTCGCGGATTCTCGAAAAGCTCAATTCACTACCTCCCGGTACCCTGCCCGAAGGTGTGCAGCCAGCATTGGGACCGGACGCCACCGCATTAGGCCAAATCTACTGGTACACACTGGAAGGGCGCGATCCGGCAACCAGAAAACCGACAGGCGGATGGAACGCGGAAGAACTGCGTACCCTACAGGACTATTATGTCAAATACAGTCTTTCGGCCGCCGAAGGCGTGTCGGAAGTGGCATCAGCCGGAGGATTCGTGAAAGAGTACCAGGTCGAACTGAATCCGGAAGCCATGCGTGCCTTCAATGTTTCCGTCATGGACATTATGAGCGCCATCAAGAAAAGTAATCTCGACATCGGCGCCGAGACAATGGAAATCAACAAGGTCGAATACCTGATCCGCGGCCTGGGCTACATTAAAAATGTCTCCGATCTGGAAAAGGCCGTTGTGACCGTTCGCGACGGTGTGCCGGTACGCATATCGGATATCGCGTTTGTGAATATCGGTCCGGGTACCCGGCGCGGCGGCCTGGACAAAGAGGGGGTGGAAGCTGTCGGAGGTGTCGTTATCGCCCGGTATGGCTCCAATCCTCTGGAAGTCATCAATAACGTAAAAGATAAAATCAAGGAGATGGCTCCTGGACTGCCCCAGAAAACGTTGCAGGACGGGACCGTCTCCAAAGTGACCGTAGTGCCGTTCTACGACCGGACAGGATTGATAAAAGAGACGATCGGCACACTCGAAACATCGTTGTCACACGAAATCCTGATCTGTATCATCGTCATCATTGTCCTGGTTCTCAATCTCCGGGCTTCCGTCGTGATAGCCAGCATGCTACCTATAGCCGTATTGTCTACTTTCATCATTATGCGTTACACGGGAATAGCTGCCAATATCGTGGCACTTTCGGGTATCGCCATCGCTATCGGTGTGATGGTGGATGTCGGAGTGGTATTTGTCGAAAGCATCATCCGGTATATGGAGATGCCGGAAAACAAAGGTATTCGCAAAGGAAAAGCGATGGTGAACCTTATTTATAAGGCGGTCAGTGAAGTGTCGGGAGCCATCGCAACGGCAATGATCACGACCATCGTCAGTTTCCTCCCCGTCTTTGCGATGGAGGCGCAGGAAGGGAAGATGTTCTCTCCCCTCGCCTATACGAAAACCTATGCTTTGGCCTCCGCCTTCGTATTAGGATTGATCCTGCTGCCGACCTTATCCTATATACTATTCTCGGTACGAATCGATTCAAAGCCGATACGGAAAATACTCAACTACATATTGGTAGCCGCAGGCCTCCTTCTATCTGTTCTGTACGGAAACATTCCGGCCCTCGGACTTACCGCTGTCGGGCTGAACAACCTGCTTGCCCACCGTTGGAAAAAGCTGGGAACCGGCAACTATATCAACATCGGCATCGCACTTGCTGTCGCCACTTACTTTTTGGCGGAAGAATGGTTGCCGATGGGACCCCAGAAAGGGATTTTCATCAATCTCCTTTTCGTTGCGGGATGTATCGCCGCCATTCTCTCACTTCTCTGGCTGCTGGTGATCTATTACGAACGTATTCTTCGCTGGTGCCTGGATAACCGGTGGAAGTTCATGTTGCTGCCTGCCGTGACCATCCTTTTCGGTATCCTGATCTGGAAACGGGTCGGACAAGAGTTTATGCCCAGCCTCAACGAAGGTTCGTTCCTGCTGATGCCGACCAGTATGCCCCATACAGGCATCGAACAAAACCTGAATTACATCGAAGCTCTGGACAAGCGCTTGGCAGCTATCCCCGAAGTGGAAACGGCAATCGGCAAATGGGGACGGGTAAATTCGGCCCTCGACCCGGCACCCGCCCAGATGTTCGAAAACACGATCAACTATCGTCCCGAATATATCTTGAACGAAGACGGAAAGAGGGAACGCTTCAAGGTGAACCGAAAAGGCGAATATGTCTTGAAAAGCGGAGGTACATACAACCCGGCAGACGGTTTCCGGCTGATACCGGCGGACAGCCTGATACCGGACCGGAAAGGAGACTATTTCCGGCAGTGGCGCCCCGAAATCAAGAACACGAACGACATATGGCAACAAATCGTCAACATCACCCATCTGCCCGGACTGACATCCGCTCCGAAACTGCAACCGATAGAAGCACGCCTGGTCATGCTCTCGACCGGTATGCGCGCCCCGATGGGATTGAAAATCTACGGGCCGGATCTCGAAACAATCGAACAAAGCGGAAAGGCAATCGAACAGGCACTCAAAGACGTCCCATCCGTCATCCCCTCGTCCGTCTTCTACGACCGGGCCGTCGGCGCTCCCTATCTGGAGATCAAACTGAACCGGGATAACATGGCCCGCTACGGGGTGAATGTCGAGGATTTGCAGGAGATCCTAAGTGCGGCCGTCGGCGGCATGATCCTGACGAAGACAGTCGAAGGCCGCGAACGTTTTCCCGTACGCCTCCGCTATGCACGCGAACTGCGTGACAACCCGGAACCGCTGTCCATGCTCTTAGTCCCGACGGCTACCGGTGCACAGATACCGCTGAAGGAACTCGCCGATATCGAATATGCGCGGGGAGCCCAGATGATCCAGAGCGAAAACACCTTCCTCGTCGGCTACGTGATCTTCGACAAGAAACAAGGGAAGGCTGAAGTGGACGTTGTGAAAGAAGCGACAAAAGTGATCGAAGACAAGATACGGAACGGAGAACTGGAACTGGCAAAAGGCGTCTCCTATAAATTTGCCGGAAACTACGAACAACAGGAACGCGCCACCGCCCGGCTGATGATCGTCGTTCCCTTGGCCCTGCTGATCGTCCTCTTGGTTCTGTATTTCCAGTTCAAGACCATTACCGCATCGTTGATTCATTTCTCCGGTGTATTCGTGGCTTTTGCCGGTGGTTTCATCCTGCTCTGGCTGTACGGGCAGGACTGGTTCATGAACTTTTCCCTGGCGGGAGTCAATATGCGGGATTTGTTTCAGATGCACACCATCAACCTGAGCGTAGCCGTATGGGTCGGCTTCATCGCCCTCTTCGGAGTGGCGACAGACGACGGCGTACTGATGGGAACCTACATCCATCATGTCTTCCTGGAAAAGAACCCGCAGACCAAACATGACATACGCGAAGCCGTAGTGACAGCAGGCCTCAAGCGGGTACGCCCCGCAGCCATGACGACCGCGACCACCCTGATCGCCCTGCTCCCCGTCCTCACCTCGACCGGAAAGGGAGCCGACATCATGGTCCCGATGGCAATCCCGACTTTCGGCGGCATGTTGATCCAGTCGATGACCATGTTTGTCGTTCCCGTATTCCAATGCTGGTGGCGGGAAGGACTGCTGAAGAAAGAGGAAAAGGCCCGCAACACAGCAGAAAATTCCTCACCGGGAAAATAAAGTTTCCTTAGCATGAAACTAAATTTTCTTCGGATGAAAATAAATTTTCACGCAAAGACAAAAGCTGAAAATAAAGTTTCAATAAATAAAATAGTAGTAGAATGAGAATAAAAAAGCATAAAGCCATCTTACGTTGGGGCACCATCCTGCTATCGGCACTTTGGTACCTCCCATCACAGGCACAGACGACCGACAGCCTTTCCTATTACCTGGAAACGGCCGCCCGGAACAATCCGTCGGTAAATTCCAGTTTTGCCCTTTACAAAGCATCCCTGGAAAAGATACCGCAAGCGGGAGCTTTCTCCGATCCCGAACTCGAAATGGGATTCTTCTTCAAACCAATGGAACAGCTCTCCGGCAAACAGGTAGCCGATTTCACCCTGATGCAGATGTTCCCCTGGTTCGGGACGCGTAAAGCAGCCCGCAGCGAGGCGACCGAAATGGCACGCATGGCCTACGAACAATTCCGCGAAAGCCGCAACAACCTGTTCTACGAGGTCAAGAGTCAATGGTACCAATTGAACAACCTGAATGAGCAGTATAAAAACACGGCAGCCAACCTCGCACTGTTAAAGCAGTTGGAACAGTTGGCACTGAACCGCTATACCGCATCCTCTTCACCGGGTGTTCCGGTATCGTCAGCAGCCACCTCACCGGTCATCTCCCCTCTTCCCCAAGCAACGGTAAACAACGGTATGGGAAGTATGGGGAATATGACTCCCTCCCCTGCACCTGCGTCGCCGGGTGGCAACAAGGCAATGTCCGGCATGGGCAGTAACATGGGAGGTAGCCCGATGGGGAGCGGTTCGTCCGGCAGCATGTCCGATGTCCTTCGTATCCAGATCGAAATGGCCGAACTCGAAAACAACCTCGAAGCCCTCCTGTCAAACAGGAAAGCAGCCGAAGCCCGCTTCAACAGCCTGCTAAACCGGGATCAGAGTTTGCCGGTACAGACGTCCGACTCGCTAACACAAAAACTGTTTTCCGTAAAAGACAATGCGGTTTTAGACAGCATCATCCTCTCCAACCCAATGCTCTCCATGCTCGAAGCAGAAGCGAATGCCTATAAGGCCAAAGCGGAGATGGACAAAAAGATGAGCCTCCCCATGTTCGGCATCGGACTGCAATATTCCATTATGGCAAAGCGCTCCGAGGAGATGGCCCGGATGTCCGGGATGGGCAATATGAACGGGATGGATATGGTCATGCCGATGGTCAAGATCAGCATCCCGATCTTCCGCCGGAAATATAACGCCCAGCAACGGGAAAGCAGGCATTACCGGCAAGCAAGCGAGTTGAAATATGAAGATACGCTTAACCAGCTTCACGCCGAATATATCGCATTAAAGCAACAATTGGCAGATGCTTCGCGCAAAATAGACCTGTACGCCAAGCAGCAGGACCTGTCCCGGTCGACCTGGCAATTGATGATCCGCGAATTTTCGGCAGGGACAACTTCCCTCACGGACATTATCCAGTTGGAACGCCAATTGTTGAATTACAGCCTTAAAAAAAGCGAAGCGGTTGCCGAATACAACACGCTGGTCGCAGGATTGGAAAAATTAGTATCAACCTCCGTAAATGAATAACAAGATGAAAAAGATAAATGAAATAAGAAGAAACAAACCGGTTCAATATGCAGTGGTAGCCCTCGCAGGCTTATTGGCCGGCTGGCTTTTGTTCAGCCCGTCCAAAAACGCCACCCCGGAGACCTATGAGGGGCATGAGATGCACAAAGGACACAGCCATGACCTCATACAGGATGAAACGGGTGTCTGGACCTGCTCCATGCACCCCCAGATACGCCAGGACAAACCCGGCAAATGCCCGATCTGTGCGATGGATCTGATCCCGGTCCGTAAAAGTAGCGATGGCAATGGCAGCGAAAGCTCCGATCCCAACGCCATCCGGCTGTCTGAAGAGGCGGCGGCCCTGGCAGATGTGCAGACTTCGAGGGTAAGCAAAGAAAATCCGATCAAGACAGTCCGCCTGTATGGCAAGATCGTCCCGAACGAACAAAGCCTTCAATCCCAGACGGCTCATGTCGGTGGACGCATTGAACAGTTGAATATCAACTTCACCGGTGAGACTGTACGTGCCGGACAGACACTTGCCGTCCTCTATTCCCCCGAACTGTTCACCGCCCAACAGGAACTCTTAGAAGCCATCAAGATGCAGCAGCCCGCTCTTATCCAGGCGGCTCGCGAAAAACTCCGTCTCTGGAAAATGACGGATGCCCAGATAGGAGCGATCGAACAGTCGGGAACCGTTTCCCCGCTCGTCGAGATCAAAGCGAACGTAAGCGGGATCGTGATGACTAAACGGGTAAGCCAGGGTGATTATGTTGCTTCGGGGGCCGTACTGTTCGACATCGCTAACCTGTCAAACGTATGGGCGATGTTCGATGCTTTCGAAGTGGACCTTCCTTTCCTGAATAGAGGCGACCAGGTTCATTTTACTTTGCAGGCCCTTCCCGGTAAGACATATATGGGACGAATCGCTTTTATCGATCCGATCATCAACCCGTCCACCCGTACGGCACGTGTCCGTGTGGAAGTAGCCAACAGCCGGATGGAGCTAAAACCGGAAATGTATGCGACCGCCGAGGTCAATGCCCCCCTTCAAGGCTATAAGGATCGGATCGTCGTGCCGCAAACTGCCGTTCTCTGGACCGGAAAACGTTCTATCGTCTATGTCAGGCAGCCTGACACGTCTACCCCTACTTTCCTGATGCGCGAAGTCGAATTGGGACCGTCCCTCGGTAATGCCTATGTCATCCTGAAAGGATTGTCCGAAGGAGAAGAGGTCGTAACCAACGGCGTATTCTCGATAGACGCCAGCGCCCAGCTCGAAGGGAAACAGTCGATGATGAACAACGCCGGCGAAACGCAACCGATGAACGGCCATGCAGGGCATACGATGGGTGGCCACAGAGGACATACCACACACAAGGCCTCCGATACACAATCAGAAACAGCAGGCGAACACGCCATGTTCGGTGTCAAAGGCTCCTGCGATATGTGCAAACAGCGCATCGAAACGGCGGCTAAAAGCGTAAACGGTGTTCTGTCAGCCCATTGGGACAAGGAAAAACAGATGATACACCTGCAATACGATCCGTCGAAAACCTCCGTCGACGCCATCAGCAAAGCTATTGCCAAAGTGGGTCACGACACTGATACCGACAAAGCGGATCAAACCGTCTACGACCAACTGCCGGGCTGCTGCAAATACCGCAAGTAAGCGAGCGCTGCAACCCGACCAAGCGACCGACCCGTCATCGCCACTATTGTCCTTTTTTATACTGGTGGCGATATTCGGTCGCACTCAACCCGGTTGCGTTCTTGAAGAAACGGCTGAACGCAGCCTGGTCTTCGAAACCCAGCATCAAGGCGATCTCTTTCGAACTTTTGGCCGTATAGAGCAGCAAACGCTGGGCTTCAGCCTGGATACGATTATGGATAATACGAATGGCGGAAGGCTGCTGATAGGTGGAAAGGATATTTGCCAATGTCTTCGGGGATTTGTTCAGCATGTCTGCATATTCCTGCACCTGTTTTTTCTCCTTAAAATAAGTATCGACCAAGACATAGAATTTACGGATCGTCTCGAACTGGAAGCTATTCTCCCGAACGACTCCCTGCCGGTCTTCCGCTATTCGCGTACACAATATGATAAACCGTTTCAACAGTACCCGGAGCATCTCGTCTTGCAGGTGGTCAGTACTGAGAAACTCCTCTTGCATGATCCCCGTCAGCGTGTCGATCTTCCGCCGTTCATCTTCCGAAAGGACAAAAGTCAGCACATGCGACGAACCGTGAAACAGTAACCCGTTACACGACACTTCATGGTCATTGCCATGTATGCAGTAAAAGTTTCCGTTGAACAGCAGAGCATGGTATTTGCCTTCGATGCGCAGGAACTCCAGATGATGCAAATGGGAAAGTGGAATGAGCTGTCCCTTCTTCAAAACAAGCTGCTGATGGTCGATATCCAACTCCACTTCGCCGGAATCCACCCATATAAACTTGTACAGTGTTTTGTCTTTCAGAAGATCCGGGTCTTCATGGAGCGAATCGGTCAAAACGATCCGCCCCTTTATCTTCGCATTCTCAAATGTCCATCTCATGGTATCTTAATTTTCAATTCTCAATTTCCATTATCTCCAGTTCCCCGGCAACTCTCCCGTATGCCGCCTGAACCAGCGTGCAAAGGTATCATAATTTGAGAAATTAAGCATCACGGCAATACGGGAAGGTCTCAGTCGAGTCTTAATCAGCAAGTCTTTCGCCTCAAGTAAGACATACTGACTGATCCATTCCGCCGCCGAAATACCGGAATGCGATTTGCATTTGTTATTCAGTTCCGTCGAAGTCATTCCTAACTTCTCGGCAAAATAATAAACCGGATAATGATGATAACGACTAATCAGCAAAGCGAAATCGTGGAAGAAAGGCGGAACCTCGCTATCCCGGTCGTCCGCCAGATGTCCTCCCTGCTGGAGAAAGAAAATAAGGGCACGCAAAAGTGATTCCACCACTTTGACACGGGCATCGCTCATTCGCTCGATTTGTGACTGTATCAGCCGGATATAGAGTCCGGACTCTTCCAGTTCGTCCGGTGTAATCGTCCGGAACATCAGACGTTGCCGATTGATCAGCAGATCACTACCGGCATAGATTACAATCCCTTCAAAACCTGTCTCCGAAAAACAGGATATGTCACTCACGTCTTCCACAGACGCCAGGAACACCTGTCCGGCAACTATGGAGATTTCCTTTCCAAGCGCTTTGCATTCGAACTTTCCTCCCCGGCAGACCACAGCAAGAGTTCCCGGTTCCAAAGGCAACAGTTCATGATCCTGCCCGACTTCGACGTGAATGATCTTTAAAGTACTTTCCAATGTCAAATTCGCAGTCGACACGGCATGATAGAGGTCGATCGGTAATATTTTATCTGTATTCATTTCCTTCTCACTTTTAAATAAAAATCATTTCACTTCGAACATTTAAAGATAGTTATTAGTTTAATACATACAAGTCTTTTTAGATTAAGTTAAAACCCTATTAATAACATTTTATGATAACAACTCTCGTCATTTTAGCGCTTTCCGCCTTGTTTTTCGTGAACGGGAAGATACGCTCGGACCTCGTTGCGCTCTGCGCACTCGTACTCCTCATGGTCTGTAAGATTTTAACTCCTGAAGAAGCATTATCCGGTTTTTCAAATCCGATCGTAATCATGATGGTCGGCTTGTTCGTGGTCGGGGGAGCCATCTTCAAAACCGGCCTGGCCAAGATGATCAGCAGTAAAATACTCCAGTTGGCAGGGAAAAGCGAATTGAAGTTATTCATTTTAATTATGGTTGTGACAGCCTTCATTGGCGCCTTTGTCAGCAACACCGGAACTGTGGCCCTGATGTTACCCATCGTGGTCAGTATGGCGATGAATGCCAACATAAACCCCAGCCGCTTCCTGATGCCTCTCGCTTTCGCAAGCAGCATGGGAGGAATGGCGACCCTGATCGGTACGCCTCCCAACCTCGTCGTGCAGGAGGCTTTGAAGAACGCCGGGTTCGACAACCTTTCGTTCTTCTCTTTCACTCCGGTCGGATTGGTCTGCGTGCTGACTGGAATCATTATCCTGATTCCGCTCAGTAAAATATTCCTGGCAAAAAAAGACGACAACAATAAAAAAGAGACTTCCGGCGGCCGCACTCCAAAAGAACTGGCACAGAAATACCAACTCTCCGACAATCTCTACCGCTTGAGAGTCACCTCCGGTTCCCTGGTTTGCAATAAAACATTACAGGAACTCAATATCACACAAACATATAATCTGACGATCCTCGAAATACGAAGAAAATCGCCGTCACAGGGCCGCTTCATGAAGACCGTGGATCAAAAATTGGCCGGTTGTTCTTCCCTACTGTGCCGTATTCTCTGCCAGCTGGGAACGATATCTCTGGGCACTTCTGGCCGTCTCCGTATCCGGGAACAGCTCTATGATCTTGTCATAGGTGGTGATGGCATTCTGGGCATCGTCACTCTTACGGTAAGAGTTGCCCAGGCTCAGCCAGGCATCCTTGTTGGTCTCATCGTAAATGACTGCCTTGGACAGGTTCTCGATGGCCGTCGCGTAATCCTCGCTGCGGTAAGCATTGTAGCCTGTCTCATAATACTGTGCGGACAGCTGCGGCCCGATCAGGCCAAGCAACGTCTTGTACAGCTTCTGGAATGCTTCGGAAGTACTGTCCACATCCACGGATGCCGAAATGCTTTCCAGGTTAGCCGCCGTCTGGGTAATATCCTGCGTCTCCAGATATGTGGTGGCTGCCGCTAACAGGCTGTCGATGGTCTGTAGCGTACCGTCGGTTCCCACATACCCCTGCAGTTCCTGATTCAGCGTATCATTCTCTGTCTGCAGTGCCTGCATCTGGGTCTCCAGTTCCTGGATCCGGGAGGTCTTGGTGTCTAACTGATTGCCGATGTCGGTGATGGTCTTCTGGGCCTCATTGTTGGCATTGGATACCGCTGCCGGAACCACCAGAAAATACATCACGGCCAGACCAATGATCAGACCGATGGCAATATTGATCAGGGAAGAGAGACCTGCACTCTTCTGCTCCTTCACATTCAAAGGCTGAATGATGATCTCATTGTCACTCTGGTAGCGAACCGCATCATCCTTCTTCCGGCGTCCGGTCTGCTTGCTATTCTCGTCCGGAGTCAGCTGTATCTCAACTTCCTTCAGATACCGCAGGGTCAGCGTATTGTTGCGGTCGATGTCCATGCACTTACGCAGTTCTCTCTCCGCTCTGTCCCACTGTTCACTGTCCATATAAAGCAGGGCTAACAGCTGATGTGCCCGGATGAACTTCGGGTTCAGGGACAGTACCTTTTTCAGCTGGATGATAGCCAGATCCTTGCTGTCCTGATTACAATAGACCAGTGCCTGATTGTATTTCTTGATGGTCTGGTTAATGGCATCCAGGCGGGCCGCATTGGACTGCAGCATATTGATGTAATCGTCCGCGATATTTTTCTCAGGCCGCATATTTTTGCTGATGACCCATTCGCTCAGTGCCGCAACGACCTCTCCGGTCTCAAAATACACCAGTCCCAGCAGATTTCTGGCTTCGATATTGTTCTTATTAAATTTCAGGCTCTGCCGTAAGCTGTTGATCGCACCTGTGAGATCCCGTACTCCTGCTTTCTCCAGACCGTCATTGTAGAAACGGTTGGACATACACATGATCTTCTTGTAGAGGGATACATCTGCTCCGCAGGACGTACAGAAATCGTGCTCTGACAGATGGCAGCCGCAGTTATAACAAAACATGCTCTCCCTCCTTATTTCTCTTCTTTTTCTTCGGATTCTTTTATCATTTTCACCAACAGATCCGCCGCATCGGTCAGATCCTGATTGTAGATAGCTTCCTCAGCGTCTTCCACTTCCAGACTGGGATGAAATTTCTTCAGTTCTTCTTCAAAATTGATCATGGTCCAAAGACTCC
>ENA-OPEE01002524-OPEE01002524.1-human-gut-metagenome-genome-assembly--contig:-NODE-2524-length-11387-cov-2.735881_pt1 | contig 11387 bp, 11 predicted proteins | sample MGYA00241263_ERZ501506 | MGnify/ENA primary metagenome ERZ501506 (study PRJEB25962, sample SAMEA2042626) | human gut metagenome | biome: human gut; feature: human-associated habitat; material: faeces...
GTTTTTGTATTCTTCAGAAGTCCACCATACAGAATCAGCAGAAGCTTCATTCTTAACGAAGAATTTATCTTTAGGAGAACGACCGGTATAGATACCTGTCATTACATTCACAGCGCCTAATTCAGTAACTTGACCTTTTTCAAAGCCTTCCAGACTCGGTTTTGTTTCCTCAGCGAACAAAACATCATAAGACGGATTGTGCAGGATTTCAGTTACACCTGTAATACCGTACTTGCTCAAATCTAAATTTGCCATTTTCTTTTGAATTAATTAAAATTGGTATTTTGTTTTATTATCTCTTTCCAGCTTAAAGAAAGGAGCTTTGGATGCCCCTTGTAAATCCGGGTACAAAAGTAATACTTTCTTTGAAAAGGAAGAAGGGATTAGAGAAATTTTTCCCTAATTGAATCTCTTTTATAAATTCCTAACAATATCTGCAAACTGAATATTGCAATTTGAAAGATTATCGTTTACTTTGCAAGCCAGTATGTTGTCAATACGATGAAAATGAGATTAAATTATGATTAAACTATAATATGAAAGTAATTGATTTTAGCCAAACAAATTCGATTCTAAACCAGTACATATCCGAAATCAGAAATGTAGAAGTTCAGAACGACCGCCTGCGTTTCCGCCGTAATATTGAACGGATCGGAGAAATCATGGCCTACGAAATGAGCAAAGAGTTCCGATACTCTGTAAAAAACATCCAGACACCACTAGGTATTGCTCCCGTCAGCACACCGGACAACCAGCTTGTCATCAGCACCATTCTCCGCGCCGGTCTTCCTTTTCACCAGGGTTTTCTAAGTTATTTCGACGGGGCGGAAAACGCATTCGTCTCTGCCTATCGTAAATATAAGGACACACTGAAGTTTGATATACACATAGAATATATCGCTTCTCCCCGTATTGATGACAAAACGCTGATTATCACTGACCCAATGCTGGCTACAGGCGGCAGCATGGAGCTAAGCTACCAGGCAATGCTCACCAAAGGTCATCCAGCCGAAATTCACGTAGCGTCCATCATTGCCAGCCAACACGCAATCGAACATATTATGAATGTATTTCCCGAGAACAAAACAACCATCTGGTGCGCGGCCATCGATCCTGAAATCAACGAACATTCCTACATTGTGCCGGGACTGGGCGACGCAGGCGATCTGGCTTACGGAGAAAAAGAATAACAGTCAATACAGGAGAAAACTTTTCCCATTAAAGGTTCCTCCTATATTGTTGAGGCGACATCCCCATTTGCTTCTTAAAGAATGTGCCGAAATAAGAAGCATTGGGGAAGTTTAATTCATTAGATATCTCCAGAATGTCTTTCTGTGTATTTTTGAGTAATGAGATCGACTTACGGATAATAGCTTTAAAGACAAGCTCCTGTACTGTATATCCGCAAATATTCTTGGCAAGCGCAGACAGGTACTTGGGAGACAGACAAAGCTTATCTGCATAGAATCCGACTCCACGTTCCTTCATATAATATTGCTCTATGAGTTGAATCAGCCGGACAAAGATTTCATTTTTTCTTCCCCCGGTTTCTTGCCCTACACTGATCAGTTTACGATTGTGAATAGAACAGATCCGATATGTAAGGGCCAGCAAAAGGAGTTTTCTTTCATAAAGGTTGAACACACTCTCCTCCATTTCCAGAGCACTGTCCAGCAAAGACATGTATTTTACGATTTCATTTTCTTCCCCAGTAGTCCACACATAGCAAGGTTCCGGAATAAGTTGTGAATACATATACATGGAAACAACCGAATTACCGATAATATCCCGTATAGGCTGGATCTGATAGGCAAGAATAAATACCTCCATATCTTCGGATTCCTGAAGCACCTGGAAATGCGAATCTTCCGGGATAAAGAGAGTTTCGCCGGCGTTTGCCCGAAATAAGCGTTGATTCAGCGCAAACTGAAAATTTCCCTGCCGACAGATAATCAGCCCAAGCCCCCTCATGAGAAAGAGTTTCTTTAAAGAAGACGGAAAGGCGTTCAGCACTCCCCTCGAACTACAGATATTGTTCCCACTCAATAAATCCCGGTCCAGTTGTAACAAACGTTCCTGAAAAGTATTCATAATAACAAAACACTTATAATCTGATTACTATTTGAAAAACAATACTAAGTTAGCAATTTTCGTTTGGGATAAGGCACAACGAGCACAAAAATCATACAAATAACACCAGCATAAATAGTCCATCCCGCCATTTCTTTCACAGCAGAGAGTGTTGCCTGTACTTGTATCCGCCCTTTGACGGACATAGCAGCCATATTATGTGCTTCCGTTTCACTCTTTCCCTGATATTGCATTCCCTGCACAGTATTGCTATAGGAGGAGGAAGCTTCCAGATTGACCAGATCTACATTTTGCGCATAACGGGTTATATAATGTTGCTGCCGCTCCTGCAATACATTCGAATAGATTGCCCCTCCAATGCCCGGGCCCAGCACCATGCGCACGGTAAGCATAATGCAGATCCAGGTAGAAAGATATTTGAAAGGCATCCGCTGATTGGCATAAGCCGCTGTCAACGCATATAGAATCATCATCCCGATGGTACGGATAATCACAGGATATTTCATTCGCTCGTAAAGTCCGGCTGTCTGCACCTCAAAATACATAAATCCTGCCGATAACACCAAAAAGAAAAAGCCAAGAGCAAAAAGATATTTCAGATGTACCCCTTTAGACCCCAACACAATAGAAATCAAGGCACCTATAAAATAACCAACCATGCACCAGTTTGCCAATGATGCATTCTGCAAATTATCCAAGTGCATCCCAACCCCTGCATACACATTGACAAACATCGCACTGGAATTAATAATCATCAGTAGTAAATAAAGCAAAGCTCCCATGCGAATCGTACGTAGCCGCAGCGCTCCCAATATAAAATAAGAGGATCGCCGGGTAGCATCCATATAAAGAAAAATACCGGCAAAAAGAATACTGACTGCCGTTGCCCAACAAATAGACTGATCATCATACCAGTCCAGCACCTTGCCATAAACCAACACATAAGTGATGCACGTCAATGATATACAAAAGGCAGTTACATTGCCGAACTTACGGAAATTGATCGGAAAGCGTCCGGTAAAGCCATGATTAGGCATCGTAATAAACAGGATCAGAATGGAAAGCAGCAGAATGCCCATCATAAAATAGTATACATATTTCCATTCGTATTCGAAAGCCAGCCAAGCCGTCAGCGCTGTGCCCATTTGCCCCAAAATCATAAAAAACAGATAAACTACCGGCTGGCTGACACATTTCTCTATATCCAGCTTATCCCATCCCGCCGCATCTTTCGGCTCCATGCCGGGAGTGATATTACGCGTTGCCTCCATACCAAAAGCATATTTAATCAATGTAAACAGATTGACCATCATCAGCACCATACGCAGGAACCCTGTCAGCAGACTACAAAGCGCCAGCAAAAAGATACTGTCAGTTTTGGCACACACATAACTGAAAACATACATAAGTGCAAAGCCACCTATGCACATCAGCTTCTCCCGGCGTATGCAAACCAGTTCATACAAAAAAGGAGCAAACGCTGCCATACCGATAGAGGTCACAAAATTAGCAAACTGAATATGCTCGGAAATAATGCCTAAGCCGCTCATCATCTCGGTACTGTTTACAGAATAAACTCCGCCTACTGAAAGAATGGGCAGGAAAAAGAACAATAGGATGATAATACCTACCGGTTTGGGCACCCAATTGTAAAAAGGATAATTTCTAGGACATGAAGGCATGATCATCAGAGTTTAGCTTTTACTACTACCATCATACCTGCCGCCAACTTATCATTATCTTCTTTCGACAAATCCGTGAAATCAATACGGACAGGAATACGCTGCTGTATCTTTACGAAGTTTCCTGCTGAATTATCCGTTGGCACCAGTGAATATTTGGAACCAGTCGCTCCGGAAATAGCAGTCACTTTGCCTGTAAACTCTTTCTTACTGATAGCATCTACCGTGATGGCAACTTCCTGCCCGATACGCAGATTCTCAATCTGCGTTTCTTTATAATTAGCAATAATCCATTTTTGGGTATCCGGAAGGATATACGTAATGCATTGTCCTGCTGTAATAAACTGTCCCTCCTCTAACGAACGCCGGCCCAACTTGCCATCACAAGGAGCCAATACAACTGTATATGAAAGATTGAGCCGTGCCATCTCAAGCGCAGCCGTCGCACGCTGAATAGCAGCTTCCGTATTCTCACGACGATGAGAAACTTCATTCACTCCTGAAAGAGCTGCTTCCCGTTGACGCTTTGTCGCTTCCAGCTTCTTGAAGGTAGCTTCATATTCGGTCGCAATCTGTTCCAACTGGATAGGTGTGGCCGCATTTCGTTTGACCAGATTTTCATAGCGTTGCCGGTCCTTCTCCAATTTTGCCAGCCGGATTTCTATTTCGGCAATAGAAGCATCATATTGTTTGCGTAGTCTGCAAGGTCGCATTTATCACAGTAGCGCCTGCCTGCGCATCTTTCAATGCAGCTTCAGCTTCCATCACCCGGATTTTATATTCGCGGTCATCCAGCACCAGCAATGTATCCCCTTTGTGCACCTGCTGATGTTCTGTGAAATAAATCTTATTAATATAGCCTGATGCACGCAGATTGACAGGCGACACATATTGCTCTATCTGTGCATCATTACTGGTCTCTGTCTGCTTAGCCCAGAAAGAGAAAAACAACTTCAATCACTCCCCAAACGATAATAGCGACTCCAAATAAACTTACTATTATCTGCCAACGACGTAATTTTCTCATCTTCTTAGCTTTCTCCTGATGTGTACCGGAGACTGTATTTTTTTCCATTGTTTCCATATGAATGATTCAATTAGTTATCTATTATTTGAACAGGGACGCTATCTGTCCGGTCAACTTCAACAACATCAGGTTAGTCACCCGATAGTTATAATGTGCGCTAATGTAATTATTCTGTGCTTCACTCATCCGCATTTCATCTTGCAGCACCTCAGTCATCGATGTGATTCCTTCCCTGTAACGGTCAGTAGTAACTGCATACACTTCTTCGGCAAGCAGATAATTGTCTTTCTGCTTTTTAAAGTTGCGTTGGTTGTTCATCAAATCATTGACTGCATTCAGATATTGCGTATGCAGGTTCTTCCGTATGTCCAACTGCGAAAGTTTCATCATTTCAATATCAATCATCGCTTTCCGGATCTTGTATTTCTTATCCAGACCGTCGAAGATAGGAATACGCAAAGTCAACCCCACTCCATAAGAACGGAACCAATGATTAGACGGACCGGAATGGAACCAATGATAAGCCTCATCCGTATAAGCAGCAAACCTCCAGTTCCCCGTCAGATTGAGAGAAGGAATATAACCATTACTTATCAACCGTTTCTGCCTCTCTGCCAGCTGTACCTGCGATTGAAGCAACTGAAGTTCATACAGATTTTCCGATAATCCGGTCAACGCTACCGTAGCAATACTATCCGTATTGACCGGTAATAATCCAATCTCCTTCTCTGCCGGATAATCCATGATATATTTCAGCATATTCAGCTGTTGTGTCATCATCGCCTGCGCATTGTCATACTGCACTTTCAGGTTTTCAAGATTGATATTCACCCGCTTCAGGTCAACTTCCATTGCCATTCCATTATCGAAAAAGGCCTGAGTGATATCTCTCAATTCCTCCAATCGGGTAATATTGGCTTTTATCAATGCGATCTGCTCCGCGGTAACTTGCCCCAGATAATACATTTTACTAATCTGCAAGATTAAATCTTCTCTTGCCTTTTCGTACGAAAGCCGGCTCATCTCATCCACAATTTCTGCAATAGAAATCGAAGTGTAAAGAGTCTGATTATAAAGTGGCATCTGTAATTCCAGTCCGACATTGGCACCATATTGCAGTGTCCGGGTGATATTATATGGCACTCCATAAGAAGAACCGTCAGTCACGGAGACAGGCGGATCGATGTTATCATTGAAATTAGCAAAACCATTGATCTGCGGCAACAATTTCACCCGATTCTCTGAAACACCATACTTACTTTTTTGCATTGCTTTTCGTTTGCCCTGCAACGAGAGATTATTTTCAATCCCTATACGAAGGCAGTTCTCCAGAGTCAGAACATTCTGTGCACTCCCACCGATAACAGGCAGGCAAAAAAAGGAAAAAATGAACAATAGTCTTTTCATAATAATCGTTCTATAATCAGGCACAAATTTAATGGCTTAGGATAAAATGAGACTATCCATAAATCAACTGTTTATGTTCACATTTTCCTTTTTTCTGCCTTCGTTTCTTTCTTGAAACAGGATGGTGTCACTATCCGGCACTCATAGTGACACCATCCGACAAGGATGCTTACACTATCATCATAGGATAGTGACACCATGTTTTATAGATAAAACTCCGTTCTTTGTCGATTTCATTTTCATCTATTTCAACTACTACTTAACTTTGGAATATGAAACCAATTAACAGCAAAAAGAATGAAAAGAAACATGAGACTAATAGGGCTTGCTGCCTGCCTGATAAGTTGCAGCAGTCTGGCTGTGGCACAAGACCATCCGGAACCACAGGAAAGACAGCAGTATGAGCAACGCCTTCCACACGAAGTTCCGAATCCTGAAAAGATAGCAACTCAAATGACTGACAGGATGCAAGAGTCACTTCAACTGACAGAAAAGCAATACAAGAAAATCTATAAGCTGAATCTGAAAGAGCAGAAAGAACATTTCAAAGCTATGCAAAACTCCGGCGAACAACGTCCGCCAATGGGAGGCCGGGCATGAGAGGCGGTCGCCCGCCAATGGGCGGTAGCGAACCGCCGATAATGGGCGAAGGAAACTTTCCCGACGATATGGGGGAACGTCCTATGATGAACAAAGAACAGAATGTTGAAGATATACAAAAGAAAGCCGCAGAAGCTAAAAAGAAAAAGATAAAAAAAATTCTGACTCCGGAACAATATGCAAAGTGGCAAACCGAACAGGCTACTGCCCGCCAAAAGGCCCCTCAGATGAGGATGCATAAAGGCAATCATACGAATAAAATTTGAAAATTCTAACTATTTAAACATATAACAGCGTTTGTTTTTCATAATTTTTTAGTGAATGCATAAGCGGCTCTCTTCGGGATGAAGGGAGCCGCTTTAAATATATAGTATAAATATACAAGTCTTTGAGATCAGACAGTAGAATTAAGACTTTTCAATCTCATCTTTCTTTTGGGGAACTAACTTCTTCTTGCTAAACCAAATCAACACCATCACTCCGATCAGCAATAACGCCAACGATGCATAAGCTATACTTTCCGTCACATGCAAGCTCTGCGGATCAAACCACATCTCAATAGTATGCTTACCCGCAGGTACATTCATTACACGCAAAATATAGTCAGCGCGAGCAATATCTGCCGGCTGTCCGTCAATCTTTGCCTGCCAGCCCGGATAATATATCTCAGAAAAAACAACTACCCCATCTTTGGCAGAAGAAGTCTCATATACCAAGCGATTCGGTTCGTAGCTGGTCAGACGAATAGTAGATAAGGAGTCTTTATAACCTTCCGTTACGCCCTTCAACTGATCCTTAAATTTCGCATCGACCACAACTGTTTCCGTCGGAAGAATATCATTCAGCGCATCAATCTCTTCATTCGCATTATTGACATACTGCCCCTTATCCACAAACCAAGCATTGCCGTACGCATAAGGATTCTCGACAGGAATTGTCTGTCCTTGCTCACCGGCAGGGAAGATAAAGTACTTCGTGTTCAGCATATTCAGCACCCGGAATTTAGAAGCATCCACACTATCCATCGCACCACCAGCGGCAGCAACCTCCTGATAGGTATCCTTCATTTCCGGAGTTATATGGTGATCAATCATTTCCTGATAACGACGCAACTTGGCTGCATGATAACCACCAACACTCTTATGCCAGTATGAAGTATTATTTTCATTGAAAGTATTATTGGGGAATCCTACGAAATTCAATACCCGATAATTCAAAGCCGTATCCTGAAGGATCATCTCATCTGTCTGAGTTTTAACAAATGCCCCTGTCTGTCTGGACTTCGGTACAAATTGTTCATCATTCAAATAGCGTTTATTGACAGTCCACATATCCACCAGACAAAGAATTGCAATACCGGCCACAGCCAGAGAAGCCTTCAACTTTTTCTGCTGATAGAGGAATAGCAAGAAACATCCTACGACTATAATAAAGAAACTACGCCATGCATCTGTTGTCAACATCGCCTTGCGCATTTCTGCCAAATTAGCAACGATCGGAGATAGATACTCAGCAGGCAGCCCTTGCTGTAGAGCCGACATTTCCTGTGCCGGAATATAGCTGGAGAAGAAAACTCCCGGAGCAACTGCCAAAATCAGCGAAACACCGGCCGTCAGCGCCAGAGTAATAATTACACCTGTCCGATTCTCTTTCCCCTTCAAGATTTCCGGTTTAGTCAAGACCTCTTTTAAAGCAAAGATCGCTAACAGTGGAATCGTAAATTCAGCAATAACCAAAATGGAAGATACGGCACGGAACTTATTATACATGGGTATATAGTCGATAAAAAAGTCCGTTAAACCCATAAAGTTCTTTCCCCACGAAAGCAGGATAGAAAAGATTGTAGCTCCCAGCAAGGCCCATTTCAGCGGTCCTTTCACAATAAAACATCCCAGTATGAACAAAAACAGAACAAAAGCTCCCACATATACCGGACCGGAAGTCATAGGCTGATCGCCAAAATACTGTGTTAACTGCGAATAAATGCTGCTATACATCGGATTCGCTTTTGCCATCGCTGTCTCATTCTTTGCCAAAGGAACCGACGCTCCTCCCTTTACGTTCGGCACCAGCAAAGTAAGCGTTTCACCAATTCCATAACTCCAGTTCGTAATATAGTTACGGTCCAGCCCACTACTAGTCTGATTGGCGGCAGGGCCTTCCTGTTTCAGTTCACTCTTCCCCCGCATTGTCTCCTTACTATACTCATAAGTATGATATAGATTAGAAAGATTGGCACATACTCCTATTGCCGCAGCTAATATCAGAACAGCACTCGCTTTGAAAAAATGTGGAAGTTCCTTTTTCTTATAAGCATCCTCAAAGTAAGCTCCTACAAAAAACAGGATGACGAACATGAAGTAATAGCTCATCTGAATATGGTTCGACTGAATCTGAAGCGCGATGAACAGAGCCGTTATAATTCCTCCCAACAGATATTTTTTCCGATAAGCCAGCACAATACCGGCAATCGTAGGCGGAATATAAGCCAATGTGACAAATTTCCATATATGCCCTGCCGATATCAGGATAAAGAAATAAGAAGAGAAGGCCCAGATGATTCCTCCTAAAGCAGACAGCCAGACAGATAGCCCAAATGCCCGCAAAAGGATATAGAACCCAAGCATCATAATGAAAGTCAACACTACATAGGGCGGAAGATACAAATGATAGATGTTTTCTATCCACTTCAGCGGTTTGGTAGAATCATAACTCGGAGACATCTGGTAGGTAGGCATACCTCCAAAAAGAGAATTTGTCCAGCGGGTACGTTCCCCTGTACGTTCAAGATATTCCTGAGCTTCTTGACCGGCTCCCACTCCAGCCACCGTATCGTGCTGAAACAAAATACGACCTTCAATATCAGCCGGAAAAAAATAAGCAAAAGAAAGAATGATAAAAGCTAAAATAGCAATTAAGTCGGGAAGGAACTTCTTCATAAAATTGACAATTGACAATTGACAATTGACAATTGAAGGTCAACAATAGCAGCCCGGCAGGTCACACCTCCTATATAGCTGCCCATTGTCATTTGTCAACTGTCAATTGTCAATTAAATTAGTATCTATAATGTTCAGCCTTATAAGGTCCGTCTACCGATACACCGATATAAGCGGCCTGTTCAGGAGTCAGTTTCGTCAGTTTCACACCGATCTTTTCGAGATGCAGGCGGGCTACTTCTTCATCCAGATGTTTCGGCAAGCGATATACATTTACTTCGTATTTCTTGTTGAACAACTCGATCTGAGCCAACGTCTGATTGGTAAATGAATTACTCATCACAAACGACGGATGTCCTGTTGCGCATCCCAGATTCACCAGACGACCGTCAGCCAGCAAAAGTATACTGTGACCATCCGGGAAATAATAGCGGTCTACCTGCGGCTTGATGTTTACACATTTGATACCCGGGTAATGTTTCAAAGCATCTACCTGAATTTCATTATCGAAGTGTCCGATGTTACATACAATTGCCTGATCTTTCATTTTCTCCATGTGGTCGATACGAATGATATCAATATTACCCGTAGTAGTCACAAAGATATTACCTTCGGTACAGGCATCTTCCATTGTCACAACTTCGAAACCTTCCATTGCAGCCTGTAGTGCACAGATCGGATCTACTTCCGTCACAAGTACGCGTGCTCCGTAAGAACGCATTGAATGTGAACATCCCTTACCCACATCACCATAGCCACATACGACAACTACCTTACCGGCAATCATCACATCGGTTGCTCTCTTGATACCGTCAGCCAATGATTCGCGACATCCGTACAGGTTATCAAACTTAGACTTTGTCACTGAATCGTTCACATTAAATGCCGGGAATAGCAGTTTGCCTTCTTCCTGCATCTGATACAAACGGTGTACACCAGTCGTCGTCTCCTCCGACACACCACGCATTTCTTCAGCTACACGATGCCAGCGGGTCTTATCTTCAACCAGCACTTTTTTCAGAATGGCATTCAATTCTATTTCATCTTCTGCATGTACTTCCTTATCCAGCACGGCAGCATTCTTCTCAGCATCATAACCGACATGAATCATCATAGTAGCATCACCACCATCGTCTACAATTACGTTCGGACCTTTTCCACCAGGGAAGTTCAAGGCTTGCAGCGTACACCACCAATAGTCGGCGAGATTCTCACCTTTCCAGGCAAATACCGCAACCCCGGAAGCAGCAATCGCAGCAGCTGCATGATCCTGAGTTGAATATATATTACATGAGCACCAGCGCACTTCCGCGCCCAGCGCAACCAATGTTTCAATCAGTACAGCGGTCTGGATGGTCATGTGCAATGATCCCATGATACGGGCACCTTTTAACGGTTTGGATTCTCCATACTTTTCGCGAAGAGCCATCAGGCCGGGCATTTCTTTTTCTGCCAAATCGATTTCCTTGCGTCCGAAATCAGCAAGTGTAATATCTGCCACCTTATAGGGCAGAGTAGAGAATAATTCTGTAGACATATTGTAAATCATTTATATATAATGGATGCAAAGATAGAACATTCTGATTAGTAGGGCAAAAGCTATCCGTTTTTTTTATATTATAATAACTAGGGAGGCTGTCA
>ENA-OPEE01002547-OPEE01002547.1-human-gut-metagenome-genome-assembly--contig:-NODE-2547-length-11322-cov-2.128162_pt1 | contig 11322 bp, 7 predicted proteins | sample MGYA00241263_ERZ501506 | MGnify/ENA primary metagenome ERZ501506 (study PRJEB25962, sample SAMEA2042626) | human gut metagenome | biome: human gut; feature: human-associated habitat; material: faeces...
GTCGGCACCCGGAACTGTAAATGTAAGTTCGATACCTGTACAACCGCCTGCAAGGCAAGCGTCTGAAATTTTAATTGCTTCTTCAGCATTGTTAGCTCTTACAACTGCAACAAGACCGCAGTCAGTTAGCTTTTTAAGCACATCTTCTTTTAACATTGGAAAAAAACCTCCTAAAATATTTTACTGTATATAATTTTATCACAAACCTTTACGATTTGCAATATCTCAACATAAAAAAATACACTGTAACGGATAATTTTGCCGATACAGTGCAAATTGATTTAGACTTTTTGACTTTGAGTCGATTTTTCTTACATATTCCACAGCATAGTGTACATCACTTCTCCGTTATGTTCGTGGCGAAGTGCACCGTCAATGATAAAGCCGGTACGGGTTGCGAATGCAAGAGCCTTTCTGTTTCTTGCGTAAATAGGTATGTGGAGCATATTGTACTCCGATTTCAGGAAATTTATAAGTGCCGTTCCGATACCTTTGTTTTGATATTCTGGATCGACGAAAAGCCCAGTTATTCTGTTATCCTCCGTCACACCGGTAAAAGCGACAATCTTGCCGTCAATGATGTAAACAAAATTTTCTTTGCCGTTTATGTATTTTTCTTTTACAAAATCGTAATGTGTTTCCCAAAAGTTTTCTTCAACAAATGAATTTGAATGAATTGTTGTTCGCAGCCATAAATCCATTACTTCATACGTTTGAGAAGGTTTCATTCGTTCTATATTTTCCATATTATCAAGTCCTAAATATTATAAGTAAATTCTTCAGGCGTTACAGTGCCTTTTGCGATTGCCTCAGCTTTTAAATCAAAGTAAAGCTGAGTAAATGATGCCGATATATACGGCTCAAGGAACAAAAATCCTATACCGAATGTAATACAGCTTAGAATTATCCAACCGAAAAACGAAAGTGAGAATAAAAATATTCTGCCTTTGTTTCCGTCGGTAAGCGATTTTGTAACTTCAAATGCTCTGCGTCTGTCCATAGCCGGATTTTCGGCAAGGATATAAGGAATCATTGAGTATTGGAATGATTTGATAATTCCCGGTATGATGAACAACAGCGACCATAAAAATGTATAAATCGCAACAAACACATTAATACCGATTACGTTGCCGAGATTGTTTTTATAAGGGAAAAACAAATCGTATACATTAGGTGCGTTGACAGTTGCCTTTATGAAAAATCTGCACGATCCCACGCTTAGAGGAAATGTGACAAAAAGAGTGATTAATATTTGAAGTACGGCTGATATTGATGTACCTGCCGAACCGGCGTCCGAATTAACCATATTAGTCACTGTAGCAACCGAAGTTCCGAGTGATGTGATAAGTGAAACCAATATACATACTCCGAATGAATACCAGTAGTTTGACTTTAAAACGTCTTTAGCTCTTGTTTTTAGTTCTGCAAAAGTAGTTTTATACATATTGCCAAGACCTCCTTTATATTTAAGATATATCGCATAAAGTATATCATATGCAAAATATTTTTTGTAGTAGGAAATTCATAATGTAAAGTAAACTTAATAAAATATACTTGTTTATACAAAGAAAATGTTATATAATAAAGGCGTATATATATTATTGTAATTTACAAAGGAGATATAACGATGAGTAAGAGTGTCAATTTGTATGTAGTGGTACCGTGCTATAATGAAGAAGCTGTTTTGCACGAAACATCCAAGCAAATGCTTGAATTATTCGGTGAAATGAAAAATGACGGACTTATAAATGACAACAGCAGAATCGTTTTTGTAGATGACGGTTCTAAAGATAAAACATGGAGCATAATAGATGAACTGACTAAGGCTCATACAGAAATATCGGGAATAAAGCTTGCCAAGAATGCTGGACATCAAAATGCACTTTTCGGCGGTCTTATGACAGTTAAAGATGACTGCGACTGTGCAATATCCATTGATGCGGACTTGCAGGACGATATACACGTAATACCTGATATGGTGAGAAACTTCATTGACGGATATGACGTTGTTTACGGTGTAAGAAACAAACGTGATACCGATACATTCTTTAAACGCACAACGGCGGTAGGATTTTATAAATTAATGCAGTTTATGGGCGTTAATATTGTATTCAATCACGCGGATTACAGATTGATGAGCAAACGTGCGCTTGACGGATTGGCACAATTCCCTGAGAGAAATCTGTTCCTAAGAGGAATGGTTCCGCTTGTCGGCTATCGCTCAACGAATGTGTATTACGACAGAAACGAACGCTTTGCGGGCGAGTCAAAATATCCGTTAAAGAAAATGCTTTCATTTGCGTTTGACGGTATAACTTCATTCAGCATAAGCCCAATCAGAATGATTTCGGCATTCGGTGCGATTGTGTGCGTGTTTGCGTTCATTATGGCGATATACGCACTTGTGCAGAAAATTATAGGTCACACAGGTGCAGGCTGGGCGTCACTTATGGTTTCGATATGGTTTATAGGCGGTGTACAGCTTTTGTCTGTCGGACTTATAGGCGAGTATATCGGTAAATTGTATAAAGAAGTTAAACGCCGTCCAAGATATATTATTGAAGCATATGTAAATGAAAAAGAGAAAGAGGACGATAAATAATGATATATGATGTTGCAATAATCGGCGGAGGTCCTGCCGGAATGTCAGCTGCCATATATGCCGCAAGAGGCGGTATGAAAACGCTTGTAATCGAAAAAATCGCATACGGCGGTCAAGCAATAAAAACATATGAAATAGACAATTATCCGGGATTTGCAAACAATCCGACAGGTGAAGAACTTTCAAAAGCAATCGAAGAACACGCAAGAAAATTTGGCGCAACATTTGTTTCGGAAAATGTTAAGTCAATCGAAAATGCCGAATACGGCATAAAGGTTATTCACACAAGAAGAAATACTTATATGGTAAAGTCAATAATTTTTGCAACAGGTGCAGTACCAAAAACGCTCGGTGCGGACGGTGAAGAACAGTTTGCCGGTGCAGGTGTTTCGTATTGTGCGACTTGTGACGGTGCGTTTTTTAAGGATAAGGACGTGTGCGTTGTAGGCGGCGGAAATACGGCTATGGAGGACGCATTGTATCTTGCGGGATTTTGCCGTAAAGTCTATGTCCTAAACAGAAGCAAGAAGTTCAGAGCGGCGGCTACAATGGTTGAAAACGTAAAAAGAAACGGCAAAATAACCGTGCTTACAGATACCGTAGTTGATAAATTCGTAGGCTCAAATATGCTTGAGGGTGTTGATATTAGAAACACGGTAACAGGCGAAAAGAGTATTTTGAACGTATCGGGCGCTATCGTCGCAATAGGTGTAAAGCCGTCGTCCGATCTTGCAAAAGATTGCGGGGTTGAATGTTGTCAGCACGGATTTGTCAAGACGGATATGTACCTTGCGACTAACATAACAGGTATATTTGCGGCAGGTGACGTAAGAGTATCACCGTTAAGACAGGTTATAACAGCGGCGGCAGACGGTGCAATCGCTGCGACAAGTGCGGTTAATTATGTGAATGAACTCGGAATTAAAAGCATATAAAAGGTAAAAGGATAAAACTATGAAGACACTTATAAAAAATGCCGAAATAGTAACAATGACAGGCGAAAAGTACAAGAACGGCTGTATATTGTTTGATGAAAAAATACAGTATGTAGGTGAAGATAAAGCATTTGAGGCGGATAAGATTATTGACGCAGAGGGTAAAATCGTTATGCCCGGACTGATTGACGCACATTGTCATGTCGGAATGTTTGAAGATTCGCTTGGATTTGAGGGTGATGACGGTAACGAGGACAGCGACCCGATAATGCCGCACCTTCGTGCGATTGACGGAATAAATCCGTTTGACCGTGGGTTTAAAGACGCGTATAACGCAGGCGTTACAACCGTTGTAACAGGACCGGGCAGTGCAAACCCTGTGGGCGGACAGTTTGCGGCGGTTAAGACGTACGGAATATGCGTAGATGATATGATTATTAAAACACCTGTCGCAATGAAATTTGCACTTGGTGAAAACCCAAAATGCGTGTACAATGAAAAGGACGAGGCACCTGTTACGCGTATGGGAACAATGGCATTGATACGCGAATTGCTTATAAAATCAAGAGATTATATGAATCAGCTTGACGCATATAATGAAAACAGCGAAGAACACGATAAGCCTGAATTCGACATAAAGCTTGACGCAATGATACCTGTACTCAAAAAACAGATACCTGTTAAAATTCACGCACACAGGGCAGACGATATTTGCAGTGCAATCAGATTGGGCAAAGAATTTGATATTTGCGTTACGCTTGAGCATTGCTCGGACGGTGACAGAATAGCACCGATTTTGGAACGTGAAAAATTACCTGTAATGCTTGGTCCGACACTTTCGGACAGAAGTAAACCGGAGCTTAAAAACTTAACCTTTGATACATATAAAAATCTTTCGGACAGAGGTATTGACGTTGCGATAATAACAGACCACCCCGAAATTACGATTGAAAATCTGTCGCTTTGTGCGGTTATGGCGGTTAAGCACGGTATGGACGAAGAAAAAGCACTGAAAGCGATAACCTCCACAGCGGCAAAAAACTGTTGGATTGACGACAGAGTAGGTACGCTTGAAGTCGGTAAAGACGCCGATATTGCAGTGTTTACAGATTTGCCGACAAGATTTGAGTCTGAATGTGTTATGACGTTTATAGACGGAAAATGTGTAACAGACATAAAGTAAGAATGGGACGATAAAACGTCCTTTTTCTTTTATACAAAAACATTGTTTTAAATTAATTTGTTTTGGGCAAAGTGACAAAAATTGTAGAAATAGATACAAAATAACTTACAAGTGTCGGAAAATAAACACCGATATGAAAATTGACTGTTGACGTACAAAGTGACGGAATTTATAATATGTATTGATGAGATTAATGTTTTCGGAGATGTAAATATATGAAGAAAAATGATGTGAAAAATGATAGTCGAAAAGACAATAATTTAATGGTAAAAATAGCAACTTTTATTGTTGATAAAAGACGTGCATTCTATTTAATATTTGCACTTGCACTTGTATTGTGCGTAATATCAATACCGAAAGTGCAGGTAAACAACGACATAAGTTCATATCTTCCCGAAGAAACGGAAACAAGACGCGGACTTACTTTAATGGACGATGAGTTTATTACATACGATACGGAAAAAATAATGGTTACGACCATAACGACCGAAACAGCGGAAAAGCTGAAAGATAAACTCGAAAAGGTTGACGGAGTAAAAGAGGTTGAGTTTGAAAATGACGACGACCACTATAAAGATTCTGCGGCATTGTTTACGGTTACGCTTAGCGTGCGTGACGATTTGGACAGAGAACTTGAAATTGTCGATGATTTGAAAGCACAGCTTGACGGATATGACTTCTATGCTTATTCCGACAGTATAGACGACAGTTCTAAACAGCTTGAAAAAGAAATGACCGTTATTTTGGGTATAGCACTTGTGATAATTATAGCGGTTTTGCTGTTCACGTCACAGAGCTTTATGGAAGTGCCGATATTCCTTATAGTATTCGGCGTGGCGGCGCTTTTGAATATGGGTACGAACTATCTGCTCGGTGAAATTTCGTTTATCACCAAGTCGGTTGCGGTGGTGTTGCAGTTGGCACTGGCGATTGACTATGCGATTATCCTTTCGCACAGATTTGCGGAGGAAAAGCAGACAAAGAATGCGTATGACGCGATAGTAACCGCACTTTCAAAGGCTATCCTTGAAATCAGCTCATCAAGTCTTACAACACTTGCAGGTCTTGCCGCACTTATGGTAATGCAGCTTAGAATCGGTATGGATATGGGTTTGGTACTTTGTAAAGGTATCATATGCAGTCTTGTTACGGTATTCTTTATTATGCCCGGTTTGCTTTTGGCATTTTCGGATAAGATTGATAAAACAACTCACCGTTCTTTTGTGCCGAGTATCGAGAAATGGTGTAAGGTTGTTATTAAATTAAAGAACATTGTGCCTTACATATTTATTGCGATTATAGCAGTCGGTGCGGTGCTGTCGTCAATGAGTAACTATGCTTTTGACGCCACAGCCGAACAGCTTAAAAAGCCTACCGAAAACTCAATCGCAAAACGAAAGGTTGACGAAATTTTCGGTACAGACCATCAGCTTGCTGTAATTGTTCCGTCAGGTGACTATGACCGAGAGGCAAAAGTTATATCGCTTGTCGAGGAAAATCCGAGCATAAATTCGGCTTTGGGTCTTGCAAATACGGAGCTTGATGACGACCATATACTTACCGAAAAAATCAACGCAAGAGAAACTTCAAAGCTTATGAATATCGATTATGATTTGTGTTGCCTTTTGTTCCAGGCATACGGCGCGGAACACGATGAATACAGTGCAATATTCGGTGATGTAAATGATTACGAAGTGCCTATAATCGACTTGTTTATGTATGTACACGAGAAGATGGATTTGGGTGTAATCAATCTTGACGAAGATCAAACGAATGATATTAACGACCTTTACGACAAGCTGACAGACGCGAAAGACCAGCTTGAAAGCGATAATTATTCAAGAATAATCTTTACATATAAATGTGATATTGAAAGTGACGAGGCATATCAAATGCTTAAAGACGTCAGAAGTGATGTTGAAAAGTATTATGACGAATGTTTGCTTGTCAGCGACAGCGTAAACAGCCGTGACTTGGGTGATTCGTTCGGCGGAGACAATAATAAGATTAATCTTATAACAATCTTGGCATTGCTTTTGATATTGATGTTCACATTCCGTTCGGCAGGTGTTCCTGTGCTTTTGGTACTTGCGATACAGGGAAGTGTGTGGATTAACTTCTCAATTCCGTTCCTTACAGGGCAGAGATTGTACTTCCTTGCATACTTGGTTGTAAGTTCAATTCAGATGGGTGCTACGATTGACTATGCTATCGTATTTACGAACAGATACCTTGAATTAAAGGAAACAATGGATAATAAACAGGCGGCGGCAACCGCGCTTAACCAATCGTTCCCGACAATTCTTACATCAGGTTCAATCCTTACACTTGCGGGATTTCTAATAGGTATGATTTCGACAAATGCTATTATATCGGCACTCGGTACGGTACTTGGACGCGGAACGTTAATATCAATAGTTATAGTAATGATGGTACTTCCGCAAATTGTACTGCTGTGCGATAAGTTTATTGAAAAGACCGCATTCGGTAAAAAAGCGACTGATAAAGACAAGGCGGCAAAGAGAGAAATGTCGGGCATTATGTTCGTCAACGGTCGTGTCAGAGGTCACGTTTCAGGCTTTATGGACGGTGTGTTCTACGGCTTGGTAAAGGGTGATATAGACGCGAAAGTCGAACTTGGAAATCAACAGGATTTGTTGCTTACAGAGAGTAAGGAAGATAATATAAAAATAGATGAAAAGCAGGAGGATGAGGATAATGAGAACAACGAAGAAGAACAATAAAATCATATCTTTTCTGACTGCACTTGTTATAATGCTAAACATATTACCTATGTGCATTGTACAGGCAGACGACACTGTTGCAATATCGACAGTGAACGACCTTAAAGAATTTTTTGAAAAGTGCGTATATGACGAGTATTCAAAAAATAAGAAGTTCGTATTACAAAATGATATTGATTTAAACGGTGTGGAAATAAAAAGTGCGGAGGTATTCTGCGGAACTTTCGAGGGAGGCGGTCACAGTATAAAGAATGTCAAGCTTTCATTTGAGGGTTCAAATAAAGGACTTTTCTGTTCAGTGACAAAAGAAGGTCAGATCAGAGATTTGAACATAACAGGAGATATAAAGGTTACAGTCGGAACAGATACGGAATCGATTTTTAGACAAAAAGCCACCTCGATTTTGAGTAAGACTGATATAAATACTCAAAATTTTGATAAAGGCTCAAAAGGTGCAGGCGGACTTGTCGGCTATAACGAGGGTAAAATCGTAAACTGTTCATACGGCGGAAATGTCAAAGGTCAGAAACAGGTCGGAGGACTTGTCGGCTACAATGCAATGACAGGTGTTGTCGATTCTTCCGCAAATTCGGCTACAGTTGTCGGTGACAGTGAAACAGGCGGTATAGTCGGTTACAATGAGGGCAGAATAAAGCTGAGTAGAAATGACGGAAAAGTGTGTCCGGACGCAAACGAAAATACGGTAAACGCCGGCGGTATCTGCGGTAATAACGAGGGCGCGGTTGTTATTTGTACAAATAACGGCGCTGTCGGCGGCGAAAGTTTCGGCGACAATATCGGCGGTATAGTCGGTACACAAAGCGGTGAAGTAAGAGAATGTATCAATAATGCCGCTGTTCAGGGAAGAAGAAGTGTCGGCGGTGTAGTCGGTAGATTTGAACCGTATACCGATATTGACTTGTCTTATCAGAGTGCAAAAGCGGCGGTGGAAAAAGATATAGATACATTCCAAAACGATATTTCAAGTGCAAGAACAAAGTTGATTGAATACGGTTTGAAACTGTTGACAGGTTCAAATGATGTGTCGGGACTTATGTCGCTTTTAGGCTTGGGTGACGCAAAAAATAATACACGTTCAAGGCTTGACGTTCTTATGGATTCAGCCGTCAATATGATGGACAGTATAACAAATGCGGTAAATTCAGCGTCTGACAGTAATGTGACAGGTTCGCTGAAAGATACGCTTGACCAAGCAAGAGGAGATATATCTTCGTTTACAGACGAATCAAAGCAGTCAATCAGAGATGTGAGTGATTCGCTTAATACTTCTCTTGAATCGCTTGATGATTTCCTTGACGAATTTGACGGCAAGGGTGATGAATTGTCAGACCTTATCGACAATTTAAACGATTCGCTTGATAAGGGCAAAGATGATGTTGACGATTCAAAAGACAAACTTTCAAATCGTCTTGACAAGATGGAAAAAGATATTGATGATGTAATTGATAATCTTGACGATACAAATGAAGAATTGAAGAAACTTTTAAGACAGCTTAAATATGTATCGGGTGATGTCGGTGATTCGGTCAGTGATACAATGGAGAATCTTGACAACCTTGTTTTGAATATGAGCAAGGAATTGAAAGGCTTAAAAGATACAATTAAATCATTTAAAGATGTACTTGATAAGTTGGGTTCAACACTTCCTACATTAAAGCCGTTGCCTACATTAGGTCATATAACAAGACCTACGGCAACGCCAAGCAATGGCGGTAGTGGCGGTAACAGCGGTGGAAGCAACAGCAATAATGATACTTCTTCGGAAAGTGTAAAAAATGAGGACGATATTGATCCGGGCTACAACGTAACACCTGACGGTGAGCTTGACAGCAGTTATGACGTTGAACCGTCTGTTGTCGGTATGCTAAAGGATATGTTGTTCACAACGGCTAAAGCTGCGGAAACAGATGATGAAAAAACTGCAATAAGTGATTTGAAGAGTACGGATATTTCATTGCCAAGACTTATCGGTGATGAAAATGCCGATACGGCACTTGTGAAATATTGCATAAATAACGGTACCGTAGACGGAACCGAATCGACAGGCGGTGTAGTCGGATGTGTTGGCTTTGAGTCGATAGTTCGTTCCGGCGAAAACTTTACTTTGCCTGACGGCACTAAAGTAAATTCAGATTCTGTTTTGAAAGCTGTAATTGATTCTTGTATAAGTTTCGGTAATGTAACCGCAGAATCGAAATATGCGGGCGGTATTTGCGGTAAGAGTGATATAGGCGATATAAAAAATTCGCTTACAACAGGTGAAATTACTGTAAATGACGGCAGTTACAGCGGTGGTACGGCAGGATATACAAGCGGAAATATAGATAATTGTATTGCGATAAATGATGTTGACGGTAACGACCATATCGGCGGTATTGCCGGCTCGGCTAAAAATATCAATACGTCATATTCGCTTCCGAGATTGGACGGTAAAAAAGATGATGCCGGTGCGATAGTGGGATTTGTTGACGGTGACGTTACGGGTTGTTATTTTATTGATGAGGGACTTTCAGGTATAAGCGGAATGAATCTTGAGGGCAGAGCAGAGGCTGTCAAGCCTGACGATATGACAACGTCTGACGGCAGTTTCCCGAGCCGTATGCCACTTTTGGATAACGGTAATTTCTATATGGCGGACGGAGATAAATTCCTTCCGCAAATAAAGAGCTTGGCTCAAAATGACGCCGAGAGTATAGGTGCGATTTTGCAGTCAAAGTCAACAGAACTTTCAAGATTTCATTTCAATGTTATATTCAAGGATAAAGATAAAGAATTGAAGTCAATGACCGTTGATTACGGTACTGTATTAAATGACAGCGATATACCGAAGCTTACCGCTGACGGCAGTGAAGTTCCGATGTGGGATAAGGACGTGAAAAGTCCTATCATACGTCACACTACATTTTCGGCAGAATACAACAAGGCAACAACGACTATTTCATCAGGCGAAGAACCGCCGTTAATGCTTGCCGAAAGCGTATTTGCGGATAATACAACATTGTCGCTCAAAGAGGAAGATGTTGACCACGTTTTTGACGGCTACAAAAACGGTAAGGCATACTCATTTACATTAAGTAAAGATGCTTATGATGTTATAAAAGTACATATTCGTGATGATAAGAAAAAGGCGGCAAAGATTGCAGTACAGATTGACGGTAAATGGAGTATGGTTGATTGTACGATTGACGGCAGTTATGCGGTTTTTGAAACGGCAAAACCTTGTAAATATGTATTGCTTTATAAGAAAATATCGCCGATTGTACCGATTGTGATTTGTGGGGGAACGGCTGTTTTGCTGATGGCTGTGTTCATTGTGCTTAGGAGGATAAAAAAACATGGAAGAAGTAAAGAAAAAGAAAACGTATAGGAATTTTACACGTTCTGAAAAAGCGATTGTCCATGCGTATGTCGAACTTATGCAAAAGAATAAGAAGATAACCGTTACCGATATTGTCAATACGGCTGATCTTAACAGAAGTACATTTTACGCACATTTCAAAACAGCTGACGATGTTCGCGAAAAAATCCAGACGGACGTTATAAATGAACTGTTCGGTTCGATAAATAAAAACGCAATTAAGAGTGTTCTTGAAGATCCGTATGATATTATGAATCACGTTCGTGAATTTATTGAGGACGACGAGGAAATGTATAAAATGCTCTTGAATACAGACGGTGCGGATAAGTTTCTTAAAAGACTTCGCGATATAGTTATTGAAAAGTGTATGCGTGATGCGTCCGAAGCTTCGTATATCAGCGATAAAGAATCGTTTGAAATGAATTTGAGATTGTTTATCGGCGGTTATGTTTCGGTTATTGAGGATTGGGCGGCAGGCA
>ENA-OPEE01002561-OPEE01002561.1-human-gut-metagenome-genome-assembly--contig:-NODE-2561-length-11278-cov-2.741958_pt1 | contig 11278 bp, 9 predicted proteins | sample MGYA00241263_ERZ501506 | MGnify/ENA primary metagenome ERZ501506 (study PRJEB25962, sample SAMEA2042626) | human gut metagenome | biome: human gut; feature: human-associated habitat; material: faeces...
GTATTGAGCGGGAGAACCAGCTGATCAAAGAAGCACAGTTAGATCCTCTTACAGGACTTTATAACCGGAAAAGGGCCATCAGCTTAATAGAGGCAGACTTTTTAAAGGAAAAAAGCGGGACTCTTTATATCTGTGACGTAGATAATTTTAAGAGCATGAATGACACAAAAGGCCACCTGGCAGGTGACAGGGCTTTGATCCATCTGGCAAAGCTGATCCGGCATTATGCAGATGAGAACTGTGTAACAGCACGACTGGGCGGTGATGAGTTTATGCTATATTTTACGGAAGATGCAGAGAAAAAAGGCGCTGATGTTATTGGAAAGATACAAAAAGAGTTTGCCATTGCCATGAAAACGTCCAATCCGGATCTGGATATTACCATCAGTGCAGGCGGAGCCTTAAGAAACGCAGGGGAAGATTTTAAAGATTTATATAAAAAAGCAGACACTGCCCTTTATCTGGCAAAGAAGGAAAAAGGGCAGCTGAAAATTTATAAGGAGCAGTAGCAGCCTGCTTTTAGGATCAGTTCATAAAGTGGATCTGTTCGGTGGTAACCGGTGTAAAACGGGAAAGTTCCTGTCCATTCAGGTCAGTTTTATGCATGTCCACAGCACTGATCTGGTGGTTATCATAGGTGGTGTAATAATAAATTCCCTTTGTTGTGTTGCAGCAGGAAGTGTAGAGAGTGATCTCATATTTGCCTTTTGCTACTTCGCAGCAGCCACGCTGCTGATCTACGGAGCCGAGGATGTGGAAGAACTGGCTGACGCTTTCGAGTTCGGAGTCGCCGGATTTGGAGTTCATTTTTGTGAAGGCAACTTTGGCAAAGCGGGAGGCGGAGGAAAGGTCTCCCGGGAGGCCGAGGGCGCCCATACCGCGGCTGTAGGATTGGAGTTCTAATCCTGGAGCGAAGGTGTTCTCTGGTTGGCGAGGGGAGAGAGACTGGTAGTTGTTAAGCTGGAACATCTGCTGTGGGAAGGGTGGGTTATTGGTTAGTACCCCTACAGGATTTTCGTAGATATGGAAGCCGTCCTGCATGGATTCGATAACGAGGCAGCCGGAAGCATCTGCGAGGATCCAGTGGAGCTGAGCACATGGGAAGTTCTCACTGAACTGTGTGTTGGTGAGATTCATAGTTGAGAGTCTCTGGCGGGCTTCTTTTAAGGTGGCACACTGGCTGAGAATCCATGGGATGAATTCGAACTGGGCTACGTTTTCTTTGTCCGATACTGGTTCTGCATAGACTGCATTTCCTACGAAATTCAGACCTGCCATGCCGAGACCTTTTTCATTAATGGCATCATAGTAGAGTGGATAGTCTCCGGCCACATGAGCCATTCCGATGATGGCATAGTGAGAGTCAGGGGCTTTATCAGAATGACGGAAATGGAATGGGTAGTTTCGTGGTGTGACGGTGATTTCATCACCGTAGGAAAATTCATAATCAAGGGTTCTGCCGAAATAGAAATCTTTTGTTTTATAAGTTGCTGCTGTGCACATATTTTCTTACCTCCTGGTGCCAAAATAGATATACTTGTAGAACGTGTATATTTTGAAGAATATTACCACAATCTTTTGTTTTTATGCAATATACAGATTTTGTTTTTTGCACAGATAAAAATTGGGTTATATTGCTGGTAAGAAAAAAAATCATGATGTATACTGGTATCAGATAACTATTCAGCAGTCCGTTATCCCGCGAGGTACTGAAAGAGTTTCAATTTCGGAAAATAAGCAAATCATAAGATTAAAAGCAAGGAGGATCAGGAATGAAGTTCACAGAAGGTTACTGGGAGAAAAATGAACGCGCAAACGCATCCTATGCGATGCAGGCTTTTACTGCGGAAGCAATTCCGGGAGGAATGAGAATTGTTTCTCCATTCCGCCAGATCACAGACAGAGGCGGTGCTCTGGATGTCGGAACTATCACTACAGAATTTATTTCTGTACGTAAAGATATCATAAGTGTAAGAAGTTATCATTATGAAGGTTATGTAAAAGGTGAGCCAAGGTATGAGCTGAATGAGGATCCACAGGAAACAGAGGTTGAGATTACAGAAGATGAAGCTGTGATGAAAGCCGGAAGAATGACAGTAAGAGTGGACTTGAAAGACTTTAAGATTACATATGAAGCAGACGGAAAAGTTCTCACAAACATCGGATTCCGCAATCTTGGCTATATGCAATATGACAGAGCTACGCTGACAAAATTCCCGGAACCGAACTATATGGCAGCACAGTATCAGCCATATATGGTGACAGAGCTTTCTCTTGCACCTGGAGAATGTGTATATGGTCTAGGTGAGAGATTTACAGCGTTTGTAAAGAACGGTCAGGTTGTTGATATCTGGAATGAAGATGGCGGTACAGCTTCTCAGATTTCTTATAAAAATATTCCGTTCTATGTAACAAGCAAACATTATGGCGTATTTGTAGACCACAGTGATCATGTTTCCTTCGAAGTTGCAAGTGAAAAGGTTGAGAATGTGGGATTCTCTGTGAAAGGTGAAGAGATCAGATATCATATTATTTACGGAGATGACATTAAGGGTGTGATCGAGAACTACACAGATCTTACAGGAAAACCGGCATTGCCGCCTGCATGGTCCTTTGGATTATGGCTTTCCACATCCTTTACAACAAACTATGATGAAGAGACGACCAATTCCTTTATCCAGGGAATGGCAGACAGAGATATTCCATTGAGTGTATTCCATTTTGACTGCTTCTGGATGAAAGAGTTCCACTGGTGTGATTTTGAATGGGATTCCAGAATCTTCCCGGATGTACCGGGAATGCTGAAACGTTATAAGGATAAAGGACTTAAGATCTGTGTATGGATCAATCCATATATTGCACAGGGAACTAACTTCTTTAAAGAGGGTCTGAAGAACGGATACCTGGTACAGCGTGCAGACGGAAGAGGAATCAAGCAAATCGACAACTGGCAGCCTGGCATGGGCCTGGTTGACTTTACAAATCCGGATGCAGTGAAGTGGTATCAGAATAAGCTGAAAACTTTGCTTGATATGGGTGTTGACTGTTTCAAGACAGACTTTGGCGAGAGAATTCCGGTCGATGTGAAATATTATGACGGTTCAGATCCGGTTTCTATGCATAATTATTATACATACCTTTACAACAAGGCAGTATTTGATCTGCTGAAGGAAGTAAAGGGTGAAGGTGAAGCAATCCTTTTTGCGAGAAGTGCTACAGCAGGCGGACAGCAGTTCCCGGTTCACTGGGGCGGTGACTGTTCTGCAACCTATGCTTCCATGGCTGAGAGCTTAAGAGGTGGTCTGTCCTTTGCTTTATCAGGATTCTCCTTCTGGAGTCATGATATGGGCGGGTTTGAAATGACAGCAGCACCGGATGTATACAAACGCTGGCTGCAGTTTGGTCTTCTTTCCACACACAGCCGTCTCCATGGTTCCAAGAGTTATCGTGTACCGTGGTTGTTTGATGAAGAAGCTGTAGATGTATGCCGTAAGTTTACAAAGCTGAAATTAAGATTACTCCCATACCTGTATTCTATGGCCGTAAAATCACACAAGACAGGTATTCCGTCCATGCGTGCAATGATCATGGAATTTAACGATGATCCTGCAACCAAATATCTGGATATGCAGTATATGTTAGGTGACAGTATTCTGGTTGCACCAATCTTCAACAAAGAAGGTCATGCAGAATATTATCTGCCGGCAGGAAAATGGACTCATCTTTTAAGCGGAGAAGTCAAAGAAGGCGGAAGATGGTATGAAGAAGATTATGATTTTTCTTCACTGCCTGTATTTGTAAGAGAGAATACTCTGCTTCCGATTGGTGCTGTAGATACTACCGTTGATTATGAACTGGAGAAAGATGTACAGATTCAGGTTTATGAAGTAAATGAAACTGCATCCTGTGAGGTAGTGACGCGTAAAGGAGAGACAGCTTTTACAGTAAAAGCTGTAAGAGAGGGAAATAAACTCACTCTGGAAGCTTCAGCAGAAAATGGAGGTATGACCTATCTGCTGAGAAATATTCATGAAATAGCTGATGTTACTGGTGGAAGCATAGTGAAAGATACAGAAAATGGTATTATCATTGTACCGGAAGGATGCAGACAGGAAATCGAACTCTAATTGACAGGTGCATGATATTCTTTCTGTGAAGTGCATTATAGCCGGGTTTATGTTACTGTTCAATTTGTTCTCAGTAATACACTTCGCATAGTATATTTCGGGATAGCAGCGTGTGGACAGGTAACAAGTTTATAAATATTTTAGAAATTCGACAAAAAATAGGACTGGACAAATGGATTGTCCGGTCCTATAATAATACTCACCAGAGTTCTTCTGGTGATTCAATCCCGTCAGTTCGGCGGTTAATTCCACTTTTATTTTTTTAAAATACCAAAGAAGAGACAGACTGTTTCCTATTGTATGAACAGTATCGAAACAGTTGCGAAAAATATAAGACTGGAGGTGATGCAATATGCATTTTTTCACCTTTTTCCTGTAGCGGTTGCCGGGACTGCCATGATCATGGATATCCGTACAGCAAAAGTTGATAACGGATGGATTATTTTTTCCATGTCTGTGGGACTGTTTGTCTGTATATGGCAAAAGAATATTACGGGAATTGGATTTTTTATAATGGGAAGCGTAATGCCGTTATTTCTTATGATCCTCTTTGCTTTTGGGATGATAGGTGCCGGAGATATTAAACTATTCTGCGCACTGGGAGGGATAATGGGCTGTGAATCTATCATAAAATGCATCTTTATTTCTTTTCTGACAGGTGCAGGCATTTCGGCCGCACTTCTGATCTTTAACCACAATTTCTGTGAACGTATCCTTTATTTTATTGAATATGTGAAATGTACAGTCAGTACGGGAAAGATTAGTTCCTATCGGAGAAAAAATATTGCTGCTCCTGAAAATTTCCATTTTACGATTCCTGTTTTTATAAGTGTGTTGTTATATGCAGGAGGTATCTATTGAAAAGAAATATTTTTGCAGTATGCGATCTGGAAGTGGATTATGCGCTGAACTTTATGGACTATATGAACCGGAAGAAGAATATTCCCTTTGAGATACAGGCATTTACATCTGTAGAGAACCTGATCGCCTATGGGAAACAAACACATATAGAGTTGCTGTTGATCTCCGGGCGGGCTATGTGCCGGGAAGTCCGGGATCTGGATATCGGGAAGATCATCATTCTGTCGGAAGGGGTACACCCTCCGGAACTTGACCAGTATCCAAGTGTGTATAAATATCAGTCTTCTTCTGATGTTCTCCGGGAAGTGATGGCATGTTATGGCGCCGAAAAAAAGACAGTGGCAGATCAGATCGCTGTATTAAAAAAGACAACAGAAATTATTGGAATATTTTCACCTCTGGGACGTTGTCTGAAAACCTCTTTTGCATTGACACTTGGACAGATACTTGCCAAAGAACGAGCCGTTCTTTATCTGAATATGGAAGAATATTCCGGATTTGAAGAATTGATGGGAAAAGGTTTTGCCCACAATCTGAGTGATCTTCTTTATTATGTGAGACAGGATAATCAGAATCTTCTCTATAAGATGAACAGTATGATACAGACGATCAATAATCTGGATTATGTTCCACCTGTGCAGATGCCGGCAGATATCCGTACAACAGCCTGGCAGGACTGGGAACGGCTTTTTCAGATGCTTATAATTGACAGTTCTTATGAAGTGATTGTGCTGGATATTGGATGTGGGATTGATGAAAATTTCCAGCTGCTGGATATGTGTAAGAAGATTTATATGCCTGTATTGTCTGATGCTGTTTCACAGTGTAAGATTGCGCAGTTTGAGAATCTGGTCCGAATCTGGGATTATCCTCAGATTCTGGAAAAGACGGAAAAGATAAATCCACCGTTTCATATGGCAACCTGCCTGTCACCTGCGTATGTTGAACAGCTGATGTGGAGTGAACTGGGAGATTATGTGCGGAACCTTCTGAGGAAAGAAAGCCAGAAAAAAGAAAATTAAAAAAGTTCCGGAAAGATGCTGTAAAGGGAAAAAGGATGAACAAAGATGTATTTAGAAAGCTGCGGCAGATGCTGATGGAAGAACTGGATCTGTCCAGAGAATTATCGGATAAAGAAATCCTTGATGTAATTGATGAGCTGATTCTGAACCAGATAAAAGATGTCCGTCTTGCGCTGAAAGAAAAGGTACAGCTTCGTCAGGAACTGTTTTATTCTGTCCGCAAACTGGATGTGCTTCAGGAACTGGTGGATGATGAGACAGTGACTGAGATCATGGTAAACGGGCCGGATACCATTTTTGTAGAACGGGCTGGCAAGCTTATGAAATGGCATAAAAGTTTTACTTCTGCTGAGAAACTGGAGGATGTGATCCAGCAGATTGTTGGAAAATGTAATCGTGTGATCAATGAATCCATGCCGATCGTGGATGCAAGACTGGAAAATGGTTCCAGGGTAAATGCTGTAATTTATCCGGTTGCATTAAATGGTCCGATTCTCACTATAAGGCGTTTTCCTGAACACCCCATTACAATGGAAAAGCTGATCGCACTGGGAAGTATCACACAGGAATGTGCAGAATTTCTGGAGAAGCTTGTGAAGGCCAGATATTCCATGGTCATAGGAGGCGGAACCGGAAGCGGAAAGACTACATTTCTTGCAGCAATGTCGGAATATATCCCCAGGGACGAAAGACTGATCACAATAGAAGATAATGCAGAACTTCGCATCAGGGGAATTGACAATCTGGTCCGGCTGGAAGCAAAGATGGCAAACATGGAAGGAGCAGTTTCCGTTACGATCAGAGATCTGATCAAATCTGCATTACGAATGCGTCCGGACAGAATCATAGTGGGAGAAGTCCGCGGCGGAGAGGCAATGGATATGCTTCAGGCATTGAATACAGGGCATGAAGGGTCGCTGTCTACTGCCCATGCCAATTCTGCCAGGGATATGTTATCCAGACTGGAAACAATGGTTCTGATGGGCGTTGATCTTCCATTGGAAGCAATCAGAAGACAGATTGCTTCCGGAGTGGATATTCTGGTACATCTGGGAAGAATGAGGGATAAATCAAGGAAATTGCTGGAAGTAACTGAGGTGTGCGGCTTTGAAAATGGAGAAATCCGTATTCGGCCGCTGTATCAATGGCAGGAAGGGAAAGGTCTTGTAAAGACAGCATCCCTCCTTCATGTGGAAAAACTGGAAAGAGCGGGGATTGAACTATGAAAGGGAAAGAAAAAGAACAGCTTTATCAGAAACGTAATTATGATCATTATCGTTTTTCTATGAAAGAACTTCTGAAATATATGGGACAGGCACTGGCGTTGTGCATAATGGCAGATTATCTTTTTTACAAAAGTAAATGGGTGTTGCTTCTTATGCTTCCCGTTCCTGTGTTTTATCTGAAATGGCAGAAAAATCGTATGATCAGGGAAAGACGGAAGAATCTGAATTATCAGTTTAAGGATGCACTTACTTCGCTGAGTGTTGCGGTTCAGGCCGGATATTCGGTGGAAAGCGCGGTAAAAACCTGTGTCAGAGATTTGGAGAGACTCTACGGAAAGGGAACGGATATTGTGGAGGAATTTCGCTATATTGAAAGCCAGCAGCATATCAGTGTTCCGCTGGAAGAGCTGTTTCTGGATCTTGGAGAAAGAAGTCAGATAGAAGATATCGAAAATTTTGCCTCTGTATTTTATACAGCCAAGCGTACAGGTGGTGATATGAACCGGGTAATTCAGAAGGTGTCTCGTATGCTTGGAGATAAGATTGACGTTAAAAAAGAGATAGAGGCTACACTGGCAGCAAAGAAGTCAGAACAGATGATCATGAGTCTTATGCCTGTGGGAATTATCCTGTACTTGCAGATGACTTCACCGGGCTTCTTAAGTGTTCTTTATGGAAATCCCTTTGGAATTGCAGCAATGAGTATCTGCCTTGTCATTTATACTGCGGCATACTGGCTTGGCAGAAGGATTGTAGATATTGAGGTGTGACAGTACAAATGTGGGTACATGTTGTCATTTTTGTTATGATCCTGTGTGCACTGACCGGCTGGAAAAAAGGATGGATTCCATCTTCCGGAATCGGAGGGAAGGATGGTATCAGACTTTTTGCGGTAGTAGTGATAGCCGGAAATCTGCTGGGCATGATCCTTACTTTGCAAAACGGTGGACAGGTGTATCCTCAGGGATACCGTCTGGAAAAGGAGGATACAGGATCATATGAGAAGGAATTTATGGTATCCGTTGACGGAGAAGAACCGGTCTCCATGTACATTCAGATACCGGAGAAGGAACTGGAAGAGCAGGAGGAAGAACCGAAACAGAATAAGAAGCTGACCAGAAAAGAACAGGCACAAAAAAGTATTGCAGAGGCAGTATCCCGGTATAACGAGCAGCGCAGTGATCCGGATTATTATTATCTTCCGGATAAGCTGAATGGAAAAAAGGTAAAATGGGAAAGTCCGGCAGACACTTCCGGAATGCTTCTGACAGGACTGTTTCTTATTGCGGCAATGGCAATTCTTGTGATGAAAGGGAGAGAAGAACAGGTTCAGCTTCAGAAACGGTATGAAGAACTTCTTATGGATTATCCTGGACTGATCATGAAATTTACACTTCTGGTTCAGGCCGGGATGACTGTAAGAAAGGCATTCCAGAAAATTTCTCTGGATTATGGAAGAAAGAGAAAGCGGAATCCAAGACATGCGTATGAAGAGATACGGATTGTCTGCTATGAGATGGAAAGCGGAGTTTCTGAAAGTGAAGCATACAGAAGATTTGGAGAAAGATGTGGTCAGGCAAAGTATAAAACATTTGCCACGCTTCTTATCCAGAATCTCCAGAAGGGCAGCAGACAGATGGCTGATATGCTTGAAAGAGAATCAACCGAAGCATGGGAAGAACGAAAGAGAAAAGCACGTGTTCTTGGAGAGGCTGCAGCCACAAAACTTCTGGTGCCGATGATCATGATGCTTATTGTCGTTATGGCAATTGTCATGATTCCTGCTTTTATGTCTTTCTACGGAGAAACATGATAAGGTGCTGCAGTAAATTCTGTGCAGCGTAAAGGGTGCTTTTGGATATGGAGGGAAAAAATGGGACAATTGATAAGACAGATAAAAAAGAAAAACGGACTGATACGAAGATTCGCAGAGGAAGAAGACGCTGTAGGTGTTGTGGAGATCATTCTGATTCTTGTAGTCCTGATCGGGCTTGTCATTATTTTCAAAGAGCAGCTGACCGAACTGGTGCAGAGCATTCTTTCAAAGATCGCCAAACAGAGTAATTCTATTTAAGATGAAAAGAGAAGGAGGTGTACTTCCTGTATGAAATATTGCGGAAAGGAAAGAGGAAGCATTACATTATTTCTTGCATTAATACTCAGTCTGCTTTTGTCTCTTGTATGTACAAGTATAGAATCTGTACGTATGGCATCGGCTAGAACCCAAATACTCAACAGTATGGATATCGGACTTTATTCTGTATTTGGACAGTATGACAGGAAACTTCTTGAGGAATATGATCTGTTTGCGTTGGATGGTTCCATGGGAGGCGGGCAGCTTAATCTCGCAAAGATCTGCGATAATCTGGAATCCTATATGAAACCGGTGTTAAAGCAGAACAGTCAGAAACTTGAACTGCATCAGAGCGGACTTACCGGTTACCGGCTTCTGACAGATGAGTGCGGAGAGGTTTTTTATCAGCAGATTGTGCAGTATATGCAGGAAACTCTTGGAAGTCAGGGGGTACAGCTCCTTCTCAACAAAATGTCTGATCGAGAGAGAAAAACAGAAGAGGCGGATTTGAAAGCGAAACAGGCGGAGACAGGAGGCTCCATCGACAGATATGATTCGGAAATGAATCAGGCTTCTCAGAAAAGCCGGCAGGCAGCACAGGAAGCTGAAAACAGGCAGCAACAGGAAGGACAAATATCAACCCAGCCAGCACCGACGCAGCCACAGGCTGACAATCCCATCAGTATTATAAAAAGAATTATGAAAATGGGAATACTGGAGCTGGTTTTGCCACCCGGACGGGAAATTTCCACCCGGACAGTCAGCAAAGACACAATGGTTTCGGGAAGACAGCTGCAACAGGGAATGGAGATGCCGGACGGAGTGACAGCAGATAGCAGTTATACTTCCGGGGTTTTGTTTCAGCAGTATCTGATGAATCATCTGGGAAATTACACAGATCCGTCAAAAGAAAGTCTTGCATATCAGATGGAATATGTTTTTGGAGGAAGAGACAATGATATAGATAACCTTAAATCTGTGGCATCAAAGCTTTTGTTCATCAGAGAAGGCGTAAACTTTGCATGTTTGATGGCAGATAATGTAAAAAGAACAGAGGCACAGGCACTCGCTGCAGCCATTGCGTCGGGATTTCTGGTTCCTCCGGCAGCGGTAGTGATAGAGTCTGCATTGCTTTTATGCTGGGCATTTGCGGAGAGCGTACTGGATGTGAGAGAACTTTTTGCAGGAGGGAAGATTCCCCTTGTAAAAACTTCCGCAGACTGGCAGATTTCGCTGTCTAATCTTTCAAGTCTGATGGAAGGACTGGATTCCATGCGGAAAAACAATGAACATGGATTGTCCTATGAGGATTACCTTCAGGTTCTGATATTGCCTGTTTCAAAGGAAAAGAAAGTGATGAGAGCTATACAGGTGTTTTTAAACAAAATGTAATAAATGTAAAAAAACAAGGACAAGATGTTTACTTTAAGGGAATATGTAGTGGAGATATAAAAAATGTAGTTACTTATTATTTTGATTTGGAAAGAGATTATGAGAACATAAAAAAAACTCTATCAAAAGTAGATATAAACATGAAAACAAGCATAGAATATGGAAAAGGAATTAGAATATTAAATCAGGACTTATGGGAAACAATAATATCATTCATAATATCAGCAAATAACAATATACCAAGAATTAAGGGCATAATAGAAAAACTATCAAAAACATATGGAAATGAAATAATATGGAACAACAATAAATATTATACATTTCCAAGTGTAAATCAATTAAAAGATGTAACAATAGAACAATACAGAAAATTGGGCCTGGGATTTAGAGATATAAGACTATATGAAACAACACAGATGATTTTAAATAAAGAAATAGACCTTGAATATTTAAAAGAAGAAAAAGATACATTAAAAGTAAGGGAAGAATTATTAAAACTTTCTGGTGTTGGTCCTAAAGTCGCAGATTGTATATTATTATTTTCCGAACTAAAAAGATTTGACGTATTTCCAATAG
>ENA-OPEE01002588-OPEE01002588.1-human-gut-metagenome-genome-assembly--contig:-NODE-2588-length-11189-cov-12.630501_pt1 | contig 11189 bp, 10 predicted proteins | sample MGYA00241263_ERZ501506 | MGnify/ENA primary metagenome ERZ501506 (study PRJEB25962, sample SAMEA2042626) | human gut metagenome | biome: human gut; feature: human-associated habitat; material: faeces...
AAATGGGGAGAAATTTCTCATTTTAACTTGTACTAAATCTTGACATAGGACCAATTACGTTTGGAAACACGATTGCAAAATCACCCTCATCCATGTGATACAATTCTTGTCCAACTCCAAGTTCAATATCCCCATCCGTTACATACACTACCTCTATTGCCTCATGTAAATGTGGTGGAAAATGCACTGTTTTCTTCCACTCTACCACTATTCCATCTGTTCTGTTCTCATATACCAATAACACTCGCAAGCAACTCCTCAAACAAACTTAGCGGATAATGAAGGAATAGTGAATGTCTTTTTCTGCACTAATCCGATAATCATCTTCCACATCACTTCCCCAGCTATCAATTCCACCGACTCCTCTTACTGCACCATAGACACAAAGGACTGTTCTTCTTGCTGGTGGCAGTTCCTCATGGTGTGTTGCGTTTTCAATCTCTGATGCTGTATAAGGCAGGCACGAAAAAGCAAATGCCTTGTCGTTTTCTTCTATTCTTAATGTCTGTAGTGAACTATCCGTTCTGCTATTATCAAGACTTGCATGTCTTGTAATCTCCAACCACTCTGTATCCATTCTCATACCACATTCCTGTGGAACCAGATATGGTGTCAGGCTCAAATCTGATACCTCATAAATTCCTTTTTCTGCCCCTGCCTTTCTGTCCGGATAGGTTTCCCCCGATAATCCCTTGTACATATATTTATCTGCAAGTGTCGGCATAATAAACCTCATTCCGAATACCGGAAGTTCCGGCAGTCCCTTTACTCCTGTGTAATCCACATCCACCTTGATATTTCCAGTTACATCAATGGTATAAGATACAATGACTGTTGTTACTGGATTGCTGACAGTCTCATAAGTATATTTCACAATTATTTCCCCGGCAGCCACATCACCGCCATAGCTGTTATTGTCCGGAGCATACTGCTTTTGCAATTCACCATCCATAATAACTTCAGTTTTTTACAGTCAATGAACATATCCGATGCGAGCCAGCTTCCACTTTTAATGTGAAACCTGCTGCCTCTGTCATTATCTGTTAATGCTCTCCAAAAAGTAGGCTTTGGACAACGATACAGCCATTCATAACCGTTTTTTACTATAGACTCCAAACCACCCTGTGAATAAGAGAATATATAGTCAAACCCTTCTCCATGTACGCCAAGTGTATAATCTCCATACACAACTCTCAATTTATTCTTATCTGTATAAGCCATAGTAATACCTCACTTCCTGCATAGCTGGTTTTTCCTTACGGTCTGCAAATACAATTCCATTTCCTGAAAACTCATAATCAGAAGGCTTATCATCAAAGTCTCCGCCATAACGCAAAACTTCTTTTCCTGTCACTTCATCTTTCACGAGAAGTGCCTGATCAATGAAATCCCAGATAAATCCACCGTGGTACATCTCATACTTATCTATTAACTTCATATAAGTACCAAGTCCTCCCATCGAATTACCCATATCATGCATATACTCACACAAAAGATAAGGTTTCTTTGGATTATTATTTAAATATTCCTCCACTTCATAAGGCTTTGCATACATTCTGCTCTCTACATCTGATATGGTTTCCTCATAATTACGGTCATAGAAAGAGCTTTCATAATGAACAAATCTGCCATCCTGCTTTTCCTTGAAGTAAGTATTCATTGCTTCTATGTCATCACCCGCATAAGATTCATTTCCTAAAGACCAGAAAAGAATTGCTGTATGGTTTTTAAAAGTTTCAAAATTACTCCTAGCCCTGTCAACAACAGCCTCCCGCCATTGCGGAATAGAACAAGGTACGCTGCACGATGGTTCAATCGCACCTAGTTTCTGGAATGTTCCATGACTTTCCATATTCGTTTCTGCCATTACATAAATACCAGCTTTATCACACAGGTAATACCACGGTATCTGATCCGGATAATGACAGGTGCGTACTGCATTGATATTATTTCTAATCATACAATCAATGTCTGCTGTCATTTCATCCATACTGATGCTTCTTCCTGTCTTTGCACTCCACTCATGACGGTTTACTCCGGTAATGACAAGACGTTTACCATTTAAATAGATTACCTTGTCAATCATTTCCAGTCTTCTGAAACCTATGTCATATGGAATTATCTCTAATATTTCTCCATCTTCGCCTCTAAGCTCTACATATGCGTGATACAGATATGGGCAGTGATTATCCCATGCCTTAACACTTCCAACCTCAGTATCAATCACTCCTACAAGACTTCCAGCTTTTTCCTCTAAGGTGATATTGTCCTCTGCCACCTGATTATTCTCTCTGTCTTTTAAAACCAAATGGGCAGATACTTTCTTTCCTTCTGGAGCAGATACTTTCATCTTTACCGATACCCTGCCGCTTACATTATCCTTGTTTAGTGTTGGCTGAAACCATACATCTTCCAAATGCACCTCTGGCACTGCTTTTAAAGTTACATTTCTAAAAATTCCAAAAAATCGGAAAAAGTCCTGATCCTCCAAAAATGCTGCTGTACTCATTTTGTGAACCTGAACTGCCAGCACATTTCCTTTTTCTCTGATAAATGGTGTCAGATCAAATTCTGACGGTGTAAAACTATCCTCCGCATATCCTACAAACTGACCATTCAGCCACAGATACATCGCTTCTTCCACACCTTCAAAACAGATACGGATTTTCTTTTCACGCATTTGCTCACTCAAATCAAATCGTTTGATATAAGATCCGACAGGATTATACTCTGCCTCGGAAAACATTCCTGCCTCGTCCCCGGTACTCTCCATACTATACGCACCCCTGTGATATTCTTTTCCCTCCCACGGATACATCGTATTGATATAGCGTATTTTGTCATAGCCTGCCAGTTCGATATGCCCCGGAACCATAATCTTATCAAATGAAGATGCATCAAAATTTTCCTCATAGAAATTTTCCGGTCGGTCCATTACATTTTTACTAAAAGCAAACTCCCATTGTCCATTCAATGACTGTGTCAACGGATTTTCTGATTTTTCCATATCTGTATAATCCATATAATAACAATGGTCACTATGTGCGTCCAACTGGTTTACACGGAACACTTCCGGATTGTCTAACCATTTCATATCAGCGTTCATAATAATTCTCCTTTTTTTCTTATTTTCTATATAGCCCCTAAAGTCAAACTCCAGGGGCTATTTTCATTACTGATTCTGCATATTTTCTTTTAATTTCATATTTGCACTCTCTACATTAAGGAATGAAAGAATGACTGTAATAATAATGTCAAATATAAACGGAAGCCACAGATACATAAAATACATCATATTGATACAGCTATCCGGCTGAACCGCATTATCAAGGTTAATATATCCACTTATGTCAAGCAGCCAGCCTGAAAGTGCAACACCAATACCTCCACCGAGCTTTACACCTAATGAAGTACAGGAGAACATGGAACCGTCAATCCGCTTTCCACTCTTTAAATAAGTATGTTCTGAACACTGTGCAATTACTGCACTCATGTCTCCCTGCCACGGTCCTTCTCCGAGGGATGTAAGAACTGTAAATAACAGCATCAGCGGAACACTTCCCAGATAACCTGCCACTGCAACCATCAAACGGCATACTGTAGCAAGCATATAACTATACTTGTTTAACTTATACATTCCTTTCATTTTTGAAACCAGTGCAGGTGTAACGGCAAGTGCAATGATCAAAGGAATATTATTCGCCCATGAAAATACACCGAACAAATTCTTATTCAGCAATACATATGTCATAAAAAAGATTCCTACATTCACCATAGAAGCACGAAGCTGCTGAAGAATATAGATCACACAAATCATTGAAAAATATTTATTACTAAAGAGAAGTTTTATTGTCTGCTTAAAAGAAAGTTTGTCATCTTCCTCTCCTGCCACACTGTCATCTTTTAATTCTTCATCTGACAGCTCTTTTACCGAAAATACAGCAAGTGTATTGGTAATAATACCTATAATACAGTAAATAAATGCGATAGTTCTCCATGCGGCTGCACCGCCACCAAACATTTCTACTGCACCAACAGTAACAGACTGGATGACCAGATTTGTACCAAATGAGAACATGAAACGGAAAGACCCCATCTGAACACGCTCTTTACTGTTTTTTGTTACCAGTGATGTCAACGCTGCATACGCAATATTATTAGCAGTATAAAATACAGCATTAAGTAATGTATATGCTATAAAAAACCATGCATACTGCGCTGTTTTTCCAAGACTGGTCGGAATGGCAAATACACCAAACAGTGTGACAGCACAGCCAAAGAATCCGTAAAACATCCACGGTCTTGCTTTTCCCATCTTACTCTTTGTACGGTCAATCATTGTACCGAAAAATATATCCGTAACTCCATCAAATAATTTTGATACCGCTATCAATGTACCTACTATGCCCGAATTTAACCCAACTGTATTTGTCAGGTAAATCATGACAAATGATGATAGAAAAGCATATACTACATTTCCTGCAATATCTCCCGTTCCGTAACCTACTTTGTTATACCATTTCAGGTATGTTTTTTCTTCCATGAGAATTTCTCCTTCCACAAATACCTATTCTTTTGCCTCGTTTTGTCCCACAACTTTATTATGGTCAGTATATAAAAAATAAGCCAAAAATGACATATCATAAATTGGACAAAATATGCACAAAATGATAAAATTAATGAACATAAGGATTATATTGGACAGATTTTTAGCCATTTTTGACATACACTTTTTTATATTTCAATACAAGGAGGCACACATGTACACAAATAATGCATATCTCAATCACTCAACGATTGATAGAAAAGATAAATCCAAGCCGCTTGTTGTAACTATGTGTGGAACATATAAGCTATACACACGTCCTAAACTGCCTACCTGGAGACCTCGTGGCAGACTTGATTTTCAGTTAATTTATATTGCTGCCGGAAAAGCCCATTTTCATTTTGGTCGTAATAGTGAAGAAGAAACTATTGTTCATGCCGGACATATGGTTTTATATCGTCCAAAGGAGCCTCAAAAATATGAATATTATGCCGATGATCAGACTGAAGTCTACTGGGTTCATTTTACAGGCAGCGATGTAACAAATATATTACGCTCTTATGGATTGACCGATGACAAAAAGGTATTTTACTGTGGATCTGGTCCCTCCTATCAGAATCTTTTTCGTGCAATGATAAATGAATTACAGATGTGTAAGGATAGTTATCAGGAAATGCTTGAAATGTATTTAAGACAGATTTTTATAAAACTGCAACGATACTTTAATAACAGCATAAGAATAGATAATTCCCGTACTGCAGAAACTATTGACATGGCTATTGCCTATTTCAATGAACATTACAGTGAATCAATCAGCATTGAAGAATACGCTGAAAAAAATCATGTAAGCACAAGCTGGTGTATACGCAATTTCAAACTTTATGTTGGCTCTACACCAATGCAATTTATTTTGCAAAAACGCATTTGCAATGCAGAAGCCCTGCTCTTGAATACAGAATATAACATAAACGAAATTGCACAAATTGTTGGCTATGATAATGCTTTATATTTCAGCCGCATGTTCAAAAAAATAAAAGGCATATCTCCCTCAGAATACCGCAAAAATATATAAGAAACTGCAACGGACAGAGAATATTTACACACTCTCTGCCCGTTGCAATTTTTGTCTATTTATTTTTTTATTTTGGCAAGTAATATACCCCTTCGTGTTTTATAATGACAGCGTAAACAGAAAGGAGATGAACTTCCATGAGAAACAAATTCCACAACTTTATTGAAAACTTACTTAGCTTTTATGCAAACTTTTTCACACACAGATTTTACCCTATGTAATATGCAGTTGTCCCACAAACAGATCTTGCAGAACATTATGGTAATAGCCATAGGAAAACGAAAGGAGATAGACTTCCATGAAAAATAAACTTCACAACTTTATTGAAAATATACTTAGCTTTTATGCAACTTTCTTCACAAGAGGATTTTATCGTTTTTAAATATCATTCAATACTTTCCTCGATTCGCCCATCCGTCAAATCATAACTCATATCAAGAAAATCTAATATCTTCGCCTCCTGGACTGTCCCATCCAGAAGAATTGTCATCCAATTGCTTTTATCCATGTGATATCCCGGCAGAAAGCCTTTCATGTGTGTCATAACACTTATCATATCCGGCTTACATTTTACAACCATAATATCAACCCTATCTTTTGTATCCAATCCGATTTTAAAGCCTTCCAAATTCATAAATACTGCGTACCATTTTCCATTGTCATTACGAAGTATTGCACTATCTGGTAAATCATTCCACAGATATTCTGGAATTGTTCCATATTGTTTTTTTACATATTGAAATATAGTGTCTCTGTACATACTGTGTATACCTCTGATCCTGTAATTTCATATTTGAATATAATCATATCATATTTTCCTCATATACAGTTATTTAAGATTTAGCGTATTACTATTGGAATGCTCAAAATAAAAAGATGCAGAAATGTATAATTGTTGATAATATACATCTCTTGCATCTTTAGGATTTTAACTTTCATGAACAGCATATTCCGCATTAATATGGAGGAATATTATCCTATTTATGTCTAGTTTCATACGGCACACCATTCATAGAATAATTAGAATTAACCTGCATGGTGCAAATCCTCCTTAGTACACATTAAATCTCAAACATTTCTTATGCTTTCATGTCAAAAGATGGATTTTCTTCTAAATAATCCGGTAATTTTTCCAATTCTGATTGCTGATCATTCTTTATGGTATGATACTCATTAAAATAAATTCCATAAAACTCTTTTTCTTTTTCACGCTCAGCCGGAGTCCTTTCACATGCCCATCCATATCCTGATCCAAGATACGTCAGTGCTTTTGTACCTTGATAATAAATATCAGCACCATACCCTCCACTTGTCAAAATTGGGCAAACCAATGTACCACCTCCTGCCAAAACAAACTTCTTTTCAGCAAGATCGCTTTTATTACCTTCTGCCTTCTCCAGAAAATCAAGCAACGACAATTCACCAATCCCCTGACATTTTGGATTATGATTTGAACTTTTTACTGCATTTTTTGCTTGTTGATATAATGCCTTTCTGTTCGGTGATACATCGGACATATATTCTGCACATAACGAGGTTCTCTGTCTATGAATATTTTCCAATTCTGCCTTACTTGTAGTATTAGCGGCTTTCCGAGCCAGTTCCTTAATCTCATCAACAAACTCAGCCTGTGTCTTATTACTTTTCTTTGCACTCGGAATCATAGACCAATCAGGTTCTCCACTCTGCAATGATATACTGTTTTTTGTATTCGCAGAACTAGTCACACTTGAAATAGCAATTTCCATGAATCCACCTCGCATTCTATTCACTGTATGTAACTATCATTTTTCCACCAAAAACAGTAAATCCATCCATTCCAGTATATTGCTGTAAAATCTTGCCCTGAATTTGTACTAAAAATCTAATATTAGCTGCTTTTCCGGCTAATGCCGTAGAAGTGCTTTTGGAAGATGGATTATTGGTTGTCTGAAACGGAATAGTTATAGCATCTCCCGTGTCTAAATCAGTAACCAAATAATTATTTATTGTCGTGTACTTTGACTGTGTTACTCTTGTCCCTGTTGGACAATAAATCGTAATACTTTTTATTGTTGCTCCTTCTTGAATAACCTTACTAAAATCAACAATCTGACCTACTGACTTAATTACTCCTGTCTGTCCAGAAGAAGTTGCATAATCTTTTGATAATATTTTTGTTTCTGATGATGAAGTTGCAAATACCGTTGTGTCTTCTGACAAAACATCTTCAATATCGACAATAACTGTTTTCAGTTTTCCTTCTGTCAAATCAGACACATTTGTTTCTATTTTAGGACTTTTTTCTGCTGCAAAGGTATACTCACTACTTCCTAAAATCACTGTTGCTGATAAAACCACTCCCATTGCTAATGATAAAATTTTTTTCATTTTAATTCCACCTTTCAGTTTTGTTATATACATTAAAAGATTGCTCTTACATCAATCTTTAACGCTACTTCATCTTTGTAAATATACTTCAATATAGTCAATTATAAAAAAATAATTTGAAATAACAATATTCATTGCAGAAAGTGACCAATTTTTGCAGAAAATGACCATTGAATTGTTTTCTCTTAATAAAAAATCCTCTTGACCTATATTTCAGATCAAGAGGATTTAACATATACTTCAAATATTATTATTTTATACACACATTTTTTCTAGCAGTTATACGCTACCTTTAATGTTATTGTAACCGTTGATATCGGATAAATATTTTCACTATATGACACACAAATCATTCATTGCCATATTTTCTTTTCTGATTATCTTCCATCAAAAAGATACACTTACTTCTCCTAACGGTGCTAAATAATCAATATACAACATTGCGTTTGTAGAATAACTTGCATTTACATAGGACAAACCATTCATCCAATTTACCTTTACTTTTGTGTTATAGGTTCCCATCATAGAACCTTCATCTGGATAATAATCAATCATCTTCTGGTTTAGATTAGCCATATTCGCAATTGTCTTGTACGAATAAGAATTAGGTGACTGATACATCATATCAGCAGATTTAATATATGTGTTAAAGTATGATGAACCCATATCTTGGAAAGTGACTCTGTATAAAGCAAACAAATCTTCTGTTCCATTACTTACAGATATAGTTACACCAGAAGCTTGATATGTTTGCGAACTTGAAGAACCATCCCATTTTACACTTCCATTAAATACACCACCTGCACTGTATGTCTGCTGAATTGGCAAAGGATTTCCCGTAAACATAGCATAATGATGATTGCCTTCATTGCCCTTATTATCCCAAAACATAATATAATAATTTCCCGCAGTTAGTTTGCATGTATAAACTGTTTTGTCGTAATTATCATATTTTACTGCTGTTCTGTAAAAGAGAAGCAAATCTTCATATGCGTCTGACGTTGTATCCAGTACTGGATTTAATTCTGCGTCATAAATCTGAAATGCAACATTTTTATCAAGTAAAACAGTTACAGAATTTAATGCTTTATTACTGCTTACTTTATGGTAATATACATGTGCACCTACTATTGATTGTTCTGTTGCCCATGTATCATTGACATATCCTTCTCTTACCGCAGAACTATACTGTGAATTGCTAGGTGCATCCAATAGTTCTGTTGCGGCTGGATAAAGTAACCCATCATTATAATATGGATATGTTGAATATACTTCTGTATCTGTTGACCACTTCTGTGTAAACGTATATGGTGTTGTTCCATAACTCCATCCATATTTTGTCGCAGTTCCTTTCCTTGCCTGAATTGTGTCATCTCCATCTGACACACTAATTACTTCATCCGGGTCAACAAGTTCAGACATTTGAATATCAGAAACTGACTCTAATGAAAATAAATTTTCTTCTGTCTCTTCACTCAATGGTAATGTAATCTGACTTCTGTCTACCGTTGTTGATGTTTGCAACTCTGCTGCCTTAACAGGACTTGAAATTGTCATTGTTAATAGCAGAGTTGAAAATAATGTTGCTGCCCAAATTTTTTTGTTTGTCATCTCGTTTCCTCCAAAAAATATTTATTTTGACACTCGATCTTTTATCTGAATTGTACTCTCTGACATGATAAACTGTACATTCAACTCAGACATAATATCTTTGTGCTGTGTCCGTTTATATGCTAAAATTTCCCGGATATCGCTTGCATAATCCTGATAGGTCAGATTTTCGCCCGGATTGTTTAACAGGTCATCCAGTGTTTTTGGCAGACCATGTATCATTGCATTTTCCACCGAAAGGTCTCCAAGCGATACGCTGCCGCCAGTTGCCTTATATAAAAATTTTTCCACATCCACCGCAGCTTGTAACAGATACTTTTCTTTATCGGACAATGCCTGTATTTCCGAATCCATAGAAAAATAAATATCCATCAGATCATCCGAATACTTTGACAAAACATCCTCTATCTTCTGTTTCATTGCATTATCATTAATGCCATCGACACTTACCTGACCATCCGCCCCAATTTTTATGGAAAACGTGGAATCTGAAATATCCATTCCCGCTTCTTGCAAATCAACAGATATCCTGTCTTTTACTGTGGTATTCATTTTTGCACTTGCATTCGCACTATCCAGCTCTGCTGCAGTACAAAAGATATTTAAAAGTGCATTTTCCTGTTCCGTCAGTTCTCCTCCTGCCGCTTTTTTTTCCAGTAAATTATGAATCTGCTCATCATCCGGCACTGCCTCACCCTGCATGATTTCTTCTGCCTGTTCCTTATGCAATTTCTCCATCTGCTCCGTATAACAGGCTTTATACTTCTGCCGGATTTCCTTAATTGCACGCATTTCCTCAGTATCGGTTAAGCCTTCCTGCATCTGCTTCCTGACTGTCCCTGCATACTTCTGAACCTCTGCCATTTCCTGATAAGCTCCATGACTTTTATCCGCTTGCGTTGTCTGAAAAGAAAGATGATATTCGGCATCTGGGTTTACCATTGAACCGTTCTTTGCCTGTACCTTTACGGTATAACCTCTGTTGTCTGTATTCCAGTTCGGTATGGTAATACTAAGACCACCATTTCCATTATCTTTCCCAATGCCGACCTGATTGCCTTCCTCATCATACAAAACCATCTCATAATCACAGCCTTCCGGTATATGATCTAAAGTGATCGTAATATCCTTATTATAGGTATCCTTCGCGAAACTTAATGCCCGGTACTCTGTAATGTTGAATTTGTAATAGTCCACATCTTGCGTATCCGATAAACTTCCCTTTAAATATCCATCAGGCTTATTGATAAGTGCCGTCAGATCCAGCGTCCTTCCAAACACATCTTTATCCGTATATTCATTTGTTTTCCAGAAATAATCATTGGAAACTTTACTATTTTCTACTGCTATATTTTTATCAGTGGGTAAACCTTTTTTCTTAAACTCATACCCTACAAGCTGCGTTTGCATTTCTACTGTGCGAGTTTTTACCATCTGTTCATTCTCCTTGTGTATAATTACTTTTCATAATCATAATACTTTCCTGAAACTATACGCATACATATCCGAATACATGTTATCATGCGGTTGTGGCGTCAGCCTTCTATCCAATGCCGCCATATCCACCGTAAAACCACTGTCTGCCACAGA
>ENA-OPEE01002589-OPEE01002589.1-human-gut-metagenome-genome-assembly--contig:-NODE-2589-length-11188-cov-2.864637_pt1 | contig 11188 bp, 7 predicted proteins | sample MGYA00241263_ERZ501506 | MGnify/ENA primary metagenome ERZ501506 (study PRJEB25962, sample SAMEA2042626) | human gut metagenome | biome: human gut; feature: human-associated habitat; material: faeces...
ATACCGAACCCGCCGCCACCGCCACCTTCACCGGTGAGGTGACATCGGGCGACACGCCGCTCTATGCCTATTATCCCTACCGGGAAGATGCCACGGATGCGGCGGCCATACCCGTGACAGTCGGCGTCGAACAATACTGGACCGGCGCGGCCTCCATTTCCGCCAACGACATCAAGGCAAGCTCCACGGTGACACGGCGCGGCGACGCGTGGCACTTCGCTTTCCGCCCTATGGTGGCCATGCTCCGCTTCGAGGTGGACGCCTCGGGCGTGGATGGCGTCAGCACCGACGAGCGTCTGGTGAGCATTCATGTGGAAGAGCCGGAGGAGAGCGACGGAAAGGCCGAGCCTTGGGCCGGTGAGTTCACCATGAACCTGACCGACCTCGATGCTGGGCTTTCTCCCGTGGATGGCGAGGCCGTTGCCTCTTTGGCAGTGAACCTGACCGACGAGCCCGCGCTTACCGGCAAGGTGGAAGTCTATGCCTGCATCGCCCCCGTGATAAGGAGCGGACAGGCATTGCAGATACATCTTGCCACGGACAAGCACCGGATAAGTTTCAGGGTGACGGCCCGGCAGGACCTCGCGGCGGGCGGCTGCTATGACATCCCGCTTCACCTCGCCGCCGCCACGGTGGAGGACAACGGCCTGACGATAGAGGACATCACCGCCGGTGAAGAGCCGGAAATCCTCACGTTCGGCTTTGAGGCCGCCCGCAACAAGGGTAAGATTCTGGCAAGGGAGGCCTACTACGACGGCAGCAAAACCACGGTGAGAAGCGTGACGGGGCAGGAACTGACCGTCACCACCGAAGAGGGGAATCCCCAAGGCGAGATAAGCGGGTGCATACCCTATCTCTATGACTTCACCCTCGTGCCGACCTTCACCGTGACCGAAGGAGCCACTGTGACGGTGGACGGTGCGGAGCAGACCAGCGGCGTGAGCGCGCAGGATTTCAGCTCGCCCGTGACCTATACGGTGACAGCGGGAGGCATGAGCCGCGACTATGTGGTGACGGTGACCAACACGGGCCTTCCCGTGGTGGTGATGACCGGCAACTCCGGCGGTTCGGTGCAGTTTCTCGACATGACGGTGCCCGCCAAGAGCGCCGAGGTCACCGAGACCGACCGCATCGCCATCTACGAGAACGGTACCGCCTCATTGGAGGAGATGAACTGCGGCTTCCGCCTGCGCGGAAACTCGACGAGCAACTTCCCCAAGAAGCCCCTTGCCATCAAGCTGGCATCGAAGACGGAAGTCCTCGGAATGAAGAAGCACAAGCGCTGGTGCCTGCTGGCCAACTGGATCGACCGCTCGCTGATGCGCAACGGCGTGGCCTTCGACATCGCCGACAAGGTGCGCGCGGCTTTCAGCGGCACGGATGCGCCCGGCCTGCCCTGGCAACCGCACGGCAAGAGCGTGGAGCTGGTGCTCAACGGCGTGCATGTGGGCAACTACTTCCTGTGCGAGCAGATAAAGATAGACGAGAACCGTCTGGCCATACAGGACTGCTACGAGGATGTTCAGAAAGATGGAACTCCCACCACCGACAACTGCGGCTACCTGCTGGAGTTCGACGACAACTACGACGAGGTCTACAAGTTCCGTACCTCGTACTACAACCTGCCCTGCCAGAGCAAGGACGAGTTAAACACTGCGATATGGAACTATGTGAAGAACTGGGTACAGGACATCGAGAACAAGCTGCATGACAAGAACTATACGGCGGCCTACGAGAAACTCGACATCAACTCGGTAATCGACTACTGGATAGTGCAGGAGCTGACGATGAACAACGAGTACCGCCACCCCAAGAGCGTGTACATGTACAAGGACGGAACCGGCAAGCTCTGCGCCGGACCCGTGTGGGACTTCGACTACCAGACCTTCCCCAACATCGCGAACATCAATGCGATCAACAGCGGCTACGGTCACAGTTCATTGAAGTTCGGTACAAACACGCTGCTCTACACGCAGTACAGCTACACCGGGGGCAACGATGGCGATGCGCCCTACATGTGGTATCCGCTGCTGTTTGGCGACGCCACGTTCAGGGCCACGGTCAAGAGCCGCTGGCAGACGCTGTATTCCGTATTGCAGGGCGTGACCGCCACCATCGACAGGCTGGGTGAGGCCAACAGGCTCTCCGACACTTACAACCAGCGGATATGGCCGATAGAGTCGCGTGAGCGTACCGGATACAGCTGGTACATCGACTTCAGCGGCGACGAGCGTCTGGACTATGACAAGGTCATAGAGAACATGAAGGCCTGCTATACCGAGCGTCTGACCAACATGAATACCGCCATCAATAATTTGAAATAAGGCATGCTTCAAAAATAATCATATTGGAATTCAACTATTTAACAATTAACAGATATGAACAAGAGAAACATTTTAACTGCCGTATGTGCCCTGGCTCTCTGTCCGGCCTTCGCACAGACCTCCGAAGCAGTGGAGGAAAAGGTAGAGTACAGCACGGACAAGTACAAGGTGGAGACCAACCGTTTCTGGGACAACTGGTTCATCAGCGCGGGCGCCGGTGCCCAGATCTATTTCGGCGACCACGACAAGCAGCAGTCATTCGGCAAGCGTCTGGCGCCGGCACTGGATGTGGCCGTGGGCAAATGGTTCACACCCGGAATCGGTGTACGCCTCATGTACAGCGGTCTGAAGAGCAAGGGCGCCACCAAGCACCCGGGCGGTAACGAGGACTCGGCACATGGCAACGGTACCCCCGTGAAGGGCGGCGGCGCCCCCCACTGGCTGGAGGAGTCGGAATACAACATGGGCAATCTCCATGCCGACGTGCTGTTCAATCTCTCCAACCTGCTTTGCGGCTACAACCCGAAACGAGTGTGGAATTGCAGCCCGTATGCCGGTCTCGGCTGGGCACGCGTGTACGATTCGCCTTCCGCCAAGGAGGTGAGCGCCAATGTCGGCGTCTTCAACAGCTTCCGCCTCTCCGACGCGCTTGACCTGAACCTCGACGTGCGCGGCATGTTCGTCAACGACCGTTTCGACGGCGAGGGCGGCGGACGTTTCGGCGAGGGCAACCTCTCCGCCACCATCGGCCTGACCTACAAGTTCAAGAACCGCGGCTGGGGTCGCAGCAAGACCGTCACCCGCTATGTCTACAACTACGGTGACCTGGAGGGCATGCGCTCCAAGCTGAACGACATGAGCGCCGAGAACGAGCGTCTGAAGAAGGCCCTTGCCGACGGCGACAGACAGAAGGCACAGACCATCGTGAAGAAGATTGCCGCCGCCAACCTCGTCATCTTCCAGATCAACAAGACGAAGCTGAGCAACGAGGCGCGCGCCAACCTGGGACTGCTGGCCGAAATCATCAAGTCGGGCGACCCGGATGCCGTATATACCATCACCGGCTATGCCGACTCGGGTACGGGTAACCGCAAGGGCAACGAGCGCCTGAGCAAGGAACGTGCCGAGAACGTATATGACTGTCTGGTGAACGAGTTCGATGTCAGCGAGAAGCAGCTCCGCATCGACTATAAGGGCGGCGTGGAGAACATGTTCTACAACGACCCGCGCCTGAGCCGTGCGGTTATCACACGCGGCGAATAGCATCCCGCCCCTCCCTGTAACATCCTACCCGGTTTCCGGCCGCCCGTCACGGTGCCGGATTTCAGGCAGGCCGCATATTCCCGCTTTCCGGCCGGAAAACAGACATAGCTGGGAAACAGTAAAGGAATGTTGGTACCCTGTGCCCTTTGCGAAAAGCGCACGGGTCATCCGTGTCCCTCCTGCGGATGAATCCGGCGGGACGGACATGAAGATGAGAGAGCCTCCCCGCCCTTTGTGAAAAACGCGGGGGATGTAAGGAAGGCGGAGGAGTCCGTCTTCCTTACATTTTCACTGCCGGACGATACAGGGATAACCGGATACGGATACGATGCTGCCGGACACCTGCCCGAAAAGATGTGGAAAGACAAGTTAAGATGCCCCCTGGCGGATTTTTACCACAGCCATGGAATGTGAGATTTCCGGCTGTACGCACTGAATCCGCCCGTTTGTTTGTTTTGTCTGGATTTTCTTCCCGATTAAGCGTAACCGGGAAGGAAATCTTCTTGTCTACGGCCCGTACCCGGGCCGCATAATCCCATGACACAGGAAGATAAAATGACATTGCCCAACGACATGCTGCTTGCCGATGTCGTTTCCCTGCTTTCCTCCGGGCATACGGTGACACTGCGTGCCAAGGGGGACAGCATGTTCCCCTTCATCGTGGGCGGCCGTGACTGCGTGGTCCTGCAAAGAAGCCGGAGCGTGCGGGTGGACGACATCGTGCTGGCCCGCCTGCCCGGGAGGGGCTATGTGCTGCACCGCGTCTACGGAACGGCGGCTGACACCTTCGTCCTCATGGGGGACGGAAACGTATGCGGCACGGAGCTGTGCCGGGCGGAGGACGTGTGCGGCACGGTACTGAAAATCATACGCGACGGGCGGTATGTGGTCTGCCGCTCTCCGCAGGAGATGCGGAGGGTGCGCCTCTGGAAGGGGCTGCTGCCCGTCCGCAGGTACATCCTGGCCCTGTGCCGCCGGTGGAGGCGTTGGAGGCGCGGGAAAGGGAACAAAGGGAAATGAAAAGGAATATGAGTACGGGTGACTGCATAAGGTGGCTGTGGCGTGTGTCGGGCGGATACCGCCTGCCTGTCATGGCCCGGAGCATGACGGGGATTGCCCATGCCGGGGTCTCCCTGTTCTCGGTGTGGGTGTCGAAATGCCTTATCGACGCGGCCACGGGACGGGGCGGCGACATGGACCTGCTTGTCGCGCTGCTGGTGGCGTGCCTTGCGGTAAGGCCGCTGCTGTCGGTGGCCGGCACGCGGCTGGGCAGCCGCACGGAAATCCGTTTCCGCAACGGGCTGAACAGCGCCCTCTTTGAACGGCAGATGGAAAGCCGCCTGACCGGGCGCGAGGCATTGCATACGGGCGACATCCTCAACCGGATGGTCGAGGACACGGCCTCCGTCACCGACACGCTGTGCCGGGGCGTTCCCGCCGTCACGGTACTGTCGGTACAGCTGGCCGGTGCGCTCTGGCTTCTCGCATCCATGTCCGTGGGTCTGGCCTGCGCCGTCGTGTTCATCATGCCGGCGGCCCTGCTGCTCAGCAAGGCCTATATGCGCAGGATGAGGGCGTTCTCCGGCCGTATCCGCACGGCCGAAGGCCGCATACAGAGCCACATGCAGGAATACCTGCAACACCGCATACTGGTCCGCACGCTGGAATTCACGCCCCGGGCAGTCGGCAGGCTGCTCCTCTTGCAGTCCGGCCTGCGTGATGAGGTCATGCGGCGCGCTGACTATGCGGCGTTCTCCCGCGCGGTGGTGCTGGCCGGCTTCGCGGCGGGCTACGCCACGGCCTTCCTTTGGGGGGTGTACGGCCTGCGCGACGGTACGGTGACCTTCGGCGTGATGACCGCCTTCCTGCAGCTGGTCTCGCAGATACAGGGTCCTATGGTCGACCTCAGCCGTCAGGTTCCCGCGTTCATCCGTACCGTCACCTCGGCGGAACGGCTGGCCGAGCTTGCCGCCGTTCCCGTGGAACAGCGGGGAGCGCCGGTCCGTCTGGACGGCGTGCCGGGCGTCCGCATGACGCACCTGAGCTTCGCCTATCCCGGGGGTAACCGCAGGGTGCTGGACGATTTCAGCCATGACTTTGCCCCGGGCAGCCTGACCGCTGTCGTCGGAGAGACGGGGGCCGGCAAGAGCACCCTCATAAGGCTGGTGCTGGCCCTACTGTCGCCGGACGCCGGACGGGTGACGCTTTACGACACGGAAAGGGAGACCGCCGTATCACCGCTCACGCGGTGCAACCTCTCCTATGTTCCCCAGGGCAACACGCTTGTCAGCGGCAGCATACGCGACAACCTCCTGATGGGGAATCCCGACGCGACCGACAGGGAGCTGCGTGCGGCCCTTCATGCGGCCGCCGCCGACTTTGTGGACGCCCTGCCGGACGGCATGGACACCCTTTGCGGGGAACAGGGCGCCGGTCTCAGCGAGGGGCAGGCGCAGCGCATATCCATAGCCCGTGCCCTGCTCCGTCCCGGCAGGGTACTGCTGCTGGACGAGCCGACCTCCTCGCTGGACGGGGAGACGGAACGCCTCCTGCTGTCACGCCTCTCCGGGCAGGTGCGCGACAGGACGGTCATCCTGGTGACCCACCGCGAGACGGCCGCCGCGCTGTGCGGTTCATCCGTACATATCCGAAAGATACCCGGCCCGTCATCACGGCCCGTAACATCAACGGAACAGGAACACGATGGGAAAGAAGACTGAAAGCCGGAAGCACGGCATGAGAACACCCAGGCCGGAGACGGAGGAGAAGTACCGCGAGGCTATCGAGCTGTACCGCACGACCGGCCTGCCGGTGAGGGAAATCTGCGCCCGCACGGGCGTACCGTTCACAGCGTTCCGCTCTTTCCTCCATTCCTGCCACCGCGAGCTGATGTTCGCCCGCTACGGCATGGAGGTCGCGCCCGAAGAGGCGGCGGCGCCCCGCCTGCGCAAGCGTTCCGGCCAGACCGCCGCCTCCCGCGCCAAGTACGGCGAGGCCATCCGCGCCTGCGACGACATCGCCTACATCGAGTACAACGTCTCGCAGATAGCCTACATGTTCCACCTGGACCCCTCCGGTCTGGGCAGCCAGTTGCGGAACCACTATCCCGAAATCATCGAGCGGCGCGAGCGGGAACGCCACAGGCTGGGCGTGAACGACAACCAGCACCGGGGTGTCAAGCCTTGGTGCAAGGAGCAGTACGCCGGAGCGGTGGAACACCTACGCACCACCGACGACACCATACGCCGCACCGCCGACCTCTACGGCCTCTCGTATTCCGGACTGCGGGAGCACCTGCTGTTCTACCACAAGGACCTCGTGCGCAAGCGTGCCGACAAGCGCGAGCGGGCAAAGTCGGGGGCCAAGGTGCGGGGTGCGCTGACGGGCAACGGCTCCCGCCACGAGCCGAAGGCCGGACAGACGGAGAAGTACCGCGAGGCCCTGCGGCTCTACCGCGACACCGCCCTGACGCACCGTCAGATAGCGGAGGCCACGGGCATCACCGTCACCGGCCTGCGCAACCACCTGCGGATATGGAACCGCAGGCTGATCGTGGAGCACCGCGGGTACGAGTGCCGCGAGGGGGAGGCCGTCGACCTCTCCCGCACGAAGCAGTACCTGAAATCCACCGCCGCGAAGTATGCCGGCGCCATAGCCTGCCTGAAAGAGACCGGGCGCCCCACTGCGGAGGTGGCCCGGGAGTTCGGGCTGCATCCCGAGACCTTCCGCGAGTATGTGCGCGAGCATGAGCCGGAGCTGGCCGCCCGTCTGGGCATGACGCGGCTGGCGGACGGCAGGCAGGTCCTCGCCCGCAGCATGGAGAAGTACGGCGAGGCGGTACGGCTGTACGAGACGACCACCGAGCCGCTCCGCTCCATCGCCGACCGGCTGGGGTTGCAGTACAACAGCGTGGGCGGCTTCGTGCGCCGCAGCCGTCCCGACGCCATAGAGGCGCACAACCGGCTGGTGGAACGGGAGGAGGCACTGCGGCGGGAGAAGGAGCAGGCGGAATCCGTCGCCCTCGCCCTGCAAAGGGAGAACGAGGAGAAGGAGCGCATCCTGAGCGCCTTGCGGCAGACCGGCGGCAACAAGCGCAAGGCCGCCAAGCTGCTGGGATTCAGCAAGTCCACCCTCTACAACAAGCTGAACGCCCTCGGGCTGAACGACACCGGCGACACATAGGCGAAAACCTGCGACAGAACGGCTCCACCCGCATCCTGACATTGTGATGTAAACTCATAAAAGGATATAATCTATGCAAATCATATTATTATCCGGCGGCTCGGGCAAACGCCTGTGGCCGCTTTCCAATAATACACGTTCCAAACAATTCATCAAGCTGCTGACCGCGCCTGACGGCTCGAAAGAGTCGATGGTGCAACGTGTGGTGCGGCAATTACGGGAAGCCGGTATCTGCGACCCGATTACCGTGGCAACGAGTCGGTCGCAGCGGGATGTCGTCATCAACCAGCTTGGCGCCGGGATTCCCGTAGTTACGGAACCGGAGCGCCGGGATACTTTCCCTGCTATTGCTCTTGCAAGCTCGTATTTGGCCTGCGAACGGAAATGCCCCGCAGATGAAGTTGTAATCGTCATGCCCTGCGACCCTTATACGGAAGCCGGTTATTTTGAGACAATCCGCAGGATGGCGGATGCCGTGAAAAACGATGCGGCCGGACTGGTACTGATGGGTATCCGCCCGACTTATCCGTCAGCCAAATACGGGTATGTTGTGCCGGTGCCCGGCAATGACGGGTCCGGAATATACCGGGTTTCCCGTTTCACCGAGAAGCCGGATGTGCCGACGGCCGGGAGATTGATTTCCGAGGGCGCATTCTGGAACGGAGGCGTATTCGCTTTCCGATTGGGGTATATGACGGATATCGTGGCCCGATACATCAAAGCCGACACGTTTGCGGAAATCCGTTCCCGTTACGGGGAGTTCCCGAAAATCAGTTTCGACTATGAGGTCGCCGAAAAAGCGCAGTCGGTCGCAGTCGTGCCTTTTGCCGGAGAGTGGAAAGACCTCGGCACATGGAACACGCTGACTGATGGACTATCGGAACATACTATCGGTAATGTCGTTATGGATGATGAATCCGGGAATACGCACGTCATCAACGAACTTGAACTGCCAATCATGTGCATTGGTGCACGGAATCTGGTTATCGCGGCATCGAACGACGGAATCCTGATTTCGGACAAGGGCAAGAGCGAAAACATCAAGACTTACGCTGACCGCCTGCAACGTCGGCCGATGTTCGAGGAGCGTCGTTGGGGCGAATACAAGGTGGTCGATACAGCGGAGTTTCCCGACGGTTACAAATCCCTTACCAAGCAGTTGAAAATCAAATCCGGTAAGTGTATCAGCTATCAGGTACACTGCCATCGCGATGAAGTATGGACGTTCATCGATGGCGAGGGGGAACTGGTACTCGACGGTGTCATGTCAGTTGTCGGCAGAGGTGATACGGTTATAATCAATAAAGGTGTCAAACATGCGATAAAGGCCATTTCCGACCTGACCTTTATCGAGGTGCAGTCCGGTGATTTGCTTGTCGAAGAGGATATCGAACGGTTCGACTGGGACTGGTGATTGCATTTGTTCATTCAGATTTTAGTATGTTATATATTTTAGGAGTAGTACTTCTTGTCTTGACGGCACTTTCTGGATTGACGATTCTCATTCAAGGATACATGCCCGAAGATGAGGATAGCAATACCACTTATATAGTAGTATTGATGATTGCATCCGGATTATTCGGAGCATTTATGACTTGCTTGGACAAACAATCCAATGTCGGTATCATCTGGCTCTCATATATCCTTGTGCTGCTTGGAGTGTTGGCCCTCATCTCGCTGTTTGTCGTGTATATTATCGGAAAGGATTGCGACCCGGTCAAGTTTTGGGGATTGATGTTTTGGACATTGTCAATCGGTCTGTTGGCCCAGTGGTGGCTCCATGCGTATGATGGGTACATATTGGAATTTCTCGATATTCTTTGATTAAAGCAAACTGATAGCCATATACGATTCCCCAAAAACTTCCTCTCGATTACTCCATCCGATGCTTTAAACCGTCCTTGGTAAAATCGAAGAGATCATCTCGCGGGAGCACGAGGCTATTCGGGGAATGTCCGGATGCAGCTTTTTACAGCCGTATCCGGACATTCCATATATATGCTCAATGAGGGACAATGTCCAAATAGGAAGATTTACCCCTGCTACAACTATCTGTGGCAGGGGTAAATTCTTTGAAAAGGGAGTCTCGGCACATCCCCATTTGTGTGTAAGCAGTCATTTTAGACAGTGTCGGCTTGGGCCATTCAAACACCTCAGAAGTCCGTCCGTTCCCAAAATTGGATTTTTCCCCTCATTTCATTGACGTTGCACGAAATCCCACTTTTTTATCGTATCTTTGCATGCGCTCAACCATTTGCGGCAATATATCTATAAAAAAATCATTGCTGTTACTTTTCTGTTACTCGCCGCCGTAAATATAATTATAATCTACTGATATACAGAACAATAATATTTTGTATTTGTTAGTCGTCCACCAGCGGACTCCGGCGCGGTCGGGATAGACGGAGACAATCCTCGATATGTCGAAACTCTGGATGTCGATGTCCAACTCCGCCAGCGGGTCGATGAGTCCGCAGCCCGCTACAGCTTCGTCATGAAGTTTTTTTTTACCTCGCCGCCCATTGTGGAGAGGTACACCTCATGCCGCAGGGCAAGGTAGTTCAGGAAATCCGCTATCAGCAGGTTCTGAACTTTGCAGGCAAGCGGCATGGCTTTGCGCCCCAGTCCGAGGGGATTGGCTATGCTCGGCATCTGCTCGTAGAAATACTCTTTCATCGCTCCCATCGTGAAGATGTGGCGGAGCGACTGTTCCGTATGTGCGGGCACCGTGTACGCTCCCCGCTGCAAATCCTCCATGTAAAGCGGCAGAAAGCGGAGCATCAGCTCTTCTATTTCCCTTTGGTCCTTCTCGTAGTCGTTTTTTACTCCCGTTTCCGCATCGTAAAAACCTGCAGGGCCGTTGCCGTCGGTTCCCTGCAAAGCCTTGATGTTGCCGTACAACATGGTCAGGAACTCTATCGGGTTCAGCTCCTCGCCCTTGAATTTGACTTCTATATGCAGCCGTTCACCGCTCAAAGCCACCGTTTGTCCGGCTGTCACCCGTTGTCCGAATTGTGCGAACACATTCGACAGAAGACCGTATGTCACCTCGTACCCGCCGTAACGGACTGTCTGGCAAATGCCGTGTACCGGGTCGTTTCCCACGCCCGACACGATGCCACTGGCCACAGCCGACAGTATGTAGTACCGCGCTTTGAAGTCTATCCCGTGATGAAAGAACTTTTCTCCCGTTGTCGGGTGTACCTGCTCGCCGTAACCGAGCGACAGTTCCACGTCTTTTCCCCGCGGCTCTTCGAACGGCATACAGTAACCGCTGTCCGAGTGCAGGATCATTTCTTCCGTATATTTCATTGTGATATATATTTTTTATGTGTTCCTACCTTCTCATTCCTCCGCTTTGCGCTTGTTCCTCCGGAGAGAGTGTCGGCGTCTGTGTCCTCGATACCGTTTCCGAGGGA
>ENA-OPEE01002594-OPEE01002594.1-human-gut-metagenome-genome-assembly--contig:-NODE-2594-length-11164-cov-5.330633_pt1 | contig 11164 bp, 7 predicted proteins | sample MGYA00241263_ERZ501506 | MGnify/ENA primary metagenome ERZ501506 (study PRJEB25962, sample SAMEA2042626) | human gut metagenome | biome: human gut; feature: human-associated habitat; material: faeces...
CGCCGATAAATTTAACGGTTTAATGTGCAAAAGCCGAATTTCACGGCAAAAAATCTCACACCATATAGATAAAAAACGACCCCGCTCCGTAGATGCTGCGCAGCGGGGTTGTTATGTATAAAATACATTTACGAATTACAACTGTGTAAGATGATAAATGCTATAGCCGTGATTTTCTGCAATGTCGGCTATTTTCCTTAATCCTTTTGCATCCGTCTTAATGTGCTGTATTTCAGAATATACAGCATCATCGTCCTTAAATGCGTCTATAAGATTGGTGCGGTATGAGACTTTTTTCATCTCTTCCCCCTTGCCTTTAACAATCAAATATGCATCGTTAACTGTTTCCTCATTTATTGATGAACACATACTAATAATCCCCCTAATTAAATTATTTTTACAAAAGTAATTGCAATTATTATTTGTAATTCTTCTGTATATCACGGTAATACAACCTATTTATGATTTTGTCAATGATTTTTCTTGCTGTAAATAAAACTTTGGTAAATTTATGCAAAAAGTATGGGTGTTACATTGTTTACAACGCACAAAAGCCACTGTAATGCAGTGGCTTTTGTGTTTATTTGTAAGCCTAACACTTACCTTAATTTTGATATATTTTTTCACTACCGAATTTTGTCAAGCGAAAAAGATACACACCATCATTTTGTTATTCTTGTGTAAAATATCCGCTTTCGTATGATTCTTTCATTACGCTTTCAAATTGTGAACTTTCTGATAAATTCAAATTGTTCTTAAAATTGTGTCATTCTTGGAAGCACCAAATGCTGTTTACACCTTTTTGTTTATCTATCATTTTCTGAAATATCTTTGCTTTTAATTCTACATAATGTCTCCTTGTTCAAATTATAAAACAAACCGTCTCAACCGACACGCTCATAGGTGCGATACCTATAGACCGGATCAGGTTTACTGTAAGTATAACTATCTGGGGGGTACCAACTACCAACTTGATACTTTTCTTCACTTTTTAACAACTCGGCCGCAGTTTTTTTATTTGACATTTGGTCGTTGGTTAAATCTGTTACTGAACACTTTTTGTTTGTTGCTCCACTCCAATTATCATCCAAATAGTAATACTGCCAATTTGACGGATTTTCGAACACGGCTTCCGTTAAACCCGTTCCCGCAAAAGCCTGCGGACAAATTTTTGTTACAGTAGAAGGAATAGTTATACTATTTAAGCTTGAGCAATTATAAAAAGCCTGCTCACCAATTTTTGTTACAGTATTGGGAATGGTTATGCTATTTAAATTCGAGCATTCATAAAAAGCCTGCGGACTAATTTCTGTTACAGTATTGGGAATGTTTATTTTCATCAATTTACTACAAAGTAGAAATACACCTTTCCCAATAGTACTTATTGTTTCAGGTAAATATACTTCAACTAAATTGCTTGCACCTGCAAATCCACGTTCGGCTATTGTTGTTACCGTTTTTCCTTCAAATGTTGAGGGTATTACAATATACCGGGGTACACTATAATAACCATCTTTAAGGGATACTTGAAGAGTTCCGTCTTCTAAGGTGTCAAATTTCAACATAAGTATACTGTCGGATACCGCCGTTCCGCTTACGCTTCCAAGATTATCACTTGTTCCGTCGGTATAGGTTATTACCAATTCGCCGTTTACAAGCTCGGTTTTTGCGATTCCGCGTCCGTCAGCGCCTTTGGAGCCCTGAAGTCCCTGCTGACCCTGCTCGCCTCTGTCGCCTTTATCTCCCTTGATATTGCCGAGGTTGGATATGGAATTATCGGACATTGTAACCACAAGTTCGCCGTCCGGGGAGAGTGTGAGCGACTTAATTCCTCGTCCGTCGGCGCCGTTCGCACCGTCCTTACCGTTCTCACCGGTAACCTTGCCGAGATTTTTGACGTCACCGTTTGAATAGGTCAAAACAAGCTCGCCGGAGGTATTGATTTCCGCCTTGGTTATGCCTAAGCCGTCGGCACCCTTGATGTTACCGAGGTTAAGAACCGTGCCGTTTGTAAGCGTTACGGTCAATGCGCCGTCAGCCGACACATCGACATTCTGTATGCCCACGCCGTCTTTTCCGTTAAGTCCGCTGTCGCCTTTATCTCCCTTGTCGCCCTTTGAGCCTTTGATATTGCCGAGGTTTATAATATTGCCGTTTGAGAACGAAAGCACAAGCTCGTTATCGGCATTTATTGTAACATCTGTAATGCCTACACCGTCAGCTCCGTTTGTACCGTTGATACCTGCGTCGCCTTTTTCGCCTTGGACGCCTTGATCGCCCTTGTCACCTTTTTCGCCTTTTTCGCCTTGAGCTCCCTGTGCACCGTCATTGCCGACTACCTTGCCGAGATTCACCGTGTTACCGTCGCTGTATGTTATAACAAGTTCGCCGAGAGCATTTATTTCGCTGCTTGCAACGCCTACGCCGTCGGTGCCGTTCGTACCGTCTTTACCGTTGATACCTGCGTCGCCTTTTTCACCTTGGACGCCTTGGTCGCCCTTGTCGCCTTTTTCGCCTTGTACGCCTTGGTCACCCTTGTCACCTTTTTCGCCCTGAATGCCTTGGTCTCCCTTTGCGCCGTCGTTGCCGACTACCTTGCCGAGATTTACCGTGTTACCGTCGCTGTATGTTATAACAAGCTCACCGAGAGCATTTATTTCGCTGCTTGTAACGCCTATGCCGTCAACGCCGTTCGTGCCGTCTTTACCGTCTGCACCGCCAAGGCCTGCGTCGCCCTTTTCGCCTTTTTCACCTTGGACGCCTTGGTCGCCCTTTGCGCCCTTTATGTTTCCGAGATTAAGTGACGTTCCGTTCGTAAGGGTAATCAAAAGATTTCCGTCGTTTGAAATTTCAATATTATTTATACCGACGCCGTCTTTTCCGTCTTTTCCGTCGGTACCGTTAAGACCCGCATCGCCCTTTTCACCTTGAACGCCTCTTTCACCTTTTTCGCCTTTTTCACCCTGTACGCCTTGGTCGCCTTTATCTCCCTTGTCACCTTTTGCACCGACAACGGGGCCGAGGTTTTCGGTAAGGTCGTTTGTATATGTGATTACAAGCTCACCTGCGCTGTTGATTTCGGACTTTTTAACTCCTATACCGTCCGAACCGTTAAGACCGTTTTCGCCTTTTTCGCCCTGTGCACCTTGCTCGCCTTTATCACCTTTGTCGCCTTTTGCTCCCTGCAAGCCTTTATCGCCTTTGTCACCTTTTGCTCCGACAACCGCTCCGACATTGGCGCGCTGACCGTTAGAGAACGAAAGCACAAGCTCACCCAACGAATTGATTTCGGCGGAAGAAACGCTTATGCCGTCTTTACCGTTTGTGCCGTTCACACCGTTTATACCGTCGGAACCTACTACTTTACCGAGGTTTGCCGTCGTCCCGTCCGAATATGAAATAATAAGCTCACCCGACTCATTTATAACCGCTGCGGAAATGCTTATACCGTCCGTTCCGCTCGTACCGTCTCTGCCATCTTTTCCGTCAGCACCGTTTTTGCCGTCACGACCGTCTTTGCCGACTACTCCGCCGAGGTTGGCAGTTTCGCCGTTTGTATAAGTCAACACCAGTTCGCCTTTTTCATTTATAATCGAAGAAGCAATACCGACTCCGTTGTTTACTGTTTCACCGACAACCTTGTCAAGATTTACGCTGTTGCCGTCGGAATAGGAAATGACAAGCTCGCCCTTATCATTGATTTTTGCCGATTTTATTCCTATGCCGTCCTTACCGTCTTTTCCGTCTTTGCCGCTTGCACCGACCGCCTTACCGACATTGATTTTTGTTCCGTCGGAAAGCGTAATTACAAGGTCGCCTTTTTCCGAAAATGCTGCGGAGCTGATATCGGATTTGTCTTTTTTCGACATTGCGGTAAGTGTTTTGCTCCAATCCTTTTCACTGCCCGAATATCCGTTATCGACGGCAATCTGATATGCCGATTTACCCTGGAGAGAAACAAGCCAATCATCAAGGCTTCCCGCATATCCCTGCTGCACCGCAAGCTCGTATGCGGACAAGCCGTTTTTAACGCTTGATGCCTGCACGCTTTTTCTGTTGTGCACAAAATTTGCGACTGCGAACGATATGCCGGTCATTATAGCTATCAGCAATACTGCCACAATCACTTTGATTGCCGCTTTACGTTTTGATGACGTTTTCTGTTTTTCCATTTATTTACAACTCCTTCTCAATAATAAAACACTTCATTTATGATAATACTCAATTATTGAGTATATGTCAATACTCAGCTTTTGAGTATGCTAACATTTTCACAAATTACAATGGAGGTTTTGTGGAAATGGATTACAGAACAAGGATGAGAAACATCAGGGAAGACAGAGATTTAACACAAAAGCAAGTAGGTGAAATCATCAACAAATCCCAACAGGGCTACAACCATATCGAAACCGGAAGAGCGGAATTGAAAATCGAGGATTTAATCAAGCTCTGTCAATTTTATAATGTTTCCGCCGATTATTTTATAGGTTTAACCGACCAAGAGTAAGTTCGGTTACTTCAACGCATAATGCAGCGGTGCTTTGCGATTTTTACACTACTTTGCGCGATGCGGTGCTCAAATTTATCATATCTGTATATTGATGTTAATTTTTTTGGTGCTATAATTGTGTTGCGTCCTACAAGGCGACACAGCTAAAAAAACAATACCGAAATAAAAAAATACGTAAATGCAAAAAGGATAATTATGCCGAAAAAGACGAAGTTAAAAAACAGTAAAAAAATGGATATGATAAACGGCCCTATATGGAACAAGCTTCCGCGATTTGCGCTGCCCGTGGCCGCAACAGCAATACTTGAGCAGCTTTTCAACGCCTCGGATATAGCCGTAGTCGGAAACTTCACGGGCGCAGCCAAAACGGCCTCGGTTGCCGCCGTCGGAGCGAACAGCCCGGTAATCGGGCTGATACTCAACCTGTTTATAGGTATAGCCCTCGGTACAAATGTAATAATAGCGAACGCAATAGGCAGGGACGACAGAGAAACCGTACAGCGTGCGGTTCACACCTCGGTGCTCACCGCAATAATCGGCGGTTTTCTTGTAATGATACCCGGTGAAATTTTTGCCGTGCAAATTTTATCGGTTATGAGCATTCCGGAGGATGTACTGCCGTATGCCGTTCTGTATCTTCGCATATATCTGCTCGGCTTGCCCGTAATACTGTTGTACAACTTCCTGTCGGCCGTTTTCAGAAGCGTAGGCGATACAAAAACGCCGCTTATAGTGCTTGCGCTCTCCGGCTGCCTCAACGTGCTTTTGAATTTATTCTTTGTAATAGTTCTTAAAATGACCGTAAACGGAGTTGCCATTGCCACCGTTATATCCAACGCAATCAGCTCGATTGTGCTGTTTATTGTTTTAATGAAGTCCGACAAGTACATAAAGCTGTCGCTCAGGGAGCTGCGCATAGACAAAAGAGTACTCGGTCAGATTTTGGAAATCGGTCTGCCGGCAGGCTTACAGAGTGCTGTTTTTGCCATTTCAAACATAATAATTCAGGCGGCTATCAACAGCCTCGGAACAATAGTTATAGCGGCGTCGAGCGCGGCATTTAATATAGAGGTAATAGCTTACGATGTCTTTAACTCGTTCAGTCAGGCGTGCACGACCTTTGTAGGTCAAAACTACGGCGCCGGCAAGCTCGACCGCTGCAAGAAAACCCTGCTTCTGTCGATTGCGGAGGACACAATCGCAACAGCCGTCACAATAGGGCTTGTTCTTTTCTCGGGACGATTCCTGCTCTCGATATTCACAAGCGACCCACAGGTAATAGAGCTCGGCTATACCAGACTTTTACTGATTTTCTCGGCATACACGTTTTCAATGCTTTACGAAATTATGTCGGGGTATCTTCGCGGCTTCGGCATATCCTTGGTACCGGCTCTCCTCACAACAATAGGCGTTTGCGGCACAAGAGTATTTTGGATATACGTCGTTTTCCCGTCGTCGCCTACCTTCAAAACCATTATGTATGCGTACCCGATAAGCCTGTCGCTTACGGCGGTACTGATATTTATAGCTCTGCTCGCCTATCACCCGTCGCGCAGGTTTAAAGGCGCCGTATCCGCCGAATAATCCGGCCGCGTAAAATTATATCTTAATGTAAAAAAGGCACGTTAGTTAAAAAATAACTAACGTGCCTTTGCCGTATATGCAAATGGAGCCGATGCTCATTCGGCTATAATGTTGTCATATATCAGAACATTTCTGTGAACATCCTTGACGGGCTTCAAAAGACAAATAGGCTCAAACTTAATCGGGTCTTTTTTAGAAAACGTGTTATCGTGAATTTTCATATTTCTGCACGGGCCGCTCTCGTACCAATCTTTGCAATCGCACGATATGTAAATATCGGGCATACCGACGCTTTTGAACGTGTTACCGAAAATCTCCGACTCCTTATCGGTAGTACAGAGAATGCCCCGCGTCGGGATCGCATTAAAGGTACATCCGCTCACGGTGAGATTCGGGTTATACGTGATGTTCTCAAAGACATACATTTCCGGCTTCATCGGCGGCAGTTTTTCTTTGAATTTCACAATGACCGTCTTTTTATCAATGTTGTCGTCCGTGCTGTCTACGGTATAAACGCCGTCAAGCTCCGACAAATCGGTTCTGCTGTATATTTTCACTTTATCACCGGGGTAAAACGCCTTGTAACCTCCCTGCTGATGATGTACAAATTCAAGCTCGGCGGTTCGCTCGTCGCAAGCATTTCTGAACCTTAAAAATGCGCCGTGCACATTGATTGCGTCATCGTGCGGGTGTTCAAAGTGCGAGTCGGTTATTTTCACATAGCCCTTGCAGCCGCATACGTGAATCAAATCGGCAAACGAAGAAACTCTGTAACCGCTCGCCGGCTTAAATGTCAGCTTATCAAAGCTCAGATTTTCACACATCTGGGACAGCCACCCGAAGCCGTGCATATAGTTGACGGTTATCCTCTCGCAGAAGATATCGGAGCAGCTCTCAAAAAACAATCCGCAGTTGTCGCGCAGCTTATTACGAGACATCGCAACGACGTCTCCGACCTTGAATTTAGGCGACATAAAATATCTGCATTCGACGGTATGATCCCCCGTTTTTTTGATTTTAAAAGCGTTTTTCGTAGGTGAGCGCAACGTTCTGAAAACCTCGTCACCTCTGTGAATTACGTTGCAGTAACACTCGCCGTTGGCTGTATAGGTGTAGTAATTCTCTCCGCTGAACGGACTTTTTTCGAAGAACGTAAGCTTGTTATTTTTGACCTCAAAGTCGCTTCCCGTCGGGATTTTATATGTAATTTTATTGAGCGAACGCTCGGTGACCTCCATTTCAAAATTCGTAGGGGAGGCATATCTTACGGTGAAATTTACAAGCCTTACATTTTTACAGCCGCGCAGAGAAAACGCACACATATCACCGTGAATCACAAGGGTTGAACCGCAGCCGTCCACGGTAATATTCTCCTTATTCTCGATAAGCACCGCAAAATACTTGTCGGGTGCCTTAAAGGAGTCCGTATTTGTCATATGGCAAACCTTGTGAATACAGCGGTCCTTGTAAAAATGATACTTATTCTTCGGGAAAATAAGAGTGTCACCGCTCTGCAATTCATTTATTGCTTTGATAACGCCCTCGGCAGAATTTGAGGCGTCGCAAAAATCCGTGGCTTTGATATTCAATATTATCCTCCGATTGTAAATTATAGCATAAGCTGTTTAGATGGTTTTTAACTACATGCTCGTTTTCGGCATATTCATGTGTGCTCGTATCACCGTTTGAGTCGGATTTTTAAGATGTAATACCGGCTTTTTTAAGCTCCCTCTTCAGTCTCTTGACTGCCGCTGCAAGTATGATTTCGGTGTTTGTTCCGGTTGAAATAAGACAATACACCTCGTGATAAACCGCATAAAACGCACACTTTAAATCACACTTTTCCGAAACGGGATATTTCCTTTTATATGCTTCGTAAAGCCCGAAGCACTCCCCGGTCAGGTTTCTCAGCTGGAACAAATCAAATTCTTTGTCAGCCCACTTGCACTCAAGAGGGTCGATTATCGCGGTGATATTAAGTCTTTTATCGGACATTACATTCATAACATTCAAATCGCCGTGGATAAGAGACGCCTCTTTTACGGGCTCGCTGAAAATGTAATCAAAATTTTTCCACGCTGTTTGCATAACATTAAGCGTGCTGTCCTTCAGCCGTTTTTTTCTGTTAAGCTCTGCGGCGGTCTGTAAAATATCCTGCGCAAACGGTCGGTAAAAATCAAGCCAATTATCGTACTCGGGGAAATCGAGGCTGCCGAATTTGTTGCAGGTAATGTTGTGCCAATTTGCAAGACAATCCGCTATTGCATCTGCAAATTTCGCTTTTCTTTTTTTGCTTAAAAACAATTTCGAAAAGTCGGTGAAGCAGTCTGTTCCGTTCACAAATTCCTCAATTATAAAATCCATGGGGATTTCGTCGGTTGCGTCAAAGGTAAAATAGACCTTGGGAATATGAACCAGCGAGCTTTCGGCAAGCTTTTTCAGCGCGGCGCTCTCATTATGCTGCATACCGGCGACGCGGCAGGCCTTTACCGTAAGAGTGTACGGCATCACGGACAATTCGGCCTTGTAGACATAGCCGAAGGAGCCGCCGCCTATGTATTTAATCTGCGTTGCTCGGCTCCCGTAATGTCTGAAAAGCACTTCCTTTGCAAATTCGCATGTCTGTTCTTTTGTGTATTTGCTGACTGTTTTTTGCTGCATAGGTACCTCCCCTTTTTCACACTGTTTTTCAATTTTGTTAATACCCGTTTGTTTTCGACGTACCGATTTACACATTTATGTTTTAAAAATATAATATCAAAAAAAATAATAAATATCAATAAACATCTCTGTACAAAAGAGCCGTCGGACATATAGCCCGACAGCTCTTAGGTCTTATATGTATTATGGTGCTTTCGACGTCCGCAAGGCTCGCCGAGCTCCTTTTCAATTTGCTTTTTAAGCGCAGCCAGCCTGTTTCTGACCGTTGACGACGGCATATTTTTTATCTTGCCGATCTCTCTGCTCGACCAGCCGTAGCTTTTAAGAGTCACTATTTCTCGGTCGATCTCGCTCATTTTCAAAAGTATCTGCTGAATTTCAACAGATGTGATATCATCAAACACCTCAAGACATTTAATGCTTTCAAGCTCATCAAGCGAGTCGGCAAAATTGTTTTTACGAAGTCTGTCGGCAAGCACGTTTTTAGCAATTTTAAAAATCAAGGACTTTTCTTTTTTGATATAACCGAGTGCCGGCAGATAACCCCACAGCTTCATAAAGGTGATTTGAGCCAAATCCTCTGCCTCGTCGCTGTCAAATCGCCTTGAAAAATACGAAACTATGCTTTTATAATACTTTTCATAAATTTGGTTAAACAGTTCAATGTTATTCATTTTTTTCCGTGATTTTGTTGCCTACGGTTGAATTTACTTTAACATAGCCCAAAATACTTTTGCCGCATTTTACCTCGTTGCCTGCCGCAAATGTTATCTTTTTATCGGAGAGCATTTGCTCGGTCACGTCATCAACAATATCGACATTGTTGCCTGCGGCCACCAATGTATTGTAATCGAAGCTCCTCACCGTATTGCCGTCGATTTCGATGGTGTTAGGGTAAGGCTTTATTACGACGTTATCCTCAACCTCAACACTTCTGCCGTTCATTCGCGTCATCTCATATCGTGATTTTTTTCTTTTAAGCAGAAGCCCGTTCACGCATAAATCCGGAATCTTTTCAACGGTTTCAAGGATAACAATGCCGTTGACAATATAGAGGCAATCATCGGAAACATTTTTATCGTTTAATACTACCATTCCGTTTAAAACGCTGTATTTGCCGTAGCTGACCTCTATAATGCTTGCAACATTTCGGATTGTTATCTTGGCATAGGCATTTTTCCATTCATCACTCGCATTTTTCGGAATAAGAAGCATCGCACAGCTCTCGATTTTCTTTATTTCCCTTAACGCCTCGGCAGTAAAATTTTGCAAATCAAGAAGAGCTATATTTTTTATGGTTTTTCTAAGCATAAACATTCCCCTTTAAAAGCTTTGAAACACACTTCGTTTATTAAGACGAATTCAAAATAAAAACTGTCCGTATTATTTCAATTTATTTTTACTTGCGATTACACACCCAAACGACATGCAAAGTAACGCTATTATCCGCACAACTCCGTCGGCGAACTGAATTAAAACAATTTTATCCATAATTCAATTTTCCTCTTAAAAGTTATTGAAGCGCGTTTCACTTATTAAGACGAAATTGAAGAGGATACTGTCCGCATTATTTAAAAATTTATCGGCGTCCGCAAAATGCGGTATCGCAAAATAAACAATAAGGGCTCCGTTTTACGAAGCCCTTGAGCAAGTGTGTTCATATCAAGCGAAAAATCGAAGCCGTGTGATTTTACGTTTATTTTTCCTCGGCGGACATATTTTTGCGACTGTTTGCACGCAAAATCACTTTATTTGAAATATCCTTGATTACAATCGGAACCGCTACCGCCAAAATTACATAGAAAAGATAAATTCCGGAATCTCTCCACATGTATGCGTACCACAATGTGCTCTTTTAAAATCTTGAAGCCGCATAACTGCCGTGGATTCAGACTTTTTCAATTTATTCCCACTCCTAAGTGTAAAACAGACTTTAACTGTTTTTGCTTAGGAGTTTTGACTTTTGCTATCAAAAAGCTATCATTTAGATGCTATCAAAATTTCTATTTGCATATATAATCATCTAAGTCATCCTGAGTTTTAACAGTCATTTTATCAAAATGTACAATATGCTTTTTTATACCAATAATTTTTGTTCGATATTGATAAGAAGTGTTAATAACTAATTCTTTATCTTTTATATAACAGGGAGAAACCAAAATATATTCATCATTTTGATAAATAATTGCACAATCCGTATTATTTTCTGAAAAATAAGTAGAACTCTCAATTACATCAATTGTTTTAACACTTTTCTCTTGCAAATAACCCATTGAGAAAAAAGAAAGTACAATAATTGAAAGAACCAATATAATTGCGGCAATGCCGATAATCGGATTTGAAATTCTATGCGAATTAAGAATTTTACTGTTTTGTTCGCATTCGTTTTTAAATTTATCTATGTTTATA
>ENA-OPEE01002596-OPEE01002596.1-human-gut-metagenome-genome-assembly--contig:-NODE-2596-length-11161-cov-2.098956_pt1 | contig 11161 bp, 10 predicted proteins | sample MGYA00241263_ERZ501506 | MGnify/ENA primary metagenome ERZ501506 (study PRJEB25962, sample SAMEA2042626) | human gut metagenome | biome: human gut; feature: human-associated habitat; material: faeces...
CGAAGGCGCCAAAGGGGTGAAACGCTCGCCGCAAGAACAAGCCGAATAACTGCGCACCCTTATCGATCGTTATCCTATCGACTCCATCGAAGACGGTATGGGCGAAAATGACTGGGAAGGATGGAAACATCTCACCGAACTGATCGGAGACCGTTGCCAACTGGTAGGCGACGACCTTTTCGTAACCAATGTAACCTACCTCGAACGCGGCATACGAGAAAATTGCGGAAATGCCATTCTCGTAAAAGTAAACCAAATAGGAACTCTTACCGAAACTTTGCGTGCCGTAGAGATGGCTCAGCGCAACGGTTACAACGCCGTCATTTCGCACCGTTCGGGTGAAACGGAAGATACGACAATCGCCGACATTGCCGTAGCGACAAACGCCGGACAAATAAAAACAGGCGCACCGAGCCGAACAGACAGAGTTGCAAAATATAACCAGCTTTTGAGAATAGAAGAAGAACTCTGTGGTATCGCGCAATACGGAAAATTTTAATCATAAAAACAGCAGACTATTTTAGGATAGTCTGCTGTTTTTTTTATGATTGATGAGCCTCCATATTTTTCGGCAGCACCAAATTCAAAATTATCGAAACCAAGAACACAACCGCAACGCAGTTTTCAGCGAACACGTTTTGAATGATTTGCGGAAAGATTGAGAAAATTTCAGGAACTTGTGTAAAGCCCAGTCCGATACTCAATGACAATGCGGCGATAATAATATTTCTCTGCGAAAAACCGCATTTTGCAATCATCTGCAAACCGCTTATAACAATATTACCGAACATCATAAGCGTACAGCCGCCAAGCACAGCCTCAGGCAATGTTGCAAGTAATGTTCCGAACATAGGGAACAATCCTGCCAAAACCATAATAACGCAGCCTGTGAAAATCGTAAATCTGTTTACGACTTTTGTCATTGAAACAAGTCCCACGTTTTGGCTGAACGACGTAATCGGCAAACAACCAAAAAGTCCCGACAATGCACTGACAAAACCGTCTGCGGCGATTGAGCCTGTAAGCTCCTTCTTTGAAACCTCACGATTTAATCCCGATGACGCAAGTGCCGATGTATCTCCTATTGTTTCCGTTGCGGACACAAGGAAAATCACAAGCACGGAAATAACCGCGCCTATATTGAATGTCGGTTTAATCGGAAGTATCTGCGGAAGTGATACAATTTGTGCCGTACTCAATCCTGAAAAATCAACCATACCCATACACACAGCCACAATATAACCTACGATAAGTCCGAACAAGACGGACAACTGTTTCCAATATGATTTAGCAAAAATATTAAATCCGATACAACAAACCAATGTAATTGTTCCGAGAATTAAATTTTTAGCCGAACCGAAATCCTCCGCACCCGAACCGCCGCCGAACGATGTTGCGCCGACCGACAAAAGCGAAAAGCCGATAGCCGTTACAACCGAAGCCGCCACAATCGGCGAAATCAGTTTAACCCAATACTTTGCAAAAAGTCCGAGTATGCCTTCAATAATTCCGCCTATAATAACCGCTCCGACAATGGCTCCGTATCCGTATGTAGGACCGACAAAACAGAACACAGATACAAACGTAAAACTTATTCCCATTACAATCGGCAATCCCGAACCGACTTTCCATATAGGATACAACTGAATTACAGAACCTATTCCCGCAATAATCATAGCCGTTTGAATAAGTCTTGCGGTTTCGGTTGTGTCTAAACCGCAAGCACTTGAAACAATAATAATCGGTGCGATATTCGCAACGAACATAGCCAAAATATGTTGCAGACCAAACGGAATAGCTTTTGAAACAGGCACTTTTCCGTCTAACTGATAAATGTTATTAATATCACTGTTTTTCATTTTATTGTTCCTCTCTGAATTTAATCGTACCTGTTTTGCTGTCCATATCGTCAACTATTGCCAAAGATTCTAATTGAAAACCTAAGTTACGAATAATTCTTCCGCCTGCTTGGAAACCTTTTTCAACAGCTATTCCTATTCCCTCAACCGTTGCACCGGCTGACTTGACTATCTGAATTAATCCCTGCAGAGCACAACCGTTTGCCAAGAAATCATCAATAATCAATACACGGTCGTTTTCATTCAAAAACTTTTTCGCAACAATAACCTGATTTTTGCATTTGTGCGTGAATGACTCAACCTCCGCAACGTACATTTCACCCTCAAGATTTACGCTCTTTGATTTTTTCGCAAAAACAACAGGCACACCGAAATGTTGTGCGGCGATACAGGCAATACCTATACCCGATGCCTCGATAGTCAAAATTTTATTTATATTCGCACCCTCAAAGCGTTTTTTCCATTCCTTGCCCATCTCATTAAACAATTCAATGTCCATTTGATGATTTAAAAAGCTGTCCACTTTAAGCACGTTACCCTCTTTAACTATTCCGTCCTTTAAAATTCTTTCCTCTAAACAGTTCATCTTTACTCTCCTCAAATAATAAAATATATACGATTATACCACACCTACACCCATAATACAATTAATATCGACATCAAATTGCAAAAAAATATGAGGACTTTTTAAGTCCCCATATTTGTATTTCTTTCATTTTTCAAATCACTGTGAACACGATGATATTCCGGACTTTCCATCATCATTACCTGATGAACTCCGATACCTTTCAGAAGCGGTAATTTAAGTCTGTACTTAACCCAAATGAATGCGTATATAAACAATGCCACAAACAGAACAAAGCACAAAATATATATATTTCTTCTTTGTACAGGGTCAGTTGATATATTGAACATCATATACACCTGAAGTGCTATACCCACGATTTGTAAAAGCGGGAAAAGCGGTGTCTTGAAGTTACGCGGAACATTTTTCATTTTACGTCTTAGCATAATTACATTGACGTGTGATGTAATATATGAAAGCATCCAGAAAAGCGAGCAAGTAAGAGTTAAAAATGCCACCTGTTCACCTGTCGAAATGCCCGATGCCTCGATAATGCAAGTAAGCACACCCAAAATTATAATAACCCAATAAGGTGCTCCGTTTTTGTTTTTCTTTTGAAAAAACGACGGAAGAAGATTCATCTTCGCCATTCCGCAGCATATTTCCGAAACCGAACAAATAATAGAGTTTTGCGTACTTACCGCAGCAAATATAGCGACAATAATCATCCAATATTTGCCCCACTTACCGAGCATATTCACCGCATAAAGAACGTGCGGTGACGCTGCACTTCCAAGATCGGACCACAATGTATAATTCTTAAATCCGAATACAAGCAATATTTGAATAATTCCCATTATGCCGAGTGAAAGCACCATACTGAGCGGTACTTTTTTAGGACTTTTCATATCTTTACCCAAAGGTACAATAAACTCCGCACCGATAAAGAACCAAAATGCCGTTGCGGTAAGCGGAAGAATGTCCTTTAAATCCGACGAAATAACCGCATCTTGTGCCACCTGTTCACCCGAACCCAAACCGAGTACGCCGATAATACCGAGTGCAAGCAATGACACTACCATAAATGCCGCAACGATTTCCTGCAAAAGCGTTGACATATTCACGCCTTTTAGATTAATGAATATAAGAACAATCGTTATTCCCACGCTGAACACCGCAGGCGGTATCGCCTTACCCGTCATTTCCGTCATTACATTTGCAAACATCGCACCTTCGGCAGGTGCGGCGAAAACATTGCTTATTAAATAACCGCCGACCATCGTTACAATAGTCAACAGCGGACCGAGTCCGGCAAGAGTGTATTGAGCGATACCGCCGGTAAGGTTAGGCATTATCGCATTTAATTCGGCTATCGACAAAACCGCAAGCATATTTGCTATACACGCTATGACAATAGCAATAACGAACGGTGTACCGACCGCACTTGAGCCGCTTGCCGACGAAACGAAACAGCTCGTTGCGATAAGCATACCCACACCGGTTGATACTGCACCAAAAAGACTGATTTTTTTCATATGAGTAACCTCCGATTTAATCTATCTTTGATTTCTGCAAAGCGTCAATTCCGTCTTCGCCCGTTCTGATACGAATAATATTACGAACGTCCGACACGAATATTTTTCCGTCACCGATGTGTCCCGTATAAAATTCTTTTTTCAAAAATTCTATAACTTCTTTAACTTTAGACGTTTCACATATCATAATCATAGTACTTTTCGGAAGAAGTCTTAACGGCTGTTCCGTAAAATCAAGCATATACTCCGAACTTCCGCTCTGCACACCGCAACCCATAGCATTGTAAACGGTTATGCCCGATATTCCGAGCTTATGTATTTCCTTGATGTGTTTTGAGCTAAGCATTTCGATAAATGCCGAAACCTTAGACATACTTCCTATAATCTCTATTCTTGAAAATTCAGCTTCCATTATTTTTACCTCCGTTTTGTTAAAACAGGCGTATAGAACACATGTGTTCTATACGCCGTTGTATATTAAAAACTTTTTTTACTTGTTATATCTTCCGCATCTTTTACGGCGTATTCTTCGCAAAGAAAACCTTTCACCCATCTGCCGTTGATAAGCTCGACATTGCCTATCGAAAGCGGTGTGTTTACGTTACTCATAAAACTTCCGAGCTTTGAAACGGGTATTTTGAATATATCAATATTTATATTTTCACCGTTTTCCGCTCTCACAAGTCCGGGCTTAATCGGATTTGTATTGAGTTTGTACAGCTTGTACTCCTTTGCAGTCGCTGTACTTTCGATATACTCCGCTCCCAATTCGGTGAGCTGACTTTCAAGGGCATATCCCTTTTTGTGAAGTCCGCATACCGCAAAATCAATACTTTCGGTTTTAAGAAAACTTTCCGCTGTTTGAAGTACAAGATTTGTACTGTCCGCAAGTCCGAAAATCGTAATTCCGAACGGTAAATTTTTATCTTGCGTATTTTCCGGTACTGCCACTGCCATAAGGTCAAGCAAGTTGCAGTGATTTGTATAAAGTCCCATTAAGCTGTTCGTCTTTACGGGATCTTCCCTTACTTGTTCTCTTGTGAATGTGCCTCCTGCCGTCGGCATTACCATAACGGCATTTTTTAATATTTCCTTTGCCTTGTGTCTGTAATATTGCAACATATGCAAATCTTCAAACAGTCTTGCGGCGGTCTTTTCTTCCGTACCGCCCGACTGAAGAATTTTCTTGGTAACAGGAAAAACTTTATCCTCGTTTTCACTGACAAATTCTTTTAAGTCAGCCCATCTTTCCGCAACATACGCACCGTCATAAAGAATTAACGCGGCATCATAAAACATTTTATAATCAATATATTCAACCTTAACTCCGAGTTTTTTTATACGTTCCGTTGCCGAATACCATTTAGCCTTATGAACATCTGCATTATCACCGAAAAATGCAGGTTCTTCCAAAGGAAGATATATTTTTTCGGGAAGTTTTTTACCTTTATCCTCATATTCTTTCGACCAAACACATTCCGTATCATAGCCTTTGGCATATTGATTGACTGTTTCGGTATCTTCAAGACTGTTTGCAAATACCGTCACACAGTCAAGACTTGCACAAGCCGGTACTACTCCGGATGTGGACCACGCGCCCAATGACGGTTTAAAACCCACAAGTGTATTTAGCATTGCTGGTACTCTTCCGGAGCCTGCCGTATCGGTACCGAGCGAAAACGCCGCCATACCCAAAGCAACCGACACCGCAGAACCCGAACTTGAGCCGCCGCTAATCATTTTATCGTCATACGCATTATGCACTTCACCGTACGGACTTCTTGTACCGACAAGTCCCGTTGCAAATTGGTCAAGATTGGTCTTTCCGACAGGGAACGCACCTGCGTCAATTAACTTCTGTACCACAAACGCACTTTTTTTCGGCATATACGAATATTCGGAGCAAGCCGCCGTTGTCGGAACGCCCTCAAGGTCGATATTATCCTTTATCGCGAACGGTATTCCCCACAGCGGTTTATCCTCACTTCTCGGCGGAAGTTTTGAGATATACTTTTCCATAAGCTCTCTTGAAGGAGCAACTATCCAAATATTCTTGTCCTTATTTTCTTCGGCTCTTTTCAAAATTTCATCGACAAGCTCGTAAGGTGTAAGTTCGTTATTGTCATACGCTTGATTTATCCATTTCAATGATAATTTCTTAGGGAAAAACTTCATTACTTATTCCTCCGTTTTTACAGCCGCAATCATCTGACCTGCGTCAACCTGTTGACTTGTCTTTATAAATACCTTTTCAATTACTCCGCTGCATTCACTTTCAATAGGGAATTCCATCTTCATACTTTCCAAAACGGCAACCGTATCGCCTTTCTTAACTTCCTGACCTTCTTCAATCAGGACTTTCCATACACTGCCCGGAATAGTTGCGTTAATCGCCTCACAGCCGTCAGGCAAAACATCATCTGCGTGAGTATCTTCCGTTTCCGTATCCGATTCAAAATGGTCAAGTCCGTTTTCAATCCATCTCTGTCTTTATGCTTGGAATGATGCCTCTTGATGTGCCTTGAATTTTTGAGCGGACTCTTTGATACTTTCAAGATATTCCTTGTACTTACCCAAATTAAATGTAGTTTCCTCAATATCAATGTGGAATTTACCTCTAAGAAAATCATCTCTGTACTGTAAAATCTCATCGGCACTGCACGGATAAAATTTAAGTCTGTCAAAGAAATTCAAAAGCCACGGCTTACCTTTTTTGAAATACTCCGTTTCTCTTAACGGATTCCACATCTGAATTGTACGTCCGACAAACTGATAACCGCCGGGGCCCTCCATACCGTATACGCAAAGGTATGCTCCGCCGATACCGACAGCGTTTTCAGGCGTCCAAGGTCTTGCCGGATTATACTTTGTCGTTACCATTCTGTGACGCGGGTCAACCGGTGTCGCAACCGGTGCGCCAAGATAAACGTCACCCAAACCAAGTACAAGATAATCTGCGTCAAACACAATATTCTGAACGTCCCCGATACTGTCAAGACCGTTAATTCTTCTGATAAATTCAGGGTTAGACGGACACCAAGGTGCATTCGGTCTTACCGTCTGCTGATAACGCTTTGCGGCAAGCTGTGTTTGCGGATCGTCCCATGAAAGCGGAAGTTTGATAATTCTTGACGGTACTGTTATATCGTCCAGCGATGAAAGATTTGCATTGATTTCTTTTACTTTTTCACAAACTTCTCTCGCAGAAATTTTATTTACATCAAAATGTACTTGCAATGAACGAATACCCGGTGTCATATCAATTACAGGTAAATCCGATTTTTCGATTTCGTTCATAAGGATATGTACTCTGAAACGCAGTTCAATATCAAGCACCATATCGCCGTATTCAACAAGGATATTTTCTTCACCCTGCAATCTGATTTTGTAATCGGTATTGTCGTGTGTTCCCTCTGCCATAATCGAATATGACGCGTCAAGCTGAGCAGGCTTCGGAAGAACAACGTCCGTATAATCAAGATTGATATTTTTATCTTGATTTTTTCTTATAGTTTCGGCTTGTTCAAGGGTTAGAAGTTGGAAGTGAACTTTATCGCCCGGATGTAATTGACCGAGTTTCCACATTTCACCTTTTGCCGTTGTAACCGGGCAAACAAATCCGCCAAGCGACGGACCGTCAGGACCTAATAAAATCGACTGGTCGCCTGTAAGGTCAAGCGTACCGATTGCGTATGCGTTATCGTGTATATTTGACGGATGAAGTCCCGCCGTCCTCTCTCACCCACTGCGGAACAGGTCCGTTAAGTCTGATACCCGTTCTTGCACTGTTAAAGTTTACGGTATATTCCGAACTTGTAAATGTGTCAAGATATTCAGGTTTCAAATATTCATAAGTAGGCTGCGGGCCCGGCAAAACGCCGATAGTCCATGTATTATCAATCTTAGGAATATACTTACCGTCAAATGAATTAAAGTTATCTGCCTGACAATCCTCTGCAATATGAAGTACATCACCCGTTCTCAATGCACGTCCGTTATGACCGCCGAATTTACCGTCACAGAATGTTGATGATGAACCCATAATCTTAGGTACGTCTATACCGCCCTTGACAAGAAGATATGTTCTCATACCTTTTGCGGCGGTTTTAAATTTAAGCTCTTGCATAGGTGACGCACTTATAACCGTGTACATCGGCACACTTTCACCGTCAAGCGTTGCCTGCATATCCGCACCTGTTATACAAAAACTTGCGGTCGTTCTGAATCTGTATGTACCGCCGCGCATTGTAAGCTCAATACCTGCCGCGTTAAGGTCGTTACCAAGCAATTTATTACCTATTTTAAAGCTGTACGCGTCCATAGCACCGCAAGGCGGTACACCGACAGTCCAGTACCCAATCATACCGTCAGCATCTTGTACCGTTGACTGAACACCGCCGTCAAGCACTTCAAGTGCATTTTCTTCAGGTAAAAATCCCTCAAGCATTTTTGTAAACAGCTTTCCGTCTTTATAATCGCCTGTAAGGATAAGACTCTTTAAATATTCTAAGTTTGTCGTTATGCCGTAAATCTTTGATTCGGTCAAAACGTCAAGCATTTTTTCAACCGCTTTTTCTCTGTTTTCCGCATGAACAATAAGTTTTGCAAGCATAGGGTCATACAATGCGGAAATTTCGATATTCTTTCTTATCCAAGTTTCAACTCTCGCTTTGCCGCTGAATGTAACATCGTCAATCTTACCGCTGCACGGTCTGAAATTATTTATACAGTCCTCCGCATATACTCTGACTTCGATTGAATGTCCGTTCGGTACCGCCTTAAATTCTTCAATACCTTTAAGCTCGCCTGCCGCCTCTTTAATCATCCATTCAACAAGGTCAACACCGTAAACTTCTTCCGTTATACCGTGTTCAACCTGTAATCTTGTATTGACTTCAAGAAAATAGAACTTTTCGTCAGACTCGTCATAAAGAAATTCAACAGTACCGGCACTTCTGTAACCGCTTGTCTTTGCAAGACTCTTTGCGGCTGTATACATTTGTTCACGAACCGTATCAGACAAATTCGGTGCCGGAGATTCCTCGACAACCTTTTGGTTTCTTCTCTGAACCGAACAATCACGTTCACCGAGCGTTGCAACTTCACCGTATTCATTACCGAATCTGTACTTCAACGTGTCTTGCTTTTCCGATATATTTTTCAAGAAATACGCCTGCGTCATTGAAATTGCTTTCCGCAAGGTGACAAACATTGTCGTATGACGCAACAAGCTCGTCCTTGTTTTCACAAATTCTTATACCGATACCACCGCCGCCGGCTGTACTCTTTATCATTACCGGATAACCGATTTTTTCAGCCTCGACAATCGCCTCGTCAACACCTTTCAAAAGTCCCGTACCGGACAAAAGCGGTACGTTTGCTTTTTGTGCAATTTCTCTTGCGGAGTGTTTCAAACCGAAAAGCTTAATTTGACTTGAATCAGGTCCTACAAACTTGATATTGTTTTCTTCACACTTTGCGGCGAAAACAGTGTTTTCACTTAAAAATCCGTAACCGGGATGTATTGCTTCCGCACCTGTATCAAGTGCCGCTTTGATTATTTTATCAACGTCAAGGTATGTATCTTTTGCCGTACCCTCGCCAAGATATACCGCCTCATCGGCATTTTCAACGTGCAAGCTGTCCCTGTCTGCCTTTGAGTAAACAGCCACACTCTTTACCCCCATCTTAGCAAGCGTTCTTTCAATTCTTACGGCGATTGCACCTCTGTTTGCTATTAAAACTTTACTGAACATATTAATCTTCCTTTGCCAATTTATTAATCCCAGATAAGAAGTCTTACGGGTGTAGGGTTGTATGCGTTACACGGATTGTTTAGCTGCGGACAGTTGCTTATAAGAATCATAACATCTGCCAATGCTTTCATCTCAACATACTTGCCCGGTGCCGATACACCGTCATCAAATTTATATCCGCCCTCTTTTGTGATAGGCACATTCATAAAGAAGTTGATATTCGGTGCAAGGTCACGCTTTTTAATGTCTGCCGTAGTGTCGGCAAGCTGTAGCATAAAGCTGTCACGGCAGTTGTGCATATATCTCTTTTCTCTCGCATATCTGACTGTATTGCTTTGCGATGAACAGGCACCGCCCAAAGTATCGTGTCTGCCTGTCTTGTCTGCTGTGATTTCAAGTAACGGCTTGCCCGACTCGGCTCTTAAAATACTTCCCGTTGTCAAATAAATATTTTTCTGTGCCACGATTGTCTGTACCGCACCGTAGTGATCCTCGGGATTTTCCAAATCATAAAATGTCGTATCAACGGCTTGGTTACCCTCAATATCAAGTATTCTGAATGTCTGACCTTTTTTCAATTCGTGCATCCAGCCAAGTCCTGCATTAAGCACCTCGTCATATACTGCGTCCTCTATTTTCAAATCACTGTCTTTTTCAATAAATCCATACATAATCTTTTCCTCCTCTGATTATTCGCCAAGTAAGTTGTAGTAATCCCATGTGTTTTCAAATGCTCTGTAATTTTCATCACGTGAATTTACACATTCGTCCATAAGGTCTGTCTTTGGAGCGTCATAAACCTCCATTGTAACGGGAACAGACGGATATTCCGTTGACGGATCAAGCGGATTAGGTGTGTTTGAAACAACAAAGATAATATCCATTTCTGTTCTTAGCGTTACCGTAGCACCCTTTTTACAGTGATCCGAAACATAGTTCATACTTCCGTCCTCATCAACATACACCTTTGAGAAAAGATTTACGCATGGTACAATATCTCTTTTACCCATATTGTTGCGGACAAGTTCAATCTTGAAGTTTTCTTCGCCGCATCTGTAAAAATCGTTGCCTTGTTCCTGATATGATGTCTTGCCGTATTTTTCATCGGTCATCTTTCTTGTTGTGTGACCGCAGATTGAATCGTGCCAACCTAAGCTGTCCTCTGTGATACTCGCCAACACCCTGCCGTTGTCGCTCATAAGCACATTGCCCTTTGTAAGATGTGCTGTGTATTGTGCTTTTAGAGTATCAGGCATATTGTATCTTTCAGATGTATCTCTCATATTGTAAAGAAGAATTGATACATTGGCATTATCTCCAAGTGCTTTAAAGTGAATATATTTGTTCTTTCCGATAAGTCCCGACCATTTTTCACCCGGTCTGAATTCCTTTGTAAAAAGTTTCTGCATAATGTTTCTCTCCTTTTTCTAATCAAATAAAAAACGG
>ENA-OPEE01002600-OPEE01002600.1-human-gut-metagenome-genome-assembly--contig:-NODE-2600-length-11150-cov-2.596215_pt1 | contig 11150 bp, 5 predicted proteins | sample MGYA00241263_ERZ501506 | MGnify/ENA primary metagenome ERZ501506 (study PRJEB25962, sample SAMEA2042626) | human gut metagenome | biome: human gut; feature: human-associated habitat; material: faeces...
CCCCTGTCCTATCATACGCAGACCTTTCTGAATGGCTTCTTCAAAAGTACGGCCGATAGCCATCACTTCGCCAACTGACTTCATGCTGGAACCCAGTTCCTTGTCTACACCATGGAACTTACCCAAGTCCCAACGGGGTATTTTGCAGACCACATAATCCAATGCAGGTTCAAAGAAAGCACTTGTGGTTTTTGTCACAGAATTCTTCAGGTCGAATAATCCGTATCCAAGGCCGAGTTTTGCAGCAACGAAAGCAAGCGGATAACCCGTAGCTTTAGAAGCCAGAGCGGAAGAACGGCTCAAGCGGGCATTCACCTCAATCACTCTATAATCTTCACTTTCAGGATCGTATGCATACTGTACATTACATTCTCCTACAATACCGATGTGGCGAATGATACGGATAGCAAGTTCGCGCAGCTTATGATAATCGGAGTTACTGAGCGTCTGAGACGGAGCGATAACAATGGACTCTCCCGTATGAATGCCCAACGGGTCGAAGTTCTCCATGTTACAGACGGTGATACAGTTGTCAAAGCGGTCGCGCACCACCTCATACTCCACTTCTTTCCATCCACGCAAGGATTTTTCCACAAGCACCTGCGGGGAGAAAGAGAAAGCTTTCTCAACCAGCACATTCAGTTCTTCTTCATTGTCACAGAAGCCGGAACCCAGTCCACCAAGCGCGTATGCAGCACGGACAATCACCGGATAACCCAGTTCGGCAGCAGCACGACGGGCATCAATAGCATTTTCTACGGCTTCGCTTTTAATAGTCTTTACATTGATTTCATTCAGTTTATGAACGAAAATCTCACGATCTTCCGTATCGATAATGGCTTGTACGGGAGTACCGAGAACTTTTACACCATATTTCTCAAAAACTCCGTCTTTGTAAAGGGCGACACCGCAGTTCAGTGCCGTTTGCCCACCAAAGGCGAGCATAACACCATCCGGACGTTCTTTTTCGATGACTTTCTCTACAAAATAAGGAGTGACAGGCAGGAAGTAAATCTGGTCGGCAACGCCTTCCGAAGTCTGCACGGTAGCGATGTTCGGGTTGATAAGAACGGTGTAGATACCTTCTTCTTTCAAAGCTTTGAGTGCCTGACTGCCAGAGTAGTCGAACTCACCTGCCTCACCGATTTTCAGTGCACCGGAACCGAGTAGCAGGACTTTCTTTATATTGTTTTCTTTCATTTATTGTACGTTTATAAGTGATTACAGCAGTTTCACGAACTCATCAAACAAAAACTCCGTATCCGTCGGTCCACTGGCAGCTTCCGGATGGAATTGTGCAGAGAACCAGGGATTCCGTTTATGTCTGATACCCTCATTAGACCCGTCATTCATATTGATGAACAGCGGTTCCCAATCTTCCGTCAGCGTAGTGTTGTCCACTGCATAACCATGATTCTGCGAAGTGATGAAGCAACGCTCCGTGCCCACCATACGCACTGGCTGGTTGTGACTGCGATGACCATATTTCAGCTTGTATATCTTTGCTCCTCCTGCCTTGCTCAACAACTGATTTCCCATGCAGATACCGAAGATAGGCAGTTTTTCATTCTTCATTGCCCGGCGGATATTCTGCACCGCAGCATCACAGGTATCCGGATCACCCGGGCCATTACTGATGAAAAGTCCGTCGAACTCCAGTTCATTATAATCATAATCCCAAGGCACACGGATGACTTCCACATCACGCTTCAGCAGACAGCGAAGGATATTGCTCTTCACTCCACAATCAAGAAGCACTACGCGCTTCAATTGACAATTGACAGTTGACAATTGACAATTAAGCTGCGCTGTGGGAGTGGTTATGGGAAAATGAAGGGGAGATTCTTTGCCAGTATATACAATAATCTCTTTGCAACTAACCCTGTCTACGTAGTTGACATCCTCATAATTGTCAATTGTCAATTGTGAATTGTCAATTTCGTTTTCGACATCGTCAAAAACGATGCGCCCCATCATCACGCCATGTTCGCGGAGCACCTTTGTCAGCTCACGCGTATCGATACCTGTGATGCCCGGCACCTGTTCGCGCTTCAGCCAATCAGCAAGGCTTTCCACAGCGTTCCAATGGCTAAAGTCCTCACTATAATCACTTACAATGATGGCTTCCGCATGGATACGCTCGCTTTCCATAAAGGTAGCCAGCCCATTCGGTTCGACAGTGAAAGGCGGCACACCATAATTGCCCACCAACGGATAAGTGAGCGTCATCAACTGTCCGGCATACGAGGGGTCAGTCAAGCTCTCGGGATAGCCCGTCATAGCTGTGTTGAAAACCACCTCTCCCGCTACCGGCTTTTCGTAGCCAAACGACTTGCCGTGGAAGCGGCTCCCGTCGTCGAGGATAAGAGTTACATTTCTCATATTTGTTATAAAAGTTACAAGCTAATTACTGTCAGAATTGATATACTTGTTCTATATAGTCAATGAAAGCATTATTCAGCATCTTCACCCCGCCCGGCGTAGGATAATCACCGCTGAAATACCAGTCTCCCCGATGATTGGGACAAGCCTCATGCAGCCCCTCCAACGGTTGGTATACGATTTCCACCTTCGCCTTTGTTCCGGCAGGTGTCAGCAGTTCCACCATCTTGGCGGAGATTTCCTCGTCAGTGAAAGGTGCATAGATATCCTTCACATAGTTCACCATTTGCTCCTTCGGCAACCCTACTTGGTCTTTCGATTTGCGGTAGGCAGCGGCAATCACATCTTTCATATCCCGGTCTTTCAGTAATTCGATGGCAGCTTTGAAAGCGATGAATTCACTCATCTTTGCCATGTCGATGCCGTAATAATCGGGATAACGCACCTGCGGGGACGAAGAAACAATCACAATCTTCTTGGGACCCAGGCGGTCGAGAATACCGATGATACTCTGTTTCAGAGTGGTTCCGCGTACAATGGAGTCATCGATAATGACAAGATTGTCCACACCCGGCACCAGACTGCCATAGGTGATATCATACACATGCGCAGCCAAGTCATTGCGGCTGTTTCCTTCTGCAATAAACGTACGCAGTTTAATATCCTTGATGGCTACCTTTTCGCTACGAATACGGCGGGAAAGTATCTGTTCCAGCTCCTCCAGATTGGGGCTATGTCCCAGGGAAGCGATCTGTTGCACTTTCTCTTCATTCAGATAATCATCCAGTCCCTGCAACATGCCGTAGAAAGCAACTTCCGCTGTATTCGGGATGAAGGAAAACACGGTATGGTCAAGGTCTTTATTAATGGCTTTCAAGATGTTAGGTATCAGTTTCTCACCCAATAGTTTACGTTCCCTGTAAATATCCACATCACTGCCTCGTGAGAAATAAATACGTTCGAAAGAACAGGGTTTCACCTCACGCACTTTATTGATCTGGGTGGTGCGCAGCTTGCCCGCCTTGTTAATCAGCAAAGCTTGTCCGGGCATCAATTCCTTAATACTGCCTGCCGGTACATTGAAAGCGGTCTGTATCACAGGACGCTCGCTGGCAAGTACTGCCACTTCATCATCCTGATACCAGAATGCGGGACGGATTCCCCACGGGTCGCGCACGGCAAACGATTCACCGCTTCCCGTCAGTCCGCATATCACATAGCCTCCGTCCCACTCCTTGCTCGCAGTACGCAGCACGTTTGCCAGGTCCATATGATCTTCTATATAGTGAGTCACGCCCATGCCTGTCAATCCTTCCGCTTCGGCAAGATTGAAAAGGCGCTCCACTTCACGGTCAAGACGGTGCCCCACTTGTTCCAGCATGATATACGTATCGGCATACTTCCGCGGATGCTGACCGATAGCAGTGATACGTGCAAAAATCTCATCCACGTTCGTCATGTTGAAATTGCCACAAAGAGCGAGATTCTTAGCCCGCCAGTTGTTACGCCTCAGGAAAGGGTGCACGTATGAAATGCCGCTCTTTCCGGTAGTGGAATAACGCAAGTGCCCCATGTAAGCCTCGCCCGCAAAAGGGAGGTATTTTTTAGCGTAATCCGCATCATGAAGCTGCTCTTTTGTCAGATCCTTAAAGTTGCCCTGCACCGTACCGAATATCTCGGTAATGGCGCCCGAACCGAGTGCACGCTCACGGAACATATACTCCTCACCGGGATTTGCTTCCAGCTTTACGCAAGCCAGACCGGCGCCTTCTTGTCCGCGATTGTGCTGCTTCTCCATCAGAAGATAGAGTTTGTTCAAACCGTACATCCATGTGCCGTACTTCTGTTCATAGTATTCCAGAGGTTTCAGCAGGCGTATCATGGCAACGCCACATTCATGCTTCAGTTCTTCCATCAGTTCATTTACAATTTACAATGTACAAAGTACAATTTATCATTTACTATTTATTTCATATTACCCTCTTTATTCCACTGTTACGCTCTTCGCCAGATTCCTCGGCTGATCCACATCCATCCCCTTGCATACTGCGATATGGTACGCCAATAACTGCAACGGTACCGTAGTAATCAACGGGTCAAGGCACTCAATTGTTTCCGGCAACTCGATACAAGTATCGGCAATCTTGCTGATAACCGTATCCCCTTTTGTCACCAGAGCGATCACTTTGCCCTTACGCGCCTTGATTTCCTGTATGTTGCTCAATACTTTCTCATAAAGCCCGTTCTGTGTAGCAATCACTACTACCGGCATTTCAGCATCTACCAATGCGATAGGCCCGTGCTTCATTTCAGCAGCCGGATAACCCTCGGCATGGATATAAGAGATTTCTTTCAGCTTCAACGCACCTTCCAGGGCTACGGGATACGAATATCCGCGTCCCAGATAAATAAAGTTATGCGCATACGTGAAAATCTTGGAAAGCTCTGCAATGCTGCCGTTCAGCTTCAGCACTTCTTTCATCTTATCAGGAATACGGTTCAACTCCTGCACGATGGCAAGGAATTGCCCCTCATCTATCGTATTCTTCTCTTTGGCAAGCGTCAGCGCCAGCATGGTGAGCACTGTCACCTGTCCCGTAAACGCTTTGGTGGAAGCCACTCCGATTTCAGGGCCTACGTGGATATAAGAGCCCGTATGCGTAGCCCTCGGAATAGACGAACCAATCGCATTGCAGATGCCATAGATAAATGCCCCACGGCTCCGCGCCAGTTCCACAGCTGCCAATGTATCCGCCGTCTCGCCACTTTGCGAAATCGCAATCACCACATCCTTACTGTCTATCACCGGATCACGGTAACGGAATTCTGAAGCATACTCCACTTCCACCGGAATGCGGCAAAGACTTTCTATCAGATGTTTTCCGATAAGCGCCGCATGCCAGGAAGTACCGCACGCCACGATGATGAAACGTTTGGCTGCCAGCAGGCGGTCTTTGTTATCAATCACTGCGGAAAGCACCACATTTGTACTTTCTACATTGATACGTCCGCGCATACAGTCATGAATACAATCGGGCTGCTCAAAAATCTCTTTCAGCATGAAGTGCGGATAACCACCCTTTTCCAACTGCCCCAGGTTCAGTGCCACCGTCTTCACTTCGTGCGGACATTCCACATTTTTCAGGTTCACCACCTTCAGTTTCTCTCCGCGGCGGATGACGGCGATCTCTTCATCTTCCAAATATACGACTTTATCTGTATATTCCACAATCGGCGTAGCATCCGAAGCCAAGAAAAACTCATCTTCACCGATACCTACCACCAACGGGCTACTCTTGCGGGCTGCTATAATCTCATCCGGATTGTCCTTATCCAGCACGGCAATAGCGTATGCACCGATTACTTCACGCAACGCTAATTGCACAGCAGTCAGCAAATCTGTATTTTTGGATTTCTGGATGAATTCTATCAGCTGCACCAATACTTCGGTGTCCGTACTGCTTTTGAATGAATAGCCTTTGGCCTGAAGTTTTTCTTTGAGGACGGCGTAGTTTTCGATGATACCGTTGTGGATGAGAGCAAGATGTTCGGAAGAGGAATAATGAGGATGGGCGTTAGCGGAGCAAGGTTCCCCGTGCGTAGCCCAACGGGTATGGGCAATTCCGATGTTACCGGAAATATCTTTTTGAGTAACGAAAGTTTCCAGTTCCGAAACCTTACCTTTCGTTTTGTAAACGTTCAACTGTCGGTTATCACTGATTAATGCTACCCCTGCACTATCATATCCGCGATACTCTAATCGCTTCAATCCTTTGATAAGAATGGGGTAGGCCTTCTTTGGACCAATATAGCCTACTATTCCACACATACTAATTAATATTTGATTTTGCGCTGCAAAGATATAAAAACCCGAGAACATAAAGTTAATGTTTTACCTATTTATTTATCAAAAGAATAGAAAAAAGATGTTTTCTTGTCAAAAAGTTAAAGAAAACAAACTTATGAAAGCAAAAGGAACAATTTTATAATCTCAAAGCAAGCAGTAGAATTTTAGTATTATATTGAAAGGAGATAGCGGAAAAATCTTCTAATCCGGCAAAGAGTGCCGTTTTTCAACGTTGCCAAATTGCCAAATAGCCAAATAGCCAAAGCCAAAGGAAATGACTAATAAGATAAAGAGAACCCGTTGGCGGAATTAATTCATAACAAACATCGGTTGAAAGTGAAATTCACCCCATCCGCTGTTGAGCTAAATAAATTAGCTCATTAGAAGAAAAAAAGGAATCAAATGATAATTTAGCGTAGCCTAAGCCTTTCAGCCTTGAGTTGCGCAATAATCATCTGTTTGATTCATAACCCTACAAAAAGGAATAAAAGAGTGATAAGGTGATAATGTGATAAAGTGGCTGCGCTATATATCACAGAATGTTATCCCACTACCACCTTATCACCTTATCACATTTTATTCATATCCCAGCAGAAAGAAGTTAATTCCACCAACGGGTAAAGAGACTAAATCCATGTTAAACCCATATCAACACTGTATCAAGTCCGTACCATCTCCGTATCTATAGGAACGAACTTGGTACGGAGTTGGTATGGACTTGACACGGAGTTGGTACGGACTTGGTTATATCCGGACAAGGACGAAACGAAAAAAATGTCATGCACTTCCTCTTTGGCTATTTGGCATTATGGCAATATGACAATTTCTCGAACGAGAGAAAGGCATACTTGCAATATAAAACACAAAGCATATATTTTATTTCAATCTAAAACACAAAAGCACGTATTTTATTTCAATCTAAAACACAGTTCCAATAAACAGATATTTTGCAAGTCACAAAAACAAGCATTATAATACCAATTTGAAATTAAATTAATACTTTTGCCAAACATTTTGACAGCAATAATGGGTATTGCTACAGAATAAAGTAAACTTAAAAAGATGAAAGAAGAACTTTTTAACAACGAAACAAAGAGAAAAGCCGGACAACAGGGAAAGGAAGAAAGCCAACATCCTGTATATCAACGACAGCCCAGGCAGTTGGGCTTGTATGATGCAGAGAACGAGCATGACGCTTGTGGTGTCGGTATGTTAGTGAACATACATGGAGGCAAGTCACACGAACTGGTAGAGTCTGCATTGAAGGTGTTGGAGAACATGCGTCACCGGGGTGCCGAAGGTGCGGATAACAAAACCGGAGACGGTGCCGGCATCCTGCTGCAAATCCCGCATGAGTTTATTCTTTTGCAGGGTATTCCTGTCCCCGAGAAAGGGAAATACGGTACAGGTCTTCTCTTTCTGCCGAAAGACGAGAAAGACCAAGGTGCTATCTTAAGTATTATCATCGAAGAGATTGAAAAAGAAGGATTGACATTGATGCACCTGCGCAATGTGCCCACTTGTCCAGAAATTCTGGGAGAATCGGCACTTGCCAACGAACCGGATATCAAACAGATTTTCATCACCGGATTTACGGAAAGCGAGACAGCCGACCGTAAACTCTATCTCATAAGAAAAAGAATAGAAAACAAAGTACGCAAATCGGATATTGCCACGCGCGAGGATTTCTACGTTGTCTCCCTATCCACGAAGAACATCATCTATAAAGGTATGCTCTCTTCACTGCAACTGCGAGGCTACTTCCCCGATCTGACAAACCCCTACTTCACCAGCGGCATAGCACTGGTGCACTCCCGCTTTAGCACTAACACCTTCCCTACCTGGGGACTGGCACAACCGTTCCGCCTCTTGGCGCACAACGGCGAAATCAATACCATCCGCGGTAACCGGGGTTGGATGGAAGCCCGCGAAAGTGTGCTCTCCTCTCCCGTCCTGGGCGACATCAGAGAGATACGCCCTATCATTCAGCCGGGAATGAGCGACAGTGCCTCACTGGACAATGTATTGGAATTCCTCGTTATGTCAGGTCTCAGCCTGCCGCACGCCATGGCCATGCTGGTGCCGGAATCTTTCAATGAAAAGAACCCCATCAGCGAAGACCTGAAAGCATTCTATGAATACCATTCCATCCTGATGGAACCATGGGATGGCCCTGCTGCCTTGCTGTTCAGCGACGGGCGTTTTGCAGGCGGTATGCTCGACCGTAACGGACTGCGTCCTGCACGTTATTTAATTACGCACAACGACATGATGGTAGTTGCCAGCGAAGTGGGCGTGATGGATTTCGAACCGGGAGACATCAAAGAGAAAGGACGCCTGCAACCGGGTAAGATACTACTGGTAGATACCGAAAAAGGCGAAATCTACTACGACGGGGAATTGAAAAAACAGTTGGCCGAAGCCAAGCCTTACCGTAGTTGGCTGGCAACAAACCGCATCGAACTGGATGAGCTGAAAAGCGGCCGTAAGGTAGCGCACACTGTGCCCGATTACGAGAGGATGCTGCGCACCTTCGGCTATTCCAAGGAAGATGTGGAGCGGCTCATCGTTCCTATGTGTACCACGGGTGCCGAGCCTATCAACTCAATGGGGAATGATACGCCGCTTGCCGTGCTTTCGGATAAGCCGCAACTGCTGTACAACTACTTCCGCCAGCAGTTTGCACAAGTCACCAATCCGCCTATCGACCCTATACGCGAGGAACTGGTAATGTCACTGACGGAATATATCGGCGCCGTGGGCATGAACATCCTGACACCCAGCGAAAGCCATTGCAAGATGGTGCGCCTCAACCATCCCATCCTGAGCAATGCACAACTGGATATTCTTTGCAACATCCGCTACAAAGGTTTCAAAACGGTGAAACTACCCTTGCTGTTTGAAGTGGCAAAGGGGCGTGCCGGATTGCAGGAAGCACTCACAGCACTTTGCAAGCAAGCGGAAGAGTCCGTCAGCGAAGGGGTGAACTACATTGTACTAAGCGACCGTGATGTGGATGCCACTCATGCGGCTATCCCCTCCCTGCTGGCAGTAAGCGCAGTGCACCACCACCTGATTTCGGTAGGAAAACGCGTACAGACGGCATTGGTAGTGGAAAGCGGCGAAATACGCGAGGTGATGCACGCAGCCCTATTACTGGGATTTGGCGCCAGCGCCCTGAACCCTTACATGGCATTCGCCGTGATCGACAAGCTGGTGGCGAAGGAAGAAATCCAGTTGGATTATGCCACTGCCGAAAAGAAATATATCAAAGCCATCTGCAAGGGACTGTTCAAGATTATGAGTAAAATGGGTATCAGTACCATCCGCTCGTATCGGGGAGCGAAAATATTCGAAGCCGTAGGTTTGAGTGAAGAGCTCAGCAATGCTTATTTCGGCGGGTTGAGATCCACTATAGGCGGTATCCGGCTGGATGAAGTGGCACACGATGCAATAGCATTCCACGATGCAGGCTTTGCCGCACAGGTAGACGGATTACTCCCCAACAACGGTTTGTATGCTTTCCGTAAAGACGGAGAAAAACATGCCTGGAATCCGGAAACCATTTCTACCTTACAACTCGCCACACGCTTGGGCAGCTATAAGAAATTCAAAGAATTCACCAGTCTGGTAGATGGAAAAGAAGCTGCTATAGATCTCTTTGAAGACACCATGATCAGTACTTATCTGACAGAGGGCGAACATACAATAGCACTCTCCTACTATCCTGAGGGATTTAATGCCGGTATACTGATTACTGTAATCAGTCTTGTTATCTTCGCCGGATTATGGATACTGATTCAAAAGCAAAACAGAAAGTAAACAACAAAATGCCTTGCGGTCTTATTCTGATCCGCAAGGCATTTTATTCATTCTTTGACCAGCTGCAATCCACTGATGTCAGAATCAATTACCAGGGAATAATTCGTATAATATACAACAAATCCCGGTTTTGAACCATTAGGCTTCTTTACATTCTTTTTCTGCGTGTAGTCAATCTCGATCTTCTCCTGACCTTTTGCCTGTGAATAATACGCAGCAAGTCTTCCAGCCTCTTCATAGGCTCTGTCTGTCATTTCCGCTCCATTGGTCTTGAGAGCCGGGCATGCCTTTGGCATGGAACCACCAGTCATTGCCTGTGGCGAACTTGAATGTAAGTTCCTCGTTCTGATAGTTATTCTTTCCTACGTAAATATCAAATCCATCACTACTGATATAGTGAAAAGGCTTACTGGTGATCTTCACACGTTTCGTACCGCCTTTTCTTCTGATATAACCACTCTCTATCAACTCTTCCTTAATCTGCACCAGGTCTTCTTCCTTCTGCGCAATATCCAGCGCTGTACTGATGGATGCAAGATGCTCGATCTCTTCTTTCGTCTCCTGTGTTAAAGTAGTCAGTGCCTCATAAGTACGCTTCAGCTTCTGATATTTATCAAAATACTTCTTCGCATTCTCTCCAGCTGTCAGCGTAGGATCAAGAGGAATCGTAATCATCTCGTTAGTATAGTAATTCAATGCTTCCAAAGACTTGGCGCCCTCTGCTGCCCCATATCCGTAGGTATTGAGCAATTCCCCATAGATACGGTATTTTTCTCTCTTCTGCGTATCTTCCAGCTGCTTCACCTGTAGATCATATTTCTTCACATTACGTTCCATGGCAGTCTGCACTACACGGCGCAAGTCTACGGAACGCTGACGTATTCTGGTGACAATATTCTTCTCCGCATAATAATGCTCTATCAGTTCAGACATACTATCATACAGTACAACCTTGTCATCTGCATAGGAAGTCAGCCTGACAGCGGCATATTCTGCCGGCTGGTTGTTCTCGTATACTACATTAGGGACGAAGCTTCCCTCTTTCACATCTTTCATAATCTGTAAGAAGATGCTGCAGACCGCATCCATCTCTGCCTCT
>ENA-OPEE01002605-OPEE01002605.1-human-gut-metagenome-genome-assembly--contig:-NODE-2605-length-11138-cov-2.029775_pt1 | contig 11138 bp, 10 predicted proteins | sample MGYA00241263_ERZ501506 | MGnify/ENA primary metagenome ERZ501506 (study PRJEB25962, sample SAMEA2042626) | human gut metagenome | biome: human gut; feature: human-associated habitat; material: faeces...
AGAGGAGTTGGCGAGATCATGACCTGGTCAAATGCCTTCTCGTAAAGACGCTGTACGTTTAAGTTTTGGGCAATTGCATTAAAACTTCCGTTCATAGTAGTCAGTGAAACGACTCCGGGGATCAGGAAGTTCAGATAAGGTTCCCCGTGGGAAGAGGTCTGTATTCCCATTCCGAAAACAATAAGATACATTAAAGGTGCGATCATGGCAGCCAGTGTGATCTTATAAAAATCTCTTCGAAATTCTACCCATTTTTCCCATAAAATAGTAAGTATTCCCATGATATTCATCGTCCATTCTATTAAATTAGTAATATGATATATGGCAGATCATCGCTGCATCAGGTGTCTGCCTGCACGTTCTACAAAAACATCTTCCAGAGTTGTTTCACGAAGGGTACACTGCCCGTCCAGAGAGGACAGAAAAGCAATAGCATCAGCTCTGCTGTGAAAATAGTGGCTTTTGGGACCTTCGGGAGTTTCCTGGTCAACGGTATATTTACCCAGACTTTCGATCAGACCGGAGGGCGTGTTGATCTCTTCCAGTTTGCCGTGATCCATAAGCGCTACCCGGTTGCAGAGAGACTGAGCTTCCTCCATATAATGAGTGGTTAAAAGAATGGTAAGATTTTTTCCGTTGAGCTGACGGAGAAGATTCCACATCTGCCGCCTGGAGAGCGCATCCATTCCTGCAGTAGGTTCATCCAGAAGAAGAATTTCGGGACTTGTGAGAAGAGCGCGGCATACCATGAGTTTTCGTTTCATTCCTCCGGAAAGCTTACGTACCGTACGTTTTCGAAAAGGAAGAAGTCCGCAGAAATCCAGAAGTTCTTCTGTTTTTTCTTTGATTTCTTTCCTGGGCATGAAATAAAGACGTCCCTGATATTCCATGATCTCATCCATATTCATATCCTGACGCATGGAATATTCCTGTGTGATCACACTGATCTTACGTTTCAGATCCGGTCGGTTGCGTCCCAGTGTCTGTCCATTGATCAGGATCTCTCCGGCAGTGGGCAGAAGCAAAGTGGAAAGCAGACTGATCGTAGTAGTTTTGCCGGCACCATTGGGACCAAGAAGTCCAAAAAATTCGCCGGTTTCTATGCGAAGATCCAGAGAATCCACAGCAGTAAAACTGTCGAAGGTTTTGGTGAGATTTTTAGTTTCGATCATCTCTGTTCATTCCTTTCGTTTGTACACAAATTTCTCTCTATTATACTTGAAAGCAGGGAACATTTCAACAGGCGGAAGGGTTCTTTACAGAAAACATGCATTGTGCTATAGTGATACAAAAAGAACGGGAAAATGGAGAGAAAAGAAATGAAATACATGATAAAGATAATGCCGGTACTGTTTCTCGCACTGATGCTGGCAGGACCGGTATCTGTGGCTGCGGCGCAGAAGGAAAATGGAATAGAAACAGATCTGGAGGATGGGGAATATTCCATACAGGTAGATCTGGAAGGCGGCAGTGGAAAAGCCAGTGTATCTTCTCCAACACTGATGCTGGTGAAGAATGGCAGAATGTATGCAGAACTTCAGTGGAGCAGTTCCAATTATGATTATATGATCGTTGACGGGGAGAAGTTCCAGAACGAAAGCGAAGAGGGCAGAAATTCTGTATTTACCATACCAGTTACTGCGTTGGATGATAAAATGGAAGTGATCGCAGATACACTGGCCATGGGGGCACCTCATGAAATTGATTATACGCTGACTTTTTATGAGGCTTCCATTGGATCAAAGGGGCAGCTGCCCCAGGAAGCCGCCAAGAGAGTGGTTGCGGTTGCCATGGTGATCATTGTAGGTGGCGGAATCCTGAATTATTTTGTGAATAAAAGGAATCGGTGTTAAGATACCGGTTCTTTTTTTATGCTTTCCCGCATACATAGATAATAAAATGACGGAAAGATCGGGGGAAAGAAAAGATGGAAACAGTACAGGAAAAAACCTATGAAAATATTTATTATCTGCTCTGGGAAGCGGCTCAGAGATATCAGAAATTCACACAGTTCCGTGTGATCGGAAAAAGCCACGATGACCGGATGATCCCCATGCTTGAAATAGGGACCGGAGATCTATGTATTTTCTGTATAGCTGGTTTTTCCGGAACAGATGGGCAGATGTCGGACAGGCTTGCGGAAACAGCAGTGGAACTTTGCCGGAATTATGAGTGTGGATGGACTGTTCAGGAATTTTATGAGGTGAGAAAACTTCTGGATCAGACAAGACTTTGTATTATTCCGGTAGTGAATCCGGATGGATATGAGATCTGCCGAAAAGGCTATGGAACTGTGCGTAATCCAATCTTTCGGCAGATGCTGAAAATGCAGGATGTTGTGATGAATTTGTGTGCAATGCCAGGGGAATGGATCCGGCTTTAAATTTTCCGACCAGTTTTTGCAACAGAAAAAAGATACACCAGCAGCCGGCAAGTGAAAATGAGACAAAAGCACTGATACGCATCTTTCAGGAATATGCAAGCAGGGGGCTCCTGGTTTTTTGCAGTTCAGGAAAAAAGATCATCTATTACAGGCAGGAACAGGGATTTTCTGCTGGTCAGAAAGGCTATCGCCTGGCGCGTCATCTGAAAAAATGTACAAGAGGAAAACTGGAACGATATTCTATGGATTATGAGAAACAGTCGGACCGCAGAAATATGGGAAGGCCTGAACAGTTTTATGGCGAAACAATACATCAGCCGGCTTTTCGAATCGAAATTCCGGTTACAGGAAAAAACAGAGAAGAGGAGAAAAAAGAAATACAGGAGATCATGATGATTCCGCTGGAGTGCATTTATTCTCTTACGCAACAGTAATTGCCGGGAACTGCCGGAGTAAAAGACTGTGGCAGTTCCTTTCTGGAATTCTCTGGAAAGTCGGAATTTATGGTCGAATTTTGTCGGACGAATTTCGTTGACTTATCAGCAGTCCGGTTTTATAATAACAACATCTGAAACAGATCTTATTTTTATCTATAAGCGTCTTTATAAGACGAACTTTTCGGAACGGTTCCGTTCCATATGATATCCACAATTTTTATTGCGAAACAGACAGAAAGCAGGTTTTTATGGACCAGTATATTTGGGGCCGGTCGCCGCCAGATCTTTCGGACGATCGGGATAAAAAACTTCTTTTCCCACAGCAGGAAATCTTTGTCAAAATAGTATATAAAACAGAATATAGAAATGAAAATATTGTTTCGATGTATATTTAATGCAGCTTTGTTTTTGATGCTCATAGTTGCTATGGTACTTCTCCTTCCGGGTCTTTTCGGGATACGCCCATATGTGGTTTATTCCGGATCCATGGAACCGAAGATTCCAACAGGAGCCGTTGTTTTTACAAAAGAAGGAGCGTATTCCCCTGAAACGGGAGATATTATCACATTTCATAATGAAGATACCGTTGTTACACACAGAGTTGTGAAGAAAGAAGAAGGTACCTTTATCACAAAAGGCGACGCCAACAAGAACGCAGATCCGATTCCTGTGGCAAAGTCGCAGATCATCGGGCGGGTGGTCTTTTGCCTGCCTTATCTGGGCTATATCATATATTTTCTGAAAGCCCGGATCCCATTTACTGCCGTATGTATTATGGCAGGTCTGTCAGTGATCTCTGATCTGGCATATACCCCAAAAAAGAATAAAAAAAATTGCATGGAGGAATGAATTTATGATGAAAAACAGAAAAATGGTAAAAGGAATCGCACTTGGAGCAATGATCGCAGCACTGGCAGCTGGAGGAACTGCGGCATATCTTACAGATTTTGAAACAACTACCAACAGTTTTACAGTGGGTAAAGTAGATATTGAACTGGATGAACCAGGGTGGAAACCGGAAGAGAATACAAAGATTGTTCCTACTCAGGTGATCAAAAAAGATCCATATGTAAAGAATGTTGGCGTAAACGAAGCGTTTGTGTATCTGGAGGTGTCGGTGCCTGTCAGTGAAGTAATTACCGCGGCTCAGGACGGGACCAGAAATGCCCTGGCAAAAACAGAACTTTTCAGTTATGCAAAGAACAATGACTGGACACAGCTGGAAAAAAAGGAAATCGGACAGAATATGGTGTATACCTACGCTTACAACCATATTTTAAATCCGGGAGAAAAAACAACAACACTGTTTGACACAGTAACTTTTGCCAATATCATTGAAGGACAGCTGGATACACAGCAGCTGGATATGCCGGTGCGTGCTTATGCGATTCAGTCCATGAATACCGGGGATGACAGTACAACTGTTCTGGAACAGGCCAAGGCTGCATATCAGAAATATGTAAATCAGAATAAAGGACAGGCTGGTGGTGTCACCAGATGAAAAATCTGAAAATTTCTGTATGTTTTTTTCTTACTGCCGGTTTTCTTTTGACAGCAGGAACAGCTGCATATCTTTCCGCTTCTGATCAGAAAGTAAATACACTGGCAGTAGGACATGTGACAACAGAAATAGAAGAAAATTTTCCGGATCCGACTCCGATACCAGTGGAAGAGAATCCCTCCTATATTAAAGAAATCTGGGCAGGAAACTTTTCCGGTGGTGAAAGAGGATTTCATGCGGATTGTTATGTGAGAATGGCTCTTTCCTACTCCAATTATGATGTTGGAAAAGGGGTGGAACTTCTTGGACTGGATACAGTAAACTGGCTGTATAACAATGAAGACGGGTATTATTACTATCGAAATATTGTCACGGAAGGAGAGAAAACCACACCTTTATGCAGCGGATTCCGCATTGATTCGTCTAAGATCGATGATACATATAAGGACAGTATTACTGACTTTGAGATCAATGTGTATGAAGAATCGGTTCAGGCAGAAGGATTTTCTGATTTTGAAAGTGCCTGGAACTATTTTAAAAACCCGATATCTGCAGATACAGAGAGGAGTGAAAAGCTTGAAGAAATTTCTTAAATGGATACTGGCGGGAATTCTGACAGCTGGCAGTATTGCAATGTGTGTATCTGCGTATGGAAAATTTTCGGATTCAGTAACTGTGACGAACCATATTTCTACCGGTGATATCAATATTTCGATGAAAGAACTGGAAAAAAAGAATGGAAAAGAAATTTTGTATCAGAATCAGAAAATGGTCCTTCCTGGTGACAGGATATCCAAAATCCCAAGGATCACAAATCGTTCGGAACCGTGTTGGGTAAGAGTGAAGATCACGTATGCAGATAACCTGGAAAACCGAAAAGGATTAAATGACACCAATCTGACGGGAATGCCGAAATACTGGGTAAAAAAAGGTGCGTATTTTTACTGTACCAGAAAGCTGGAGCAGGGAGAAAGCGCAGATATCTTTACCGGAGTGACAATACCGGCAGAATGGACAGAACCTTATCAGGAGAAAAAACTGGGGATCACGATCGTGGCAGATGCCATTCAGGCTGCAAATTTTTCACCGGATTTTAATGCTATGTCGCCCTGGGGAAATCAGGAGATCCTGCGATGCATACATGATACCAACGGCCGGGTTGTAAAACGGAAGAGTCAGGTTAAGCTCAGGGTAGTATTTGAGAGAGACGCACATAAACTGATCGCGGCTCCGGAAGATTTCTTTGCAGGATTTTCTGCGGCAATGCCGGGAGATGTTCTTGAGGATTCTGTTAAGATCAAAAATGCAACGGAAAATACGGCGGAGATTTTTTTCCGCACTTCAGCGGAATGTAAGTCTGTGAAAGATCAGGAATTTCTGAAAAAGTTAAAGCTTGTGATATCAATGGATGGAAAGAAACTGTATTCCGGAGATCTTTTGGCTGTTTCTCTGAATAAAGCTGTTTCGCTGGGAATATTCCAACCGGGAAAATCCGGAGAAATGAAGTTCCAGATTACAGTTCCATCAGAGCTTAATAATGATTTTGCACTTCGTAACGGGGATGTAAAATGGATATTTTCCGTAGAAGAAGATCAAAAAGAAAAAATACAGCCATCTCAAACTCCTGCCGGGCAGTCCGAAAAAGAAGAAAATTCTGATGGATATTCCAGGAAAACAGGAGCTTCCTCCGGGAAAACAGCTCCGGTAAAAACAGGAGATGATACAGGAATCCGATTTTTCCTGATTTTGGAAGAAGTGGCCCTTCTTGCCGGAATTCTGGTACTCAGGAAAGGAGGAAGAAAAAATTGAAAAGAAAAATAACCGGTACATTGCTGGCACTGCTGATCTCTGGTTCCTCCATAGCTGCTTCTGCCAGTACGGTTATGGGAATCTCTTCAGAATATCTGCCAGAGATAGAGGAAGCTGTGGAAAATGAAGATCCAGAAGATGGTGGATCAGAAACAGAAAGTATACAGCAGGAACAAAATGTAGTTTCTGATACAGAAGAAACACTGGCACAGGGTGATTCCGAAACAGAGATTTCGGAAAATAAACAGTCTGGAAATTTTTCTGAAAATGATAAGAAAACAGCAGAAATTTTTTCAGAAGAAGAGCAGCAGTCCGGTGAGGAAGCGGATTTTGCGGTCTTTTCGGAGAAAAATGCAGATCTTCTGACCGGAAACAGCGAAGAAGCACAGGAACTGATCCAGGATATTGAAAATGGAGAAATGATTGCGTTTTCACCGGCTCTTGCGGAGAGTTTTACGCAGACGGAAAGTGCACAGGTAACGGCAGACGACAATGAGACTCTTGCGGTTACTGCGTTGGGTGCTTCTCAGTACCTGGATGTCTGGACAAGAGTTTACTGTGATGAAATCTGGACAGCTGCAAATGATTTCTGGGGATCCGGAAACCAGACCCGCATGGGCTGCACTTATCGATCCGTACACTATGTAGATGATACGGGAGCAGAAAAAGTTTCTCCCTTATATTGTCTGAAAGCCACAAAAGATGGCGTGGACAGCACTACACTGAAAAATGATGCAGTCAAAGTGCTGAAAAATTCTACAGTTCAGAAACTGCTGTATTTTGGATATGGCGGTCCGGGAGATCTGGGAACCAGTTATGATCCATCCTGCGGTCACATAAACTGGTCGAAATGGCAGAATCGATATGTTTTTACACACATTGCTCTTTCTAAAGCATATTTTAATGATTGTGGCTATGCGACAGAAACTGAGGTGGAGCATGTGGGAATCAACCGTTTCCTGAATAAGATCAGGACATTGACGATTCCGCCCAGAAATAAAGCTGCTTTGTCTGTTTATGGAGAAAACGGCTGGATATCTGCAACTGGTCAGACAATTCCACTTAGTGTATTTCGATCGAGGCCGGACAATCTGCCGTATATACCGAATAGTATGAAAAACGGATTTCAGATGAGCCCGCTTTTGAAAATAACAGATGGAGGAAAAGCGGGAAATGGGATTATAATAACCAGGCCGGCCACAGCAACCTGGCAGCTTGCCTATTGGGAAAGTGCAGCAGACCGGGAAGCACATCTGACAAGTCCGAATATGATGAGTGGTACAAGTCTGACTCTGAAAGATGGGGCCCGCTTTTACCTGATCTTTCCACTGGAGACGTCAGCATCACAAAAGTATTCCTGTAAAATGCTGTTACAGCCGGTTTCTTATATTCTGGTAGATGGAAAATCACAGACAGGAAAAGATGGAGTGCAGGATTTTGGAGCATACGTATATCAGGGAACAAGAGGACAGCTCACGTTTTCAATGAAACCATCTGGTTACGGAACTGTAAAAATTACCAAGACAGAGGCTAATACCGGAAAAAAGATTGCAGGTGCACAGTATGCGATCTATGCGGCAGAAGCATTGAAGTCCGGTTACCGTACCAGATATAAAAAAGATCAGAGGATAGAGATCGGAACCACAGATAAAACGGGAGTTTACACATTTTCCAAATTGATTCCGGGTAAATATTATGTGAAAGAAATAAAGGCACCAACAGGCTATCTCTTAAGCACAGCGATTAAAAGTTTTACTGTTTTATCCGGAAAAACAACGGCTGTAAGTGTGACAGATATTATGGATATCAGTGGAACAGTTGTTATTACAAAAAAAGATGGTGATACCGGAGATCCGCTTGCCGGTGCGGCATTTACTTTATATGAATGGAGCAAGAAGACAGGAAGTTATGGAAAAACCGGAAAAGCACTGACTTATGACAAACAGAAGCGAACCTATAATTCGGAAAAATTTTCTTATACGGAGGATAATCAGGGAAAATTCCGCATCCGTGAGACAAAAGCACCTGTAAATTATACTGGAAACTGGCAGAAAGATATCAGGCTGACAGAGCCAGGAACAGCTAAAACCTTTACCTTTGAAGCCCTGAATTATCAGAAAAATAAAAGGAAAATTGAAATCCGGAAAACGGATGAAGAAACCGGAGATATTCTGGAAGATGCAGAGTTTACGCTGTATGAATACAGTGCTGCCAGGAAAGCGTATAAGACAACAGGAACAGTTCTGCAATATGACAGTGAACAGCAGCTTTATGTCAGTGAAGAACTTTTGCAGACAGCTGATAATACCGGAAAATTTAAAATAACAGAAACCAGGAATCCGAAAGGATATGAAGGAAAATGGGAACAGGAAGTAGATATATCAGATGAAAGCGTAAGTCTTTTTCTGGAAGTACAGAATAAAAAAGTACCAGAATATAAGGGAGTTATCCGCCTGAAAAAAACAGATGTATATACTGGAGAGCCGCTTACCGGAGCGGAATTTACAGTTTATCAGTGGAACCAGGAAAAGAAAGCCTATGAAGATGATCTGGGCGAAAAGAGAATTTTAAGATATGACAGCGACAGAGAATCGTACTATACGGAAGAACTTCTGATCACAGAGGAAAACGGTGGGAAGTTCCGGATCGTGGAAACAAAAAATCCGGAGAACTACAAAGGCAATTATGACAAAACCGTTGTTTTTGAGAAAAAAGAAGGTGTGTTGACGAGTGAGATTTTTCTGCAGGCCGAAAATACACCTGTGATCCTGCCTTTTGGAACGATTACTGTAATGAAGAAAATAAAAGAAGCGGATATTATCTGGGCGCATGGAAATCCAACATTTTTCTTTTCTGTAGAAGGAACAGATCTGGCGGGCGTTTCTCATCATTATGAAGATTATGTGACTTTTGTGCCAGACAGTTACGAAGTGGATGAAAATGGCTATGCCGTTGCCGCAGTTACATTTCAGAATATTCCCCTGGGTCAGTATACAGTCTGGGAAAAACCTGTTTTACGGTACTATCTGAAAGAAGTCCTGGCAAATACAGAAAATGTCCGGATCGTGAAAGAAGCAGAGGCAGCCTATGGAAAAGATCCAAAAGAAATTGCCACAGGTGTTGCTGCCTTAACAATGGAAAACAGAGAGGCATCTCTTACTTTTGTGAATGAAAAAGCCAGATATGACAGGTATTCTCACAATGACTGTATAAAAAATACGATTCCCTTACTGTTTTCATAAGAAAGAGACCGGGAGAATAGAAGCAAAGAGCTTTTGTTCTCTTCGGTCTGTTTTGGGATTTCTGGCATATTTCAGGACAGAAGCCTTTAAAATAGAACAGAGAGAATTTTATAGGAGTGAGTTTATGAAATACAGCAGGATCAAAAAGAGTATAGTGGTATGGAGCATAGCACTGAATTTTATTTTCAGCCCTCTTGGTGTCCGGGGAGAACCTGACGAAACGCTGGAAAATTCAAATCAGAACCTTATTGAAGCACCAGGTGCGGTACTGATGGAGAAAGAGACAGGCACAGTGATCTATTCCAGAGATCCGGATACGAAAAGAAGCCCTGCAAGCATTACAAAAATTATGACGCTGATCCTGATCTTTGATGCCATTCGGGATGGCAGGCTGCATTTGGATGATACGATCACGACAAGCGCTTATGCGAAATCCATGGGCGGTTCCCAGGTATATCTGGAAGAAGGGGAAACACAAAAAGCAGAAACCATGATCAAATGTATTGTGATCGCATCCGGAAATGATGCCAGCGTGGCAATGGCAGAACATCTTGCAGGGACTGAGCAGACCTTCGTGGAACAGATGAATCAGAGGGCAGAGAAACTTGGCATGAAGAACACACATTTTGTGGATTGTTGTGGGTTGACAGAATCAAAAGATCATTATACCACTCCTTATGATATTGCACTTATGAGCCGGGAACTGATCAGTCGGTATCCGGAAGTTCTTACATATTCGTCGGTATGGATGGAAGATATTACCCATGTAACCAGAAAAGGTTCCTTCAAATTTACTCTGACGAATACAAATAAACTGCTTCGGAGTTATGAAGGATGTATGGGACTGAAAACAGGAAGTACCAGTATTGCTAAATATTGTCTCAGTGCAGTGGCAAAAAGAAACGGGATTACACTGATCGCTTCTGTGATGGCAGCGCCGGACCCCAAAACAAGATTTCGTGATGCGGCTGCCCTTTTAAATTATGGTTTTTCAAAATGTATATTATATACAGATGATGTACCGGAAAAATTGAAACCTCTGAAGATCCGAAAGGGAGTAAAGCAGGAAGCCAGTCTTGTCTATAAAGGAAAATTCCGATATCTCAGTACAGATGGAACAAAACCGGATCATGTGAAAAAGAAAGTGGTTCTTCCAGAAGAACAGACTGCTCCGGTGAAAAAAGGAGAAAAAGCCGGAAAACAGGAATACTATCAGAATGGAAAGAAAATAGGAAGTATTGATATCCTGTATGGAGAGACAGTACAAAAAGCGGATTATCACGACTGGCTGAAATGTGCGGCATGGGAATATCTTTTATAGGCAGCATTTTGTAAATGCAAACATGTTTTTGACAAAAATGCCTGACAGGATGTATAATAAAGCGGATTGGAGAAATAACAGAACAGAGAAGGGATTTTGCATGAAAGAGATCAGAACAGAAGATGCAGTAGGACACATTCTGTGCCATGATATCACACAGATCATAAAAGATGAAAAAAAAGGCGTTCTTTTCAAAAAGGGGCATGTGGTAAAAGAAGACGATATACCGCTTTTGCTCTCAGTAGGAAAAGAACACCTTTTTGTCTGGGAAAAAAAAGAAGGAATCCTTCATGAAAATGAGGCGGCAGAAATTCTTTACAGAATCTGTGCGGGCGATTCCTTGAAAATGCATGGAACAGATATCAAAGAAGGTAAGATAGAAGTGGTATCAGAAATAGATGGTGTTCTGAAGATCCGACGAGAAGCACTTGTGGCAGTCAATTCT
>ENA-OPEE01002610-OPEE01002610.1-human-gut-metagenome-genome-assembly--contig:-NODE-2610-length-11116-cov-2.858331_pt1 | contig 11116 bp, 8 predicted proteins | sample MGYA00241263_ERZ501506 | MGnify/ENA primary metagenome ERZ501506 (study PRJEB25962, sample SAMEA2042626) | human gut metagenome | biome: human gut; feature: human-associated habitat; material: faeces...
TCACGGTTTCGATGGGTACGCCGTGCGACAGAAGTACGGTCGTGGCGTTCGTGTGGCGGGCAACATGATAGGTCAAGCGCACCTTGAAACCGCATTGTCTGCCTATCTCTTTGAGTATCTTGTTGCAACTGCCGTTGCTCGGAACGGGGAAAACATGACCGTCCCTTGCAAGTCCCTTGTATTTCTCGATGATACGCTTGGGAACGTCCAAAAGACGGATGTTCGATTCGGTGTTGGTTTTCTTCCGTCGGGTGATTATCCACAGGTTGCCGTCGAAGAATGTTTGCAGGCGGTCGGCGGTGAGGTTCTTCACGTCCGAGTACGCCAAACCCGTGAACACGGAAAAGACGAACAAGTCCCGTACGAGTTCATGGTAGGTGTTCTTCATCGGTGCGTCCATGAGCGTCTGTATCTCCTTTTGGGTAAGGTAGCCCCTATCGACGCTTTCGGGAGAGTTGATGTACCCTGCAAAGGGGTTGAACGGCAGACGCCCGTCGTTCCTCGCTATGGAAACGATGTGTTTCAGCACGATCATGTAGCCCCACACGGTATTGGTGCGGCATTTCTTCTCCGTGCGCAGGAAATACTCGAAATCGTTGATAAAGGTAAGGTTCAGTTCTTTCAGCGGGATGTCCTCCCGGTGGTAGGTATGGGCGAGGAACTCCCGCACGCGCTTACACACGCAGCAGTACTTTTTCCATGTGGCGACCTCACGGTTGAAACCCACCTTTTTCCGGTATTCGACATTGTGCTGTTCGAAGAGTTTCAACAGCGTTTCCTGCTTTACTCCGATACCGAGGTAGGCATCCCGCAGTTTGGCGGCCGTGACATAGCCGTCCGACTGCATCAACTCCTGATAGCGGCGGTTCACCTCGACGCGGATTTTATCGACGGCAAGATTGATTTGCATGGCCTCGACGCTCTTGCCCGTCGCCCGGCCGTTCTTGACATCCCATAAACGCGAAGGAACGTCCATTTTGCAACTGAATTGTTTGACCTCGCCATCTACTGTAAGACGGCACATCAAAGGCAGATCGCCGTTGGGGCGGGCGCTGCCTTTCTTCACGTAAAATAAGACCCGAAACGTGCTTCGCATAATAAACCCGATTTTTGGTTACAAAGTTAATACCTGTCGGGCCGTTTGTCAAGATGTAAAATTGTGCAAAACACAGAAAAAGAATGTGTTACGCTTCAATAGCGAAGTAAATTCCGCGTAATGATCTGGTAACGATTCTTTGTCGGCGATAGGCTGTAAAACCGTATCGAACCAATTTCCGCATAACGCAAATTAACGCGCTATTAATTACAAGCCAACACTTTACACCTCTCGTTGCGCTATCCTGCTAATCCGCTGAAAGTTTATTTTATTCTTCAGGTTTTGCAAGAACCTCCCACTCTAAAATAAGCATTCAGCACCACGCTTTCCTTATTTTTTAACGATGACATGTTATGCAGGACCCTTTCGGTGCGGGGGCCTGAACCGGCGCGTCGCCCTGTCGATGCGGAGAGCACACTAACCCTTACTTAAACATATCTATGAAAAACGTATTCAGAACTTTTCTGACGGCTGCTGCCGTGTTTGTAACGCTGGGCGCTGCGGCGCAGGAGGACCCCTCGAAGGAGACCGTGATCATCAATCCCTTTGCCTGCACCGACGCCGTGAGTCAGGCTGCGTGCGACAACATGCGCGCCGCCGTGCTGTCGGGCTTTTCCGACCGGGGGCGTTTCCACATCGTCGACGCCCTGACCGACGAAACGCTGTCGAAACTCTACGCCGACCGCAATGCCGAGGACGTGGTGAACGACGCCAACTGGAAATCCGAGAGCGAAGCCGCCTACAAGGCGCTGGGCGCCAAGAAGGTCGTTATCGGTCAGGCCAACAACGTTTCGTTTTCGACCTTCAAGTCGGACATCGACGGCAAGATGTATAACAAGGCCGAGGTGACGCTGGCGCTGAAGGTGTACAATATCATCGACGGCGCGATGGTCGGATCGGAGACCATCGCCGTGACGGGTGTCGATGCCGATTCGAAGGACGGCGCGTTCAACGACGCGATGAAGGATCTGCGCAAGGCGATGACCAAGTTCGTCGACAACCACTTCAAGTTCGAGACCTACATTCTGGAGCTGGGCGAAGCCGACAAGAAAGGCCGCGTGAAGGACCTCTACATTTCGGGCGGCTCGGAGATGGGCGTCGCCAAGAAGACGCGCTTCAAGGTCTACACCGAGCGCAAGATCGGTCCTAAGGTGACCAAGTCGGAGATCGGTACGCTCGTCGCCGTCGAGGTGATGGAGGGCGTTACCAAATGTCAGGTCGCTGCCGGCGAGGAGGCCATCAAGGAGAAGTTCAACAGCGGCGAGAAGCTGATCGTCATCGTCGACAAGCAGGGAACGGCCGCAGGCGGATTCCTCAAAGGTCTGGTAGGTGCGTAAGCGCTTCGAAAAATATCCTGTTCCATACAGTCTCCGGGATGCCGACGGCGTTCCGGGGGCTTTATCCGTTCAAACTTAAAAACAAAATCAAATGTTTAGGAAGTCCGTATTGTCAGTTATCGTCGTTCTTTGCGCCCTGATCCCGGCGGCGGCCCAGAATTATACGACCGATGCCATCCTGAAGAACACGACCGGAAAAATTGCGACGCTGGAGTGTTCGGGAATCGCCCGTACGAAGAAGGAGGCAACCGAAATGGCGAAAAAATCCGTGATATATACTTATTTATATAACGGTATAGACGGCCTGAACGACAACAAGCCCCTGCTGGGCTACAAACCTTCGGCCGACGCTTCGCAGTACGTGGGCACGCTGCTCGGCACGACCCGCTACGCCAATTTCATCCGCAGCTGTACGATCGCCGACCGCACCAACAAGACGGCCGATAAGAACATACAGGTCTTCGCGACGATCGACCTCTACACCGAGTCGCTCGAACGGGACCTGATCAACAACGGCGTCATCGGGCGCAGCGCTTCCGACATCGCGCTCTCCGAGACGCAGGAGGCGATCGCCATGCCGACGGTCATGGTGGTGCCTTTCCGCAAGGGAGACGAATCCTACGAGGAGGCGATCCGCAACAATTCGGACATGCGCATGGCCATCTCGAAGGTGAACGAAGGCTTCATCGGCGAGGGCGTCGAGACCAAGGACCTGCTCACCTCGCTGAACAACGCCAACACCTATCAGGTGCGTATGGGCGACGGCATGTCGTTGGACGACGCGATTCTCGCCAACTCCGGGGCCGACGTCTCGGTGAGCGTCGATATCAATCAGGACGTCAACGACGGCGGCGTGCGCGTGTCGCTGACCCTGCAGGCGATCGAGGTCGCCACGGGCAATACGCTGGCCACCAAATCCGAAATTTCGGGCCGCAAGCGCACCACGGCCGACGTGTTGTGCGGCGTCATGGCCAAGGCGATGATCGGCGACTTCATGAAACAGATCTCGACCCGCATGGCGACCAAAATCTCGACCGGACAGAGTGTGGCCGTGCGTTTCACGATCGATCCCGGATCGGCGATCGACATGGACACCGAAATCAACAACATCATGCCGCTTTCGGATATTCTCGTGTCGTGGGTCAAGCGCCACGCCAAGAACGGCAGATACCATACGCAGGGCCGTACGAGCACGCTGCTGGCCTTCAGCGACATCTTCGTGGACAACTCCGTGGAAGACGGCATGCAGTCCGACGTCAATGACTTCGCGCTGGCGCTCTATCAGTACCTCAAGGGGCTGAACCTCTCCGTGTCGCGTACGATCACGGGAAATTCCATCGACGTAATCATCTACTAAACAACAGACCATGAATCTGCTTCGCAAACTATCCCTCTTCGCGGCGTTCGCGCTGGGCGCGCTGTCGCTCCGGGCGCAGACCGTAATCGACCTTTCGGCCTATATCGACGAAGACACGGCCGCGCAGCTCGGCGAGAGCAACGCTGCGGCGCTCCGCAATAAGATCAGCAAGATCATCACCCGCAACGGCATGGCCGATGCGGCGGGGCTTTTCGTCGTCACGCCGACGCTTACCGTCACCGACGACGGCACGGTCGATACGGGCATGACGACCGTGCATGTCGTGCGTGCCGACCTGACCCTTTCGGTCAAGAACCTCTTCGAGAATACCGTTTTCGCCAGCCAGACCGTATCGCTTCAGGCCAACGGCAAGAGCGAAGAGGCCTGCATGCGTTCGCTTATCAACAAGGTGAACGTGAACGACGTGCGTTTCGCCAAGATGATCAAGGACGTGCAGCAGAGCATCGCCGACTACTATACGCGCCAGATGCCGAAGATCCTCTCCAAGATCAACTCGCTCGTCGCCCGCGGGGAGTACGAGGATGCGATGGCCGCGCTGGCGGTAGTGCCGGAGAACGTCGATGAGTACGAAACAGTCTCCGACCTCAAGGTGCAGGTCTACAACAAACTGCTCGAAAACGAGGTGAAGCGGGCCGTCGCCGAAGCCGATATTCTGGTCCGTCAGGGCGATATTGATGCGGCGCTGGATTTGTGCCGCTCGTGCAATCCGGTAAGCCCCAACTACGGCGAGGTCGTCCGCTTCCTGAACCGGCTCGACGCGCAGGCCGCGGCCGCCGCTCTGGAGCAGGAGCTGCGCAGGATGGACGCCGAGCAGCTGCGCGAACGCACGCAGCAGGAGGCCGCGGCCGAAGCCAAGACGCTGAAGCAGACCAAGGCCGATTCCTATGAGAAAAAAGGCAAGTCGCTGGGCGAGTGGCTCTTCGGACTCTGATCGAACCATGTCGGAACTAACTTTAGGATTACGATGAAAACCTGTCCCGTCTGCGGCGCCCAGATGCCCGATTCGCAGAACCTCTGTCCCGCCTGCGGCGCCGATTACGTCGAAGCCGTGGTCAATGACATTACCGCCGGGGTCGAAGCCGATCCCTCTCTGATGCTCGCCAGTCTCGAAGAGGGGCTGGCCGGGCTGGATACCGTCCCGATGCCCGCACCGGGCGAAACGGTCCGCAAGATGATGCCCCTGCTTTGCGGCGTTGCGCTGGCTTTCTGCCTGCTCTCCGGTGTGCTTACCGGGGCCAATTTCTTCTATCTGCTGGCCATTGTCGCATTGATCCTGCTGGTGGCTGCGCTGATGCGGGGAAGACAGCGGCTGAGCGCCGGGGAGGGGGTCGTACGGGCCGCCGCACGGGTCTTCGCCGAGGACGCCGCTTCGGTGCGGGAGCGCTTCGCGGGCAATGCCGAGGTGATGGCCCGGCTCGACGCCATGGAACTCCGGCTGGACGACGCCCTTGCCGGGCAGGCCGCGGCCCATGCCCGGAACCGCAAAAAGGTGATGCTGGTTGCGGCCGTCGTGCTGGCCCTTTGCAGTGCGGGCGTCGGCGCGCTGGCCGTGCGGAACCATGCCGCCCGCAGGGCCGCGGCGGCTTATGCCGCGCAGCCCGAATGGATCAAGCTGCGGGATGGTTACCTCGCATCGACCGGCGATGACGGGGACGGCGGCAAAGACCTGCGGCTGAAAGTAGTGCATGCCATGCTCGCAGCAGGCGAAAGCGCGGCGGCCGAGGAGTTCTTCTTCGCGCACAGCCAAGGGAGGATGGGCGACGTCGATTGCGCCCTGCTCATCGCCCGCCATTACAAGACGCATAACGACGCGGAGGCCCTCGGCGCTTTTACGGACCGGGTGAAACTGCGTTACGATTCCGATACGCGGAAGGTAAAATCCCTAAAATGACAATCCGATGAAGCGTTTACTTACTTTCGCGCTGCTGCTGTCGGCATGCTGTATCTCTTCCGGGGCTTTTGCCCAGAAGGACAAGGTCGTCGAGGCGAGCGGCAAGCGCAAGCCCGACTGGATCGGGAAGTCCGATCCGTCGCATTTCGCCGTCACGGAGGTGGGGGAGACCCTTTCCGCCGCTTCGGACAAGTGCATGGCTTCGATCCGCCAGTATATCGTCAATGCCGTGGCGGTCAACATCTCGTCCGCCGAGAAGATGACCACGCGGCAGGTTACGCGCGACCAGCTGGTCAGCGTGATGAACGACTACTCCTCGGTGCTGATGACCGAGGCCGGGAAACTGCCTTACCTGAATAATATCACCCTCTCGAACGCCGAGTCGATTTACTGGGAGCGCGTATACAGCAAGAAGACCAAGACCTACCGTTACGAATATTCGGTGCTCTATCCCTTCCCGGAGGCGACGCGGCGGCAGTTGATCGAAGCGTTTCTGGCTATCGACGATGCCAAGCAGGCCGAGTACGAGCGTCTGCGCGGCGAACTCGAAACGATCACCGACCTAGATCGTATCCAGCAGAACGTGAATGAACTTGACGGACTGTACGGCTATTTCTTCGACGCCACCCGCAAAGGCGCGGTCGAGACCCTGAAACGCAACTATCTGGCGCTCTACAACGGGCTTTCGGTCGAAGTCGAGTCCGAGACGCCGGGCGCCTGCGTCTATTCGCTGCGGCTTGGCGGCCGCCGGGCCGTGACCGCCCGCCAGCCGCGCCTGCAGAGCGAGTCCGCGCTCGAAATGAACGTCAAACCTTACGGGGACGATCTCTATCTGCTGACCTACAATCCCGAATACGCATCGCCGGCCGACGTCAATAAGATCGACCTCACGTATCTGTTTGGCGGCGCCCGCGTGTCGCGGACGATCTATTTCGATCCCGCTGAAGGCAAGGTCGCCGTGCTCCCGAAGGGTGTCGTCCGTTTCGAGCAGACCGGCAGCCTGCTGCGCGGCACCATCCAGCTGCGCGTGAACGGCGCGCAGGCCGAGGTGCGCGAACTTGTGTTCTGGAATCCCGCCGATGGTGCGCGCTTTGCCGCCGCGAAGGTCGAACCCGCCCGGATCGCGCAAGGCGAGCGGACCCTGAGTTTCGAAATGTCGGCCGCCCCGGCCCGTTCGATGAACGAACTGGACGTCGTCAAGGGACGTCTGGTCGTCTGTAATCCCGCGGACGGAAAAACCGCGGAGATCAATTTTACACTGCCTTACAAACTTACTACTAAATAAATCGGAAAGATGAAAAGAACCCTCATTGGAGCGATCGCTCTCGTACTCGCTGCTGGCGCCGTGTCGTGCAGTTCTTCGAAAAAGGCCGTCGGCCCCGCTGCCCCTGCCGGCATGGTCGAAGAGGCCATTCCGCTGAGCGGGCCGCAGTACCGCAGCGATGCGGAATATTACCGTGCCGTGCAGAACGGCGTGAGCACCGAACGCAGCACGGCGCAGAAGATCGCCATGCAGAACTGCCGTCAGGACTTGGCCGCCGCCATTCAGGCCGATGTGAAGACGGTTATCGAAAACTATGTGAAGAATCAGGATACGGGTATCTCGGCCGAGCATAAGTCGCAGTATCAGGAGCTGGCCTATACGGCCGTGAACCAGCAGCTGCGCGACGTGCAGATCGTCGAGGAGAAGATGTTCCGTCAGGACAACGGCTCGATGCGCTACTACGTCTGCATGCAGCTTCCCAAAGTCGCTCTCGAAGCCGCCGTGGAGGATGCGATCGCCAAAGACGCCAAGCTCAATCTGGAATTCGACCGCGCGCAGTTCAAGAAGATCTTCGAAGAGCAGATGGCGGCGTTTGCACAATAGCGGCCGGCCGATATTGTTGTCCGATTGACGGCGCTCCCCTCGCTGGAGGGAAGCCGCCGTCTCTTATCCGTAACCGATCCGTCTATGAAACGCTACGTGATTCTGTTGTTGTCGCTGTTTTTCGCCGTGCCCCTTGCGGCGCAGTCGCGGCGCGAAGCCCTGCTCGAATATCAGGCCCGCCGCAGGCAGGCCTACGCCGAATTTCAGGACAACTACCGCAAAGCCTGCGCCGACTTCATGCGCAAGCGCTGGGAGGCTTTCCGCTCCGAGGCTCCGCTGCCTCTTCCCGAAAGGAAGGAGCCGCCGCAGCCCGTCGTGAAACAGCCCGACGAATCGGCGGCGCCCACGCAGGACCGGATTCCCTATAAGGAGGTGGTCGAAGCGCCCGTTCGCACGGTTCCGGCGATCCCCGCGACGCCTGCCGCGCCGGAAGTTCCCGGCGCTCCGGAGGAGCCTGACGGGCCGAAAGCGCCGGACGCACCTGCGGAGCCGAAACTTCCCGGCACGAAAAAGGACGGGGACCGTACGCCTCCTGCCGCGACCGGAAAGGGTGGGCCGGCTCCCGCTGTCGTGACTTCGCGTCCCTATCGTTTTACGTTCTACGGTACGGAGTGTTCGGTGTCGCTGGCCGCAAAACATCGGTTCAAACTGGCGTCGTTGCAGGAAAACAGCGTCGCCGATGCGTGGGAGCGCGTCGCGGGCGGTGCCTACGATCCGGTGGCGAAGGAGTGCCGCGAGCTGAAAGAACAGCTGCGGCTCAACGACTGGGGCTACTACGCGCTGGTACGTACGCTCAGCGACGGGTTTTTCGGCAAACAGTCGGCCGAATCGGTCGTGCTGCAGTCGTTCCTGATGGCCGAAGCGGGCTGCAAAGTGCGGCTGGCACGGGGCGGCGACCGCCTCTGTCTGCTGCTGGCGCTCGACGATCAGGTCTATGCCAAACCCTATTTCAAGATCGACGGACAGACCTTTTACCTGCTGGACGATATGGCGCGGGCCGCATCGTACAACATCTGCAATTTCAAGATGCCCGGCGAACGCCCGCTGTCGCTGGCGATGCCCGTGCCGCCCGTGCTGGCGCAGAAATCCGGACAGCCCGCCGTGCGGAAGTGCGGCGAGGGAGCGCTCACGACGACGGTCGCGGTGAACCGGAACCTGATGGATTTCTATACCGATTATCCGCCCTGCTACTGGAGCATTTATGCGGCGACCGAACTGACTCCGGCGGTGCGCGACCAGCTTTACCCGACCCTGCGCAGCGCGCTGGCGGGCAAAGGCGAGTACGACGCGGCCAACCTGCTGCTGCACTACCTGCACCGGGCGTTTCCCTATAAGACCGACGAGGCCCAGTTCGGCGTCGAGCGCACGCTCTTCGCCGAAGAGATGTTCCATTACCCCTACAGCGACTGCGAGGACCGTTCGATCCTCTTCGCACGGCTGGTCAGGGACCTGATGAAACTGGACGTAGTCCTGCTTTACTACCCGGAGCATATCGCCACGGCGGTCTGTTTCAAGGAAGACGTGAAGGGCGACTACATGCAGATAGGCGCCGGACGCTATGTCGTCTGCGACCCGACTTACGTGGGGGCCGACGTGGGCGACGCGATGCCCGACCTGAAACGGGTCGCGGCGCAGGTCGTCAAAATTGACTAACCCTTAAAACCCGATTCGCGATGTTTTGTCCCAATTGTGGAAAAAAGTGCGAGGATAACGCTTTGTTCTGCTGGAACTGCGGCACCAAACTGCCCGCAGCAGCCGGACGGTCCGCTTCGGCGGCTTCCGGCGGTCAGTCCGCTCCGGTTTCAGCGGCTCCGGCCGCTTCTGCTTCGGCGGGTCACTCCGGTCCGGACGCCCCGGCGGCTTCCGCTTCTGCGGCCGCACCGGCCGTTTCGGCCGCGTCGGCAGCTTCCGCAGTACCTGCGGCTCCGATCGTTCCACCGGTATCTGCGGCTCCGGCCGCTCCCGGCACGGCTTCGGGGACTGCCGCACCCGGAGGTGCGCAGAGTCGCTATGCCAAGGAATCCGGCGGGCGGATGGCCGAAGGAGTCCTTTTCACCAACCTGCGGGCGCTCTCCCGCAAATTCGGCACCGATGCCGGCGCGGTGCGCAAACTGCTGGCGGCTTATGCCGAGGCGTCGCTCGCGCACGGTATCCGCTACCATATCATCGACGCCGCGGATTACGCTTTCATCAACCCCGAAGCGGGCGACGACCGCCGGGTGAGCCTTTCGCCGTCGGATTCGTGGGTCGGGCACGGGTATCTGCTGGCCGACTATTTCCGTTTCGGGCGCAGCACCTCCGAGGACGAAACCAACTATCTGTTCATCATCGGCGGCAGCGACGTGATCCCGATGCCGGTGGTGCCGCAGTATATCTCCGATCCCGATTACAGCGATACGGACATCGACACCGATATTCCGTATGCCTACCTGCTGGGCGAGAAGACCTATCCCATGCTGGGGTCGGCGGAGATTTTTCAATACGAACAGTATTTCCATGTGGGGCGCCTGCCGCTTGCGGAGAATGCTTCGCTGGACGATCTGGCGGGGTATCTGCGCCGCGCGGCGAAGGCTCCCGGCACGCTCGGTATCGGACGTGTGTACGGCCAGACCGACCTGACGTGGCTGTCGGCTTCGGCTTCGGTCAGCGAACCCTTCCGCCGCCACAAACTTTACCGGGGCGACGAGCGGCTGGACGAGCGCATTTATTCCCGGAATCTTTTTATCAGCCCCTGCGTCGAACGGTCGATCGTCGATAAGGTCTTCGACCGGAACGCCGACCTGTATTACTTCAACCTGCACGGAAGCGACGCGCCGACGGCGTGCAGTTTCTATGCCTCCTACCGGCAGCAGTGCTACGAGGCGATCACGCCGCGCCAGCTGGCTTCGGCCGAAGCGGCGAACGTCCGCCGAGAAACCGAACGTGGTGGTGACCGAGGCGTGCTATGGCGGAAAATTCCAGGATTACGGCCGCGGCGAGACGATGCTGCTCGCCGCCATGGGCGACAAGACGCTGCTTTACCTCGGCTCGTCGCGCATTGCGTGGGGGGCGTCGCAGAGCAGTTCGGCGGCCGATCTCAACAACGCCGACCGCCTGACCAATGTCTATATGTCCAGACTGCTCGAAGGGTACAGCGCGGGCGAGGCGTTCTATCTGGCCCGTCAGAGCTTCTTCGACTATAACGACGGTTATTTTACGCCGCATCAGGCGCTTACGATCGTCGAGTTCAACCTTTTCGGCGATCCCTACCTTTGTGTCGGGACGCGGCGCGGTGAAGCGAAGGTTCAGCTGCGCGAGGTTAAGGCGCTGGCCAAAGGGCCGGTGAATGCCGTCGTCGAACGCAAGTGCGTGTACGAGGCAGCTCCGGCCTCCATCCTCGATCAGGTGCGCAACGCCGTGGACCGCAACCTGCTGGCCATACGCGCCACGGTAGACAAACAGCTTTACGAACGGCTGGGCGTGGAGCCGCGCAAACTCTCGACCGTCACCCGGCTCAGATACGGCAACGGCGATGAATTCTACGCCTTCAACTATGTCGAGACCGACG
>ENA-OPEE01002620-OPEE01002620.1-human-gut-metagenome-genome-assembly--contig:-NODE-2620-length-11082-cov-4.018681_pt1 | contig 11082 bp, 8 predicted proteins | sample MGYA00241263_ERZ501506 | MGnify/ENA primary metagenome ERZ501506 (study PRJEB25962, sample SAMEA2042626) | human gut metagenome | biome: human gut; feature: human-associated habitat; material: faeces...
GCGCAAAAAGCGTGCGCAGAAATGAGAGGAAAAAATGATAAAAGAAAAATATGAATCTCTGGCAGTGCATGATCTGAAGGAGATTGCAAAGGCAAGGGGGATAAAAGGACTTTCTACAATGAAAAAGGCGGATGTCATTGATGCGATGTTGAGGTTGGATGCCCAGGAGAATGCAGAAATCAAAACAGAACGCAGCGTCCCGGAGAAGGGCCCGGCAGAGAGCAAGGATGTTTCGGAGAAGGGCTCAGCAGAGCGCAAGGATGCTCCGAAGAGGGGCGCGGCAGAGCGTAAGGATGCCCCGGAAAAGAGCGCAGCAGAGCGGGAGGATGCTCCGAAGAAGGGCGCAGCAGAGCGGGAAGATGCTCCGAAGAGAGGCGCAGCAGAAAAGCAGGATCCTCATGACGGTGGGACGGAACCGGAGAGCAGAGCAGGGGATCGGGAAGAAAGACGGCAGCAGAGAACAGGAAAGCGCTTCATCAGCAATGGTTCTTATCATAATGGACGGACAGGAAGCCGCGACAACAATGGTGCGCGGGAAAATACTGCAGCTGCAGTGCCCCGTACTGCTGCGCCTGTGGCAGAAGAGGCACAGAACCGTGTGAGCGCGCCTGCACCTCGTTATAATGAGCGCTACAACAGTCCGTATAATCGCGGAACTGCACCGATCCAGAGTCCAGAGGACGACAAGTTCCCGACAGAGCTGGACAGCGGCATTACGGTAAAGGGTATCCTGGAGGTCATGGCTGAGGGCTATGGCTTTATCCGCTCGGATAATTATATGCCGGGAGATAATGATATTTACGTGGCACCCAGCCAGATTCGTCGGTTCAATTTGCGGACAGGCGATATTTTAGAGGGAAATACCAGAGTGCGGACACAGAATGAAAAATTCTCTGCCCTGCTTTATGTCAAGACGATCAATGGTTATACCACAGAGGAAGCATCCAGACGAAGCAACTTTGAAGATATGACGCCGATCTTTCCGAACAGCAGACTGAAAATGGAACGCTTCGGCTGCCCGGTGGCGATGCGGGTCATGGATTTGTTAAGCCCCATCGGTAAAGGACAGAGAGGTATGATTGTGTCCCCGCCGAAGGCTGGTAAGACAACCCTATTAAAAGAAGTGGCCATGTCGGTAAAGAAAAATTATCCGAACCTGCATCTGATCATTCTCCTGATCGATGAACGTCCGGAGGAGGTAACGGACATGAAGGAGACGGTGGCAGGGCCGAACGTTGAAGTGATCTATTCCACGTTTGACGAATTACCGGAACATCATAAACGAGTTTCCGAAATGGTTATTGAGCGTGCAAAGCGTCTGGTCGAGCATAAACAAGACGTTATGATCCTGTTAGACAGTATTACCCGCCTGACCCGTGCCTACAACCTGGTGGTTCCGCCCAGCGGACGTACCCTGTCCGGTGGTATTGACCCGGCGGCATTGCATATGCCGAAGCGCTTTTTTGGTGCAGCCCGCAATATGCGCGAGGGCGGAAGCCTGACGATTCTGGCCACTGCACTGGTGGACACTGGATCCAGGATGGACGATGTCATTTACGAGGAATTTAAAGGAACCGGTAATATGGAGCTTGTGCTGGATCGAAAGCTGTCTGAACGCAGAATTTTCCCTGCCATCGACATCCCCAAAACCAGCACGAGAAGAGAAGATCTGCTGCTGAGTGCAGAGGAGATGGAAGCAATCAACGTGGTGCGCCGCGCGTTGAATGGTATGAAATCCGATGAAGCTGTGGATAAGGTGCTGGATCTGTTTGCAAAGACGAAAACCAATATAGAGTTTGTGCAGACGGTGAGAAAGATGAGATACCTGTAAAAATACAGCGCATGCAATAAAAGGTACGAGTGAACTGTAACTAATAAAATACGAAAGAGGGAGCGATCGGAACTGCCGACCGCTCCTTTTTTGTCCGTTCATTGAAAAATCTGCACCGGATGTTCTTCCTTTTCAAGGAAATCAAAAAAATACTTGCATAGGGCAAAAGTTTATGCTATATATAGTTGCATAAAATATACAACGAAAGGAAAGCGAACGATGAAGCTGCAGGAAACACTGGAACATCTGAATTTTTCAAGGCTGGAAGCACAGATTTATATGGCATTGATCGGTTCTGAGCCCATGTCTGCCTATCAGCTGGCAAAAAAAATCGCAATTGCACGCCCTTCTATTTACAATGCGCTGGAGCACATGCTGGATAAGGGGATGGTGGAGCTGGTTCCGGATCAGACAGCACTGTATGCCGCCCAGGAGCCGGAGGTGCTTTTGGGGCGGATGCAGGCGGAAATGACAGCGAACCTTTCTCTCGCCAGGCAACAGCTGGAAGAATATGAGACGGCGAAGCAGCCGGATGTGCATTTCGTATTCCGGGGCTTTGAAACGGCGATGGCAAGGGCAGGGAAGCTTCTGGAGGATGCCCGGGAGGAGGTTTATCTGAATGCGGATTTTGATCTTTCTTGTTTTGCAGAGACCTTCCATCGGCTAAAGAAAAAAGGCGTGCGGATCGTTGCGTTTTCCTTTTATGATCTGGGACTGAACCGGGAGGATGTGGAGTTTTATACCCACGGAGGAATGCTGACAGCACATCAGCCCTCCCGTCTGATGCTTGTGACAGACAGGCAGATGACACTGACAGCGGACTGCGGTGCATTTGCCAACTGGAGCGGTACGGTCAGCAACAATGGGCTGATGGTGAAAATTTTGTCGGAGCATATTCAACACGACATCACCTTACTGCAGCTGCAGGAAAAGTATGGACTGGAAATGTATTGAAATGAGATCGGCTGCAGTTTAAAAGGATGCAGCCTGGAAAAAGGAGGTCTGAACATGATTCATTTAGAAGCGGTTTATCATAGAGCGTCACAGCAGTTTTGCTATGCATTGAATGAGGAAATTTTGATGGTAGGGCTGCAGACCGGAGAAGAAGTGGAACAGGTTTGGATTCATTATGGCGACCCGTTTTCTACTGGTATTCTGGGCGGAAACGAGGCTTGGGAAGGCAGTCGGGAGGAGATCGTGACAAAAATGCGTCTGCCCCAGCACCTTTGGTGGGAAATTCCCGTGCAGCCTCCCTATAAACGGTGCCGGTATTTCTTCGAGCTGCAGGCAGGAGCAGAACGGGTCTTTTATTTTGAGGATGGCTTTCATTCGCCAGAGGATGTGAAAAACGGACAGCTGGGACAGTGCTTTACGTTTCCGTGGATGAACTCGGTGGATATCAACGTGACGCCAAAGTGGGTGCGGGAGACGGTCTGGTATCAGATTTTTCCGGAGCGCTTTTGCAACGGCAACAAAGAAAATGATCCGGACTGGGTAAAGCCCTGGGGATACCATACCGTAAGTAATCTCGATTTTTACGGCGGCGATCTGGATGGAATTCGTCAGAAGCTTCCTTATTTACAGGAGCTTGGTATTACCGGACTGTATCTGACGCCGGTGTTTGAATCTCCCTCAAGTCATAAATATGATACGACAGATTACCGGAAAATTGATCCGGGCTTCGGAGATGAGGAGACTATGAAGCTGCTCGTTAAGGAGGCCCATGACAGAGGCATCCGCGTGATGTTGGACGGTGTATTCAACCATTGCGGCAGTAACTTTTTACCGTGGCGGGATGTGATGGAAAAGGGGCCCAAGTCCCCCTATTACGACTGGTTTATGATCAATCGCTGGCCCTGTCGGGAGCAGGAGGGCAGCACCAGGGATGGACGCTATTATTCCTTTGCCTTTGCGGAGCGGATGCCAAAGCTCAATACGAGTGAAAAAAAGGTGCGGGACTATTTTTTGGATACCGTTCGTTATTGGATTGAGACATTTGACATTGATGGACTTCGGTTAGATGTTGCAAACGAAATTTCCCATCTGTTCTGCCGTGAGCTGCGGCAGATGACAAAGCAGTTAAAACCGGATTTTTATCTGCTGGGGGAAATCTGGCATGACGCAATGCCGTGGCTTGGCGGGGACGAATTCGACGCCGTTATGAACTATCCCTTTGCTGCAGCCATCCGGGAGTTTTGGTATCAGCCGGAAAAGACGAAATCGGATTTGGAAGAGGCGATCCATGAGAATCTGGTGCGTTATATGCGCCAGACGACAGAGGTTTTGTTTAACCTTCTGGATTCCCACGATACAGACCGGCTGATCCATCAGACTGGCGGAAATCAGGATCTGTTTTTCCAGCAGCTTGCAATGCTCTTTACAATGCCTGGAAGTCCCTGTATCTATTATGGAACGGAAATCGCGATAGAGGGCGGCGCTGACCCGGATTGCAGACGCTGTATGCCCTGGGATCAGATCGAACAGGGAAACTATGCAGAGATCACGGAGCAGGTAAAGCAGCTGATAGCCCTTCGAAAAGAGCCTGCGGCCCGCAGCATGGAAATCACATTTGAAAATAATAACAGCTCTGACCGGGTGGTGGAATATGTCAAAACCGGGGCAGAGGGCAGCAGGCTCCGGGTTGTGTTGAACGCATCCGGAAAAGAGACCGATGTGGAGACAGAGGGCAGCGTGCTGTTTGCAAGAGGTTATGAGAATAGGGTGCTGCGCGCAGGCGGCGTATTGGTGGAACGGCTGTAAAACAAGGATTTCTGGTCAAACCGCAGCGAAAGAGGACAAAAATTTCACCAAAACTTTACCGGCATGTATATTGACAGAAGACTTTGCATATGATAACCTTACTGCTAAACAAAATTCCCTGTGAGGGAGTAGCGAGCGCAGCAAGTGCAGTTGCCGGAATAAAACAGAGCCGGCGGATCGCCTTTGCATCAGCGTAACAAGTCAACAACCCCGATCCTATGCCGATCTGGCTTGTTTTAAATTGCGAGACTCAGATACTGTTTTCTTTTTGAAAAGCAGTATTTGGGTCTTTTGTGATTCAAAAACACCATCGGGAGGAAAAAGAATGAAGTATTATTGTGAAGACTCACAACAGGTACTGCAGGAGCTGAACAGCCAAAAAAGCGGCCTGACGGAAAAAGAAGCGGCAGAGCGGCTTTTGCAGAACGGAGCAAATGAGTTAAAAGCGGCGAAGGGAAAATCCCTGCTGCGCCGGTTTGCGGAACAGGTGGCAGATCCGATGATCGTGATCCTGCTGGCGGCAGCGGCCATCAGCGGTGTGCTTGCAGTCCTGGAAAATGACAGCTTTGCGGATGTCATCATTATCCTGGCAGTGGTCCTGATCAATGCCGTGCTGGGTGTGTATCAGGAAAGCAAGGCGGAAAAGGCGATCGAAGCGCTGCAGGACATGGCAGCGGCCACCTCAAAGGTTGTGCGGGACGGGAAAATGTCCTCGATTTTGAGCAAAGACCTTGTGGTGGGGGATATCATCTGTCTGGAAGCAGGGGATGCGGTTCCGGCGGATGCAAGGATTCTGGAAAGCGCAAGCCTGAAAGCAGAGGAAGCTGCACTGACAGGAGAATCCGTGCCGGTCACGAAGCTGATCGATCAGATCTTTTTGGCAGACGGGGAACGGGATGTGCCCCTGGGCGACCGTAAAAATATGGTCTATATGGGAAGCACGATCGTATATGGACGTGCTGTGGCAGTCGTAACGGCCACCGGTATGGATACGGAAATGGGAAAAATTGCGGATGCGCTGTCTCAGGCACAGGAAGGACAGACACCGCTGCAGAGAAAACTGACACAGCTTTCGAAGGTGTTGACAAAGCTGGTGATCGGAATCTGCGTACTGGTTTTTGCGATTCAGATGATCCGGGCAGGCAGCCTGAATTTTGAGGTTGCGTTGAACTCCTTTATGATTGCGGTTTCCCTTGCAGTGGCGGCGATCCCGGAAGGACTTGCGGCAGTTGTGACAGTGGTACTTTCCATCGGTGTAACGAACATGTCAAAACGAAACGCGATCATCCGCCGGCTGACTGCAGTGGAAACCCTTGGCTGTGCCCAGGTGATCTGCTCGGATAAGACCGGAACGCTGACGCAGAACCAGATGACAGTTGTAGATTCCTTCGGAGCAGAAGAGAAGGAGCTTTCGGCAGCAATGGCACTGTGCAGTGATGCAGAGCTGGATGCAGACGGTAGCGTGACAGGAGAACCGACGGAGGCTGCCCTGGTTGTCTGGGCGAACCGGATCGGGCAGGATAAGAATCTTTTAAAACAGAATATGCCCCGTGTGATGGAGGCTCCCTTTGATTCCGGACGGAAAATGATGTCCACAGTCCATAAACGCAAGGATGATTACATTCAGTTTACAAAAGGGGCGCCGGATGTGGTTCTCACCCGTTGTGCATTTTATCTGGAGGATGGACAGCTTCTGCCCATGACAGAAGAATATCGGAAAAAGGTTTTGCAGGCAAATAAGTCCATGGCAGATCGGGCACTGCGTGTGCTGGCATGTGGACAGAGAGTCTGGACGAAAAAACCGGAAAGCGAGGATGCGGATCTGCTGGAGCAGGAGCTTTGCTTTTTGGGACTGTGCGGCATGATTGATCCGGTGCGTCCGGAGGTAAAGGCAGCAATTGACGAATGTCGGGAAGCGGGTATCCGACCGGTTATGATCACGGGCGACCATGTGGATACGGCAGCAGCGATTGCAAAAGAGCTTGGTATTTTACAGGATGGCAGCCTGGCAGTGACCGGAGCAGAGCTGGAAAAAATGGACGATGCAGAATTTGCAGAGAAGTTCCGGAACATCAGCGTTTATGCCCGCGTACAGCCAGAGCACAAGACCCGTATCGTAAACGCCTGGAGAAATGCCGGCTATGTGACGGCAATGACCGGTGACGGCGTTAACGACGCGCCCTCCATCAAGGCTGCGGACATCGGCATCGGAATGGGCATCACAGGAACGGACGTTACCAAAAATGTGGCAGATATGGTGCTGGCGGACGATAATTTTGCAACGATTGTCGGCGCGGTGGAAGAGGGCCGCAGAATCTATGATAACATCCGGAAGGCAATCCAGTTTCTGTTAGGCTCCAATATGAGTGAAGTGCTGAGTATTTTCTTTGCGACACTTCTGGGCTTTACGATTCTGCAGCCGGTGCATCTTCTGTGGATCAATCTTGTAACGGACTGCTTCCCGGCGCTGGCGCTGGGTACGGAAAAGGCAGAGCCGAACATTATGAAGCGCAAACCCAGAGATGCGAAGGCAGGGATTTTTGCAGATGGAATGGGCTTTGATATTGCTTATCAGGGACTTTTGGTAACAGCACTGGTTATGGTTTCCTATTTTATCGGACATTTCATGGAAACCGGAGAGTGGACCATCACAAACAGCGCCCATGGTACTACGATGGCGTTTGTCACAATGTCAATGGCGGAAATTTTCCACAGCATGAATATGCGTTCCCAGAGAGGAAGTATTTTCAAGCTTGGCTCGAAAAACTGGCTTCTGCTTGGAGCGGCAGTGGTTTCGCTGCTGGCAACCACTGCAGTGTGTGAGATCCCGCTTCTTGCCGGAGCATTTGGCTTTACGAGTGTGGAGCCTGCAGAGTATCTCGTTGCCCTTCTTTTGAGTGTGCTGGTAGTTCCCATCGTGGAGCTTGTAAAGTGGATCCAGCGGCGCAGTACGAGATAACTGTAACGTAAACTTCAGAGTCAACAGATGCGAATCTACGCAACTGTTGACTCTGTGCTTTTTACGGGATATAATTGGAAAGAGCTGCAGCTGTTGAAACCAACAGACTGCAGGTTTATCAGGATGCGGCAGGCTTCAGACAGTGCTGCGGTATCCTAAGAGAAGCAAGAGGGTGATTGAACAGCTGAATAAGACTTATAAAAGTATATAAATTATTATTGAGTTTTATAAGTTATTAGTATGGAATAATATTGAAAAGAGGTGATACTTTGAGTAAATATTATTCTATACATGAATTTTCAAAAATTATAGGCGTATCTGCTCAGACATTACGAAATTGGGATTCTAATGGAAAACTTCATCCGCATCATACTACAACAAGTGGTTATAGGTATCATTCCGATGAACAGATCAACCAGGTAATGAATGTAAAGCCTAAAAACCGCATTATCATTGGCTATTGTCGTGTTTCAAGCCACAAACAAAAAGATGATTTAGAACGACAGATTGATAATGTAAAAACATATCTTACAGCAAAAGGACAACCATTTGAGATAATAAGTGATATTGGTTCAGGTATAAACTATAAGAAAAAAGGGCTCCAAGAACTAATAAAGCGTATATCTCAGAACCAAGTCGAAAAGGTTGTTATTTTGTATAAAGACAGACTTTTACGTTTTGGTTTTGAACTGGTGGAATATATAGCTTCATTATACAACTGTGAGATTGAGATTATTGACAATACTGAAGAATCTGAGCAACAAGAACTCGTTGAAGATTTAGTACAGATAATCACAGTATTTGGCTGCAAGTTACAAGGAAAACGAGCGAATAAAGCGAAGAAACTTATCCGAGAATTGATGCAGGAGGAGACCGATGGTAAAAGCCATAAAAGTAATGTTGATCCCAAATAATGTACAACAAACTAAGTTGTTTCAGTACGCCGGTGCTTCAAGATTTGCTTATAACTGGGCTTTGGCCAGGGAAAAGGAAAACTATGAAAAAGGTGGCAGATTTATTCCAGATACGGAGCTTAGAAAAGAATTTACAAGGCTTAGAAATTCTGATGAATATGCATGGTTATTGAATATTTCAAATAATGTAACTAAGCAGGCAATTAAAGATGCCTGCTCAGCTTATAAAAACTTTTTCAAGGGTTTACAACGATACCCAAGGTTTAAGGCGAAAAAGAAATCAATGCCTAAATTCTATCAAGATAATATCAAGATACAGTTTAGTAATACACATGTTAAATTTGAAGGATTTTCTTCCAGCAGGAAAGCTAATAAACAAAAGCTGAACTGGGTAAAACTTGCTGAACATGGACGTATTCCCACAGATGCTAAATATAGGAATCCGAGAGTATCCTTTGATGGATTGAATTGGTGGATTAGCGTATGTGTGGAATTCCCAGACTGCAGGGATAGGCCTAATCATGATGGAATCGGTATAGACCTTGGAATTAAGGATTTGGCGATATGTTCTGATGGTAACACCTACAAGAATATAAACAAAAACCAGACTGTTAAGAAGTTGGAGAAACGCAAGCGTAGATTACAACGCAGCGTATCACGTAAATATGAACACAATAAGAAAGGAGGAAGTTACTGTAAAACTAACAATATAGTAAAAAAAGAAAAACTTTTACTTAAAGTAAATCACAGATTAGCAAATATCCGAAAAGATTATTTGAATCAGACCACATCTGAAATCGTAAATCGAAAACCAAGATTTATCTGTATCGAAGATTTAAACGTTAGTGGGATGATGAAAAATAGACATTTATCTAAGGCGGTTCAGAATCAGGGATTCTTTGAATTTCGTAAGCAGTTGGAATACAAGTGTAATGATAGTGGTATTCAGCTCATTGTAGCGGATAGATTTTATCCATCATCCAAACTTTGTAGTTGCTGTGGGAATATAAAAAAGGATTTGAGATTATCTGATAGAACTTATAAATGTGAATGTGGAAATGTTATAGATAGAGATTTCCAGGCATCTATAAATCTCAAGGCTTATGGTGAACAATTTGCAAGCTAACACTTAAATGTTAATGCAAATATGTACGGATGCGTTAATTCGGAATTTACGCCTATGGAGAGTACAAGAACTTGTGAGTAGATAGATATTTATATCATCAAAAGCATACTCGTTGAAGTAGGAATGAAACATGGAAGTTTATAACTTTTTATAAGTTTTCAGTAACGGGATACGTTATGATAACTTTAAATGATTATCTGTATTCGGGCGATACCATTTTTAAGGTGCTGCAGAATTACATTACAGATCTAAGGGAAGATGCACGAAAGACAAAAAATGAAATTGATCTGATACATTGTAATTTCCTGATTCAGATCAGAGAACTTTTGGAACATAATGAATTCCTTACGACCCAGTCACAGCAGGTTCGGGAATTCTATAAATATATGACAAAAGAATATCCATATCTTGCATTTACAGTAAAGGGAAGAATCAAGTCGTTGATCCGTGCGGAAGAGAAATTTAACGGTTATATTGTAAAATATATTTCAGATTATCATGAAAAGTACGGAACATATCCGACAACGGCAGAGTTAAAGAGCAGCCTTAGTTGTTTTCGTGATCTGATCGCATACCGAATCGTGATTTCTATGCCAAAATGTCATTATGAAAATGAAGAAGAGCGTCAGATCGCAGAACTGGAGTGTCTGTACGGGATAGCGAATGTACTACCGGGCTTTCTTGAGGAAAGAGGGTTTACAGCGGAGCCGGCAAATGGTGTGATGGAAAGTCATTCCCCACTCATGGATGACAATGTCAGACCATATTACAGAGATTATATTTCAGACAGCCAGCCGGATGAATACCAGTCACTGCACATTACATTCTATGATAACTGTTCAAGAAGTTATATTGAGGTTCAGATCCGTACAAAGCAAATGGATGATATTGCAGAGATTGGGCCGGCAAACCATCTGGGATATGAGAAAAAACAAGAGAAAGAGCGCGCCAGAAGAAATGCGATTCCAAGAGGTGAGTGCATTTATTTTGATGAGGCGTATGAGCGCGGAATGAAGCTGTTGGGATTGGATCTGGCGAAGCTGGATGTAAATATGTTTGCAGCGATGAATAACAGTTTGATCAATGACGGGTGTGGATTGTTTCGAGGAAGACTGATCTTGCCGTATGAGCATCTGTCAAGATTTCAGAATGATCTGATTGATTAGAATTAAATGATAATTTCACACTTTAAATCATAGAAGTTTTGAAGCGATGATGATATATTGTAGCTACATTTCGTGGCAGAAATGCAAAAATGATTGAAAAATTTCTGCTGATATTTAATATGGAGGAGTTTACGAATGGAAAGAAGAATTAATGGACATATAAGATTATACGCATTCATCGGCTCTTCGGTAGGACATTCAGGTTCTCCGGCCATGCAGAATTATAGCTTTGAAAGCTTGGAATAGATGCAACATGACAGGACATATCACTGATGGAGTCGGATTTATTCGCAACCTAAAAGAACATGGAGTGGAAGTGAAAGGTC
>ENA-OPEE01002626-OPEE01002626.1-human-gut-metagenome-genome-assembly--contig:-NODE-2626-length-11060-cov-2.323398_pt1 | contig 11060 bp, 6 predicted proteins | sample MGYA00241263_ERZ501506 | MGnify/ENA primary metagenome ERZ501506 (study PRJEB25962, sample SAMEA2042626) | human gut metagenome | biome: human gut; feature: human-associated habitat; material: faeces...
AAGAAGCTAAAAAGATAATGCCATCGGCGAGTAATCTGAAGATGTACTGGGGCGACTTGCACAACCATTGTAATATTACATACGGACACGGTGACATGCGCGATGCTTTCGAAGCAGCCAAAGGACAACTGGATTTTGTAAGCGTGACTCCCCACGCTATGTGGCCCGACATACCCGGTGCAGACGATCCGCGTCTGAAATGGGTGATTGATTATCATACCGGTGCTTTCAAGCGCCTACGCGAAGGGGGATATGAGAAATACGTAGCTATGACAAATGAATACAATAAAGAAGGCGAATTCCTTGCTTTTGTCGGCTATGAAGCTCACAGTATGGAGCATGGTGACCATGTTGCACTCAACTACGACCTTGACGCACCGCTTGTAGAATGTACTTCTATCGAAGACTGGAAACAAAAAGCCAAAGGGCACAAAGTATTTATCACTCCGCACCACATGGGTTATCAGGGAGGCTATCGCGGTTACAACTGGAAATGCTTTACCGAAGGAGATCAGACTCCTTTCGTAGAAATGTATTCCCGTCATGGTCTGGCAGAAAGTGACCAGGGTGATTATCCGTATCTACATGATATGGGGCCTCGCCAATGGGAAGGAACCATCCAATACGGTCTTGAATTAGGAAATAAGTTCGGAATCATGGCTTCTACGGACCAGCACTCCGGTTATCCTGGAAGTTATGGTGACGGACGTATCGGTGTATTGGCTCCGTCACTGACTCGTGACGCCATTTGGGACGCTCTTCGCACTCGTCACGTATGTGCCGCAACCGGTGATAAGATATTAATAGACTTCCGTCTCAACGATGCTTTTATGGGCGATGTAGTACGTGGCAACAGCCGCCGTATCTATCTGAACGTTGACGGAGAAAGTTGTATCGACTATGTAGATATCGTAAAGAACGGACAGATTCTGGCCCGTATGAATGGTCCATTGACTCCGGTTGCTCCCGAAGGTGACACGGTACGCTGCAAAGTAAAAGTAGACTTCGGTTGGAACCGTGAAGAAAGGTACGTACACTGGCAAGGAAAATTGTCTGTTGACAAAGGACGCATCCTGAGTGTAACCCCATGCTTCCGCGGCGCAGCTTTCACTTCTCCGCAAGAAGGGGAAACAGAATTTCACACTCATGTGAACCGTATTGTATCTGTAGGCGATAAAGAAACGGAACTGGATATGTACAGCAGCAAAAATCCGAATACGACTACCGCCGCCATGCAAGCTGTCATCCTCGAACTGGAAATGCCCAAAGATGGAAAAGTCATTGCCGAATTCAATGGCAAGAAATTTGAACATACATTAGGAGAGTTGCTTGAGGGGTCACGCTCTCACTTCATGATTGGCTGGCTGAGTGAAGCGATTCTTTTCAACCGTGCTATGCCCGAAAGTTGTTTCAAGCTGGAACATTACATGGAAGATAAAGAGCCTCAACGTGATACGGACTATTACTATGTACGTGTTCGTCAACGCGACGGACAATGGGCGTGGAGTTCACCCATCTGGGCAGAAAGAGTATAAGTTGGTATATGAAAGGAAACAGTTGCTTGTTTGTGCCAAGCCGTTGGCACAGTTGTGTCAAGCCGTTGGCACTACTATGCCAACGCGTTGGCACAAGCGTGCCAATACGGTGGCACAAACATGGCACAGTATAAACGAATTTAAAGCATACCTGGTTATATGAAAAAAGAATACGCTATAGGAATTGATCTTGGCGGGACTTCTGTGAAATACGCTCTTATTGACAATAACGGCGTATTTCACTTTCAAGGGAAGCTACCGTCGAATGCCGACGTATCAGCCGAAGCTGTCATCGGGCAATTGATCAAGGCAGTCAATGAAGTGAAAAACTTTGCCGAAGCAAAGGGATATACAATAGCCGGTATCGGGATAGGAACACCGGGAATTGTCGATTGTACAAATCGTATCGTATTGGGAGGTGCGGAGAATATTCAAGGTTGGGAAAATCTGAAACTGGCAGACCGGATGGAAAAAGAGAGCGGACTTCCGACCCAACTGGGAAATGACGCTAATCTGATGGGCGAAACAATGTACGGAGCCGGAAACGGAGCCACCCATGTTATCTTTCTGACTGTAGGAACCGGTATCGGTGGCGCAATCGTAATTGACGGCAAGCTTTTCAACGGATATGCCAACAGAGGTACCGAACTGGGACATGTCCCTTTAATAGCCAATGGCGAACCTTGCGCCTGCGGTTCAGCGGGGTGTCTGGAACATTATGCTTCCACTGCTGCACTGGTCCGTCGTTTCAGCAAACGGATAGCCGAAGCCGGCATATCTTATCCGAATGAAGAAATAAACGGAGAGTTGATCGTCCGTCTCTATAAACAAGGAGATAAGATCGCTGTCGAATCACTGGAAGAACATTGCGATTTTCTCGGACACGGCATTGCCGGATTTATCAATATCTTCAGCCCGCAAAGAGTCGTCATCGGTGGAGGACTGTCCGAAGCCGGAGATTTCTATATTCAGAAAGTAAGTGAGAAAGCCCTCCGTTATGCCATCCCCGACTGTGCCGTAAATACGGAAATTATGGCTGCTTCTTTAGGAAACAAAGCAGGAAGTATCGGAGCGGCATCACTTGTATTTACTCAACTTTCCGCTCCTAACTTAGTCAGATTATGAAGAAAAAACAGGGCTCACCCACTGATCAACAATAGGACCGTCAGCCTGAAAGAACTCTTTCTAAAAAATGATTCTAATGAAACAACGATACTACTTACTCCTATTATTTACAGCACTGCTTTCCGGCACTGGATATGCGCAGAAAAGCGTTATGCATTTAAGTCAATCCACGCTGATGCATGAAGTTCGTGAAACACCTTCTCCATTGGACGGACAACACATTGCTGTCAATCCGCCACGCTTTATGTGGCCGGATAAATTTCCTCATCTCGGAGCCGTACTGGACGGTGTAGAAGAAGAGGACTACAAACCGGAAGTTACTTACCGTATCCGGATCTCACGCGACCCGGAGTTCCAATCAGACGTAATCACCGCCGAGAGAAACTGGGCATTCTTCAACCCTTTCAAACTCTTTGAGAAAGGAAAATGGTATTGGCAACATGCCTATGTAGATAAAGATGGAAAAGAAGAGTGGTCACCTGTCTATCATTTCTATGTAGACGAACAGACACGAACATTCAATCCGCCTTCCTTACAAGAAGTATTGACTAAATTGCCTCAAAGCCACCCACGCATTCTGCTCGATGCGAAAGACTGGGATCATATCATTGAACGGAATAAAAATAATCCGGAAGCACAGCTATATATTCAAAGGGCGCAGGAATGTCTCAACCATCCGTTGAAACACCTGGAAGAAGAAATCGATACGACACAAGTAGTCAAACTGACTAACATTGTACAATACCGTTCTGCCCTGATTCGCGAAAGCCGAAAAATAGTGGACCGTGAAGAAGCAAATATCGAAGCTATGGTACGTGCTTACTTACTGACCAAAGAAGAGATTTACTACAAAGAAGGAATCAAGCGTCTTGCCGAAATCCTTTCATGGAAAAACAGCAAATACTTTGCCGGAGACTTCAACCGTTCAACCATCTTATCTATGAGCACTTCCGCCTATGACGCATGGTATAACTTGCTGACTCCGGAAGAAAAGAAACTGCTATTGAGAACTATCCGAGATAATGGCAAGAAATTCTATCATGAATACGTAAATCATCTTGAAAACCGTATTGCCGACAATCACGTCTGGCAAATGACTTTCCGTATTCTGAATATGGCAGCCTTCGCCACCTATGGAGAATTGCCGATGGCTTCTACTTGGGTAGACTACTGCTACAACGAATGGGTATCACGTCTGCCGGGACTTAACACGGACGGAGGATGGCACAATGGAGATTCTTACTTCCACGTCAATCTTCGTACGTTAATCGAAGTTCCTGCTTTCTACTCACGTATCAGTGGTTTCAACTTTTTTGCCGATCCCTGGTATAATAACAATGCGCTTTATGTAATCTACCACCAGCCTCCGTTCTCCAAATCTGCCGGACATGGTAATTCACACGAGACTAAGATGAACCCCAATGGAACACGGGTAGGCTACGCCGATGCACTGGCACGGGAATGCAACAACCCGTGGGCTGCCGCTTATGCACGTACGATCCTGCAAAAAGAACCGGACATCATGAAAAAGTCTTTCCTTGGAAAATCAGGAGATTTGACCTGGTATCGTTGTACAACCAATAAATCTCTCCCCAAAGAGGAACATTCCCTGGCGGAACTGCCTATGACGAAAGTCTTTAATGAAACAGGAATTGCAACCATGCATACTTCACTGGGAAATATAGAAGAAAATGCTATGTTATCATTCCGCTCCAGCCCGTACGGTTCTACTTCACATGCACTTGCCAATCAGAACGCATTCAATACCTTCTACGGTGGCAAAGCTATTTTTTATAGTAGCGGACATCGTACCGGATTCACTGACGATCATTGTATGTATTCATACCGGAATACCCGTGCTCATAATAGTATTCTTGTGAACGGAATGACTCAAACTATTGGTACAGAAGGATATGGATGGATTCCACGCTGGTATGAAGGAGAAAAGATTTCGTATATGGCAGGAGATGCTTCCAATGCATATGGAAAAATCACCGCTCCTATCTGGCTGAAACGTGGTGAACTATCAGGTACTCAATATACTCCCGAAAAAGGATGGGATGAGAATAAGCTGGATTATTTCCGTCGCCATATCATCCAGCTAGGGAATACCGGTGTATATGTGATTTACGATGAATTGGAAGGTAAAGAAGCTGTCACGTGGAGTTACCTTCTACATACAGTAGAGCTCCCTATGGAGATGCAGGAACTTGGCAATGAAGTAAAAGTCACAGGAAAGAACAAGGCGGGAGGTATATCTGTCGCGCATCTTTTCAGTTCTGCTAAAACAGAGCAAGCCATTGTAGATACATTCTTCTGTGCTCCGACCAACTGGAAGAATGTAACCAATGCCCAAGGAAAAGCGGTGAAGTATCCTAACCACTGGCACTTCTCCTCCACAACTGTTCCTTGCAAGATTGCCCGTTTCCTTACTGTAATGGATACGCACGGAAATAACCGTCCGGACATGAAAGTCATCCGTAAAGGAAACACAGTACAAGTAGGTGACTGGATAATTACCTGTAATCTGACTGATAAAGGAAAATCAGCTATCAGCGTCACTAATAAAACGGAGAAAGTTTCTCTAAACTATGATGCTGGTAAAAAGGAAGGTGTAACTATTGTAACCGATCAGGTAAATGGCAAACAAGTAAATAAAGTTTTAACAGACTATTTACCGGACTTCGAAATATAATTATCAGTTCTCAATCATTAGCCCCCGATATTTATGGCATGCCAACATATCGGGGGCTATTATTATATATGCAACGATCAAACATTGAATCCTGCAAAAACGTTATATTTGCAGACAGAAATAAAAAAAGAAACAAAAAATGAAGTATATCGGAGCACATGTAAGCGCATCCGGTGGTGTGGAGTTCGCCCCCATTAATGCGCATGAGATAGGAGCAAATGCGTTTGCTCTATTTACCAAAAACCAACGTCAATGGGTGAGCAAGCCTTTGACCGAAGAAAGTATCCAACTTTTCAAAGAGAATTGTGAGAAGTACAATTTTCAGGCGGACTATATTTTACCACACGACAGTTACCTCATTAATCTGGGACATCCCGAAGAGGAAGGACTGGCGAAAAGCCGCGCTGCCTTTTTGGATGAGATGCAACGCTGCGAACAACTAGGTTTGAAACTACTCAATTTCCACCCTGGCAGTTCTCTCAATAAAATAGCGATAGAAGATTGTCTGGCACTTATCGCAGAAAGTATCAATATCACCCTTGAAAAGACTAAAGGAGTAACGGCAGTAATAGAAAACACAGCCGGACAAGGCAGTAATCTGGGAAGCGAGTTCTGGCAACTTAAATATATCATCGACCGGGTAGAAGATAAAAGCCGTGTCGGTATCTGCCTGGATACTTGCCATACATACACGGCAGGGTATGATATCGTAAATGATTATGATAAAGTGTTCGATGAGTTTGAGAAAGAAGTAGGATTCAAGTATTTACGTGGTATGCACCTGAATGATTCTAAAAAAGAATTAGGCAGTCATGTTGATCGCCATGATAACATTGGTAAAGGGTTAATCGGAAGTACGTTCTTTGAAAAATTAATGAAAGATTCAAGGTTCGACAATATGCCGCTTATTCTCGAAACACCTGATGAAAGTAAGTGGGCAGAAGAGATTTCATGGCTGAGAAGCGTTGAATAACAGAGATAACCGATCCCAATTATACAAAGAATATGCCAATAGCCGGAAGTGTATCATTCCGGTTATTGGCATAAATTAGTAACACAAATTCAGTAGATACTTCACTAATAAATATTTGCCATACTGACTAAAGGCTCATAGAGTTTCTCTATATCCTGTGAATCCATCTCTATCTGCACCTGATCGCCCGGCATCAGCCGTTGTCCTTTAGGAGCCCAATTTTTCCGGTCACGATGAACGTTAATAATAACACAACGTTCCGGCAAGCGAAGTTCATCTACTATTTTACCATCCAGATAAGAGCCACTCATGACCTCTACTGATAAAGTATAGCGGGGCTCTTCTTTAAAGGCAGGGGAGTTAATCATATCATCATATAAAATCACATTGAAGGGTTTTATCTGGAGCATCTCCGTGAAATAGTAAGTCAATCCCCCCACGACAATAGATGGATAAAAGACTTCCAGATGTCCCGTTATCTCTGTAATAAGTACGATAGCCGTCAGTGGAGTACGAACTACAGCTACAAGAAAAGCTGACATACAAATTAACATGATATAGCTGATGTTTTCATAAGCAATCACTCCCTGCCGGACCATTATCAAGGCTACGATTTGTCCCAGCAATCCTCCTGTTACCAATGTAGGGATGAAACTTCCTCCCGGCAAACCCGAAGAAAAAGAAAAGATACTGAATACAAAGTGTAGCAACATCATGCCTACAATCCAAAGAATATGTGTATCCGGACTCGTTGCCTGCAAAAGTAAGAATTGCTCTCCTCCACCAGTCAGATTGACTTCGGCCATAGAAATAAGGAAAGCGATAAAAAGGAGATATAGCATCTTCACATACTCCGGATGCTTGATGGCGGGATAAATCCGTTTAACTTGAAGAGTCGTGACGGAAAAGAACTTTCCGAAAACAGACACCACAGCTGCCAACAAGAGAAACAGCTTAACCTGTGACCAGAAAGTCATTCCCGGTACAATGGCATCGATCTGAAAATAAGGGCTGATCGGAAATATCCAACTGGCAACTCCACCCGCCACTACTCCTGCCAAAAGAGTAGTAATGGCTGTCTTTGGAGCATCAAACCGTTCAATAGATTCGATAACGAGTAAAGAAGAAGCCAATGGGGCAGCAAACGCGGCAGCTAGTCCCGCACCGGCACCTGCGGCCAATAACTGTTTTCGTTCACCAGTAAGCACTCTCCCCCATTTAGAGACCAAAAATCCTACATACGAACCAATCTGTACAGAAGGACCTTCGCGTCCTAAAGACAACCCGGTGCTTAACGCAAGTATTCCACCCACGAATTTAGCAACCAGTTCGATGAACGGATGTTTATATGCCACCCTGCCGTTAATTACTCCACGTGTTTGCGGAATGCCTCCACCCGTTATCAAGGGCATCTTCTTCACCAACCATGATACGAATATAAGAATCCCCCACATCAACAGGAATAGAGGAAGATACCAGTACCATTTAGGGTGCGAATTAAAGAAATCATGCCGAAGATTAAAGAAATACTGAAGCATATAATGATAGGGTACAGCAATAAGCCCTGTCAGTAATCCAACAAAGATACTGACAAAGTAAAGCCGCGCATCAATCAATTTAAGCTTAAAGATACGCCAGCGCCCTTTATCTTTTAATTTTTTTATCAGTCGAAACATTCAACAGGGGTTTCATTGTTTTAAATGCATGGATACAACAATGGAAACCCCGTTGAGGTTTTTGAATTTCCTTTAAAATTCAGGTGAATAACGATTTAAATAACATCTATTGTTATCTTCTTCAATGTCCCATCAGATTGAGACGCAATATAACATGTACCATAAAATAAGAACCCAGGGCATTATAATCTACATCACGAATAGCCGAGGGAGTAATGGTACGTACCAATGAAATGTCCTGGTGGAGTATATCATATATTTTAAAACGAATCAATAATTGCTTCTTTTTCAGAAACGCCTTGGAAAGTTGACTATTCCACATAAAGTTCTCGCGTGCATTCCCTTCATAGTCATAACCTTCCCGGATAAAGTAAGTCAGGTCTGTATACAGTTCTACCCCCCAGGGAAGATAAAGCTGCAACTGTGTTCCGATCTGATAATCATAAGTCTCAGTCCTCTTTTCTCCAACATTATTATACGAGCTATTATAAAGCAATCCGGCAAATCCTGTAATCTCTACCTGACGGGTTCGATAAGTTAACTGTAAGCGTTCACGGGCCGTCAAATGCTTTACTGTACTTTTCATTGGTTCCTCTCTATTCAGCGTAGTATATCCATTTTGATTTCGGTATTGTACATAAGAATAGGTGCGGAATATCCAGCTACGATTCCTGAAAGGAGTGTTCAGAGAGAAAGAACCTAAGGCCCGCCAATTACCATTCATATTCATCGGAGTCGTAACACGTCCACCCGTTTCTTCATCATAGGTCACTTGATTGGTTACACTGTTGACTGTATTCTCCACCAAAAGGGAAGCTACAATGTTGCGCTGACGCTTCGTATGATACGAATTGAAGTTTAACGTAAAAGTATTCGTGTATGAGGGCTTCAAAGCAGGATTACCGACACGGATATTCAACGGATTCGTCCGATCTTCCACCGGTTGCAAATCACGGACATTAGGCTGACGTCCTTTTCCCCGATATACTATCTGTAAGCGGGTACGCTTCGAGAATTTATATCGGAAGTTAACCGTAGGAGAGAAATTCAGAACTGATCTCTTCAAAGGCTCTTCCGGGGGATCACTCAATAAAGAATGACTGACCGACTTTTGAGGCTCCAAATCTACGCCTACATTATAATTATACTTCTTACGGGAAGTACGCACAGCCAAGTTGAGCAGATGATTGCTATATTGATTTTCAAACTGATTGCTAGCACTTTCATCATAGTCGGGAGTAAATTCTCCTAAATCCTCATTCCAATCATAAACAAAACGATCCGAATTATTCACCTTATACTGATAACTGTAACGAAGCTGAAGATGATGCATCCAAAGTAACGGTTCTACATATACAAGCTGTACCCTATAATTATATCCGTTGATATCATCTTCAATCTTTTGATTCTTACTATCTTCTCTGTCATTTTTAAAGTAATGTGTAGTAGAAAGATTCTTCCTGTCATTAGAAGAAGAATTCGTTCCATAATCTACTTTTAAGGCAACATTCCTTCCTTTCTGGCTAAGTTTACGGCTAAGTTGTAGCATCATTGTCACATTATACTGGGAATTGTGGCTTGAACCGGATGATACTTTCTCATTCAGCAGCACGTCATTCCCCCACCCTTCCTGAAAGCCTTTATTCTCTCTGTCATTGGCAGAGAAACGATATTGAGGACGAAATATCAAGGTAGTTACAGAGTCCATTTTCCATTCGAGGAAAGCATTAGCAACCAGGTTATTATTCTCCGTGCGACTATTATTCGTACTCCGGGTAATTGATTTGTCTTTTCTAATATAATTATCGACGGTGGTACGACTGTCTTCCAAACGGTCTGTTCCGACATATTGGATGTTTGAACGGAGTTTGACACGTTTCCAGTCATAAGTCGCATGCACGCCCAAAGAACGGGATGTAGTCAGTCCCATACGATTGCGGATATTCCCAGTGGAACTTGAAGATTCTTTCTGTATTTCCGAGAATCCCTGATTATTGGTATTATTGAGATTACCGATGACGGTCAACTGAGAATTATCGCGGAAACGATTCAATGTATTCGCCACCTCATAGCGATCCTTACTGCCATATCCACCCATAAAATTCTCAAGCCAACCTTGTTTCATGCCTTTCTTTACCGATAAATCAAGGATCATTTCTTCTTCTCCGTCATCAATACCTGTCAGACGCGCCAAATCCGATTGTCGTTCATAGGCTTTCAGTTTCTCTACCATTTCTACAGGAAGATTCTTTAGTGCAGCTTTCGGGTCATCGGAGAAAAACTCCTTGCCATCTACCAGAATCTTCTTCACTTCCTTGCCGTGAATCAGCAACTTGCCATCTGCATCAATCTCTCCGCCAGGAAGTTGTTTCACTAATTCTTCGAGCATAGCCCCCTCAGGAGTACGGTAAGCAGAAACATTAAACACAGTTGTATCTCCTTCTGTTATTACCATTGGCGCTTGCCCTACTACCACCGTTTCATCCAAAGCATAGCTTTCCGGTGTTAAGGATATATCTCCCAAATGGGCAGAAACAGTCTTTTGAGAATTGAATACAAGCTGATAAACAGGCTTATATCCAACGAAGGAAACATGAAGAAGCAGAGACTTATTTGGAGTCTTTCTTATGAAAGAAAGCTGAAACTTTCCATTTATATCTGTAGCTCCACCCACTAATAATGTGCTGTCCGGTAAAGACAAAAGCCGGATCGTTGCAAACGATACCGGCTGATAGGTTTCAGTATCAACTACCCGCCCGGCAAAGCTCTCTTTGCCGGACTGTGCATAGACAGCCAAACTTATCAGTAACAAGACATAACAACTAATCAAACGATACTGAAAAGAATACATCTGTCTATGCGCTTTTGTGTTGAATCAGTAAAATAAAACTATAATAAACCTAATATCTATTACTTATTCTGACCTTGATGGGGAGCGTGTTGTCTTTGTCTCTGACGATCTCCCTGTCCGGGTTTGTGACCCTGCCCGGGTCTTTGGCCTTTTCTGCGGTCAAATTCTTTTCTGAATTTATTCATATTACTCTTTTCCTGCTGAT
>ENA-OPEE01002628-OPEE01002628.1-human-gut-metagenome-genome-assembly--contig:-NODE-2628-length-11057-cov-3.801400_pt1 | contig 11057 bp, 8 predicted proteins | sample MGYA00241263_ERZ501506 | MGnify/ENA primary metagenome ERZ501506 (study PRJEB25962, sample SAMEA2042626) | human gut metagenome | biome: human gut; feature: human-associated habitat; material: faeces...
AAAACGGGATTGCCGCCTCCAAGGACGGCGCGGTCATCCTGACGAACCAGAACTGCTATCTGCTGCGTGCCAATAACGGTGTCGAGGCTGTCTGGTGCACACCGTATGAGAGCGTCGGTGCGAAGGTCAGCGGCGAGGGTGACAAGACCACCGGCGGCGGTCTTGCCTGGGGCGGCGGCTGCTCCCCGTCGCTGACGCCGGATCTTGTGATGTTCACCGACAATGCGGATCCAGTCAAGCTGCTGGCGCTCGATATGAAGACCGGTGAGATCGTTGCAAGCATGCCGGTTCTGGATGATCTGCCCGAGGGCTATCAGGTGGCGGTTGAAAACTCTGCCATCGTCTATGATGACAGCGAGGGCACCGTCAGCACTATCGTGTGCAACTGGTTCGGCGCAGGCAGCGCAGGCCTTGCCGATCCCAACAGTGACTCTTCCATCCAGAGCTACGCCAACATCTATGACATGAACTGGCTGACGAAGGGCAACTGCATGATCGCGCCCGGCGTCGAGCGCGTGGACACCGTGAAAACCGATTCCGGCTATGAGATGAAGAGCATCTGGTCTCGAAATGACCTGAGCGATACATCGATTCTCAAGCTCTCCACCGCGACGGGCTATATCTACGGCTATGTGCAGGATCTGGAAAGCGGCATGTGGCAGTACATCATTCTGGACTTTGCCACCGGCGAGACGGTATTCACCATGGACGTCTCCAACAAATATGGCTACAATAACATGGCTATCGGTATGTATGCCGGAAACAGCGGCAACGCGCTCTACTGCCCGACGGGCTATCTGGAGCTGCTGTGCTTGCAGGACCGCTTTGTGTATCTTCCCGAAATGCCCTACCGCAAGGTCGATCTCGATAAGGCCGCGCGGAACGTACTGACACAGGAACAGTTTGAGCAGGACGGCGGTGACGGCACGGTCGCCAGCTGGCGCAATACTGTGACGGTCGAAAATGTTCATCCCAACACGACGGTCTCGTTCCGGATGAACAATCTTTCCGGAAGCGCCGCTGATTTGAAGCTCTATGCCTACGGTGCAGACGGAAAGCTGGCGGAGGTCGGCAAAGAGCTGTGGTCGATCACGGATGAGACAGGCGCTGCCGTGGATACCCTGTCCGATGGCACACTGTATGAGCTGCGTGTGAGCGTCGCGGATGGCAGCGCGTTCGACCTGAGCGAGGCGGAAAGGGAGATCAAAATTTCCGTTGTACTTGCAAAGTAAGACTCAAGGAAGGCTGTCAAAAAACTACAAAATCACCCCCGTTTCTGATTGATATGCTCCCTTTATGAGAGACAGTGAAATAAAAACACTATCAATCACGAAGGGAGCATTGTTCATGTCAAGAAGGAAAACCAGCAGATCAGAGCAACTGTCGGCGGTGAAAGCCTCTGCATGACCTGTGGACGCGTCAGCCCTTTGTCCACGCAGTCTACCTTTGAGGACTTGGCGGTGGATTTCGAGGGTACAACCGCCAGTGGCGCGGAGCGATTCTACCGGCGGACGCTTGACAAGCTGCTGGAAAGCAGGCTTGTCCATACCGTGACGCTGAAGCAGACCGAATGCCGCAAAAGGAACAAAAAATAGCCGCCGCTGTCTACCTATATCAGGTAGACAACGACGGCGAATGGGGAGAGATCAGATTTGGCTTTGCACCCGGCACAGCGGAGATCGTCTGGCTGGCGGAGCGGGACACGATAAAGTCCAATGTCTTTGCAAGGACGGCGATTCGGTACATACAGAGCTTACCGGAGGCAAAGCTGCCAAGTGAGGCTGTTGTGATGTTTGATCAAGCATTGTGAGCCTAAAAATTTATAATTCTTATTCAAGCAAGCGCTTGATTTATTTTGTGAGGTCTGATATGCTATTATAACAAACACTGGATAATGCACAGAAATGGGGGGATTGTGTTTTGCGGGAAGAAAAGAAAGCTGAAAAGAGACAGGAGCTTGTAGACGCCTGCCTTGGCTGCTTTGTCGAAAAGGGGCTGACCGTTGCCACGACAAAGGACCTCTGTAAGGCGGCAAAGCTGCAAAACGGCGGCATCTACTATTACTTCTCCACCAAAGAGGAAATCGTTCTTGCCTGCGCAGAGGAAGCGATCAGTCGAATTGAAAAAGGTGCGTTTGCCATCGTGCTTGAAGATATTAGTGACATCAAAAGCATGATGGATCATCTCGGTGAGCTGGCGGATAAAATGTCGCCTACCATGCGCTTTCTGGTCAGCGTATGTGTGTCGCGCGAATACGGAGAAAAGGTAAAGCCTTCCCTTGTGCGGCTTGCGGCAAGATACCCTTATTACACGGGCAGGATTGCGGAGATTCTCGGCTGCACCGACGAAGAGGTTGCGCCGTTCGTTCATCTGTCGATCCTTGCCATCAACAATTATATGATCTTTGCCGAGCGAGCGCTGTTTGACCCACAAATCGAAGCGGTCAAAAAAGAGCTTTCAAGGCTTGCGGAAAGAAAGGGGCGGAATAATCGATAGTTTACCATAAAGAGAAAATCACAAACGACTTTATAGTCAATCCATACGCACAAACCCTTTCGAGGAGATGACCAAAAACAGAAGAGAATCATAGGAGGACAACATGAAAAAGATACTTGCAATTCTACTATCGCTGCTTACGCTGCTTTCCTGCGGGTTTCTTTCCGCCTGCTCTGCCGAAAAAACGCAGCCGGATACACCGGATACTGAAACCGTGTGGGAAATGGTCAGTGAGGCATACATCTATGCGTTCCCGCTGGTGCTGACCGACGCAACCAAAACATTATCGACCAATACGGACGGGACCATGACTGGCCGTGCGCCCATCAATCAGTTCAACCATGTAAAAAAGCTGGCGGACGCCTCTTTCCGCACCGTCGTGACGCCGAACGTCGATACCGTCTATTCGCAGGCATGGCTTGACATCAGCACAGAGCCTATGGTCTACGTCCTGCCGGAAACGGATCGCTTCTGCAATGTGCAGCTTCTGGATGCGTGGACGAACACCGCCGCCGTGCTGGACAAGGCGGGTGCTTATGCCATTGCGCTTCCCGGCTGGGAGGGCGAGCTGCCCGACGGTGTGACGCGCGTGGACGTGCCCACCGCAACGGTGTGGTCGATCACCCGCACGGTGCTGTCCGGGAACGAGGATCTGCCCAATGTCTGTGCCATTCAGGAGCAGATGCAGCTCCTGCCGCTTTCGGCTTATGTACAGGGAGGCGAGTATGCCGCACCGCAGGGAGCTTATAAAGAGGAAAATGACTTTGTTCCCGTGAACAAGGTGCTTTCCATGACGCCAGCAGAGTTTTTCAATACGGCTAACGCTCTGATGCAGGTCAACCCGCCCGCCGATGCGGATGAGGAACTGCTGAAGAAACTCTCCGCCATCAACGTGGGCGCGGGTAAGACCTTCGACGCCGCTCTCCTGGGCGAAGGAGCTGCCGAGCGCTGGACGCAGATGCTTCAGGGGCTTCGCGCCACGCTTGCCGCCGACGGCGCGAAGTATGCGCAAAAACTCGGTCAGTGGATCTATTACGGCAAGCCCATCGGCGACTTCGGCACGGAGTATACCTACCGCGCGATGGTAGCGCTGGTGGGACTTGGCGCCAACACCGTGGACGTGGCGATCTATCCCAAGACAACGGTGGATGAGACCGGCGCAGCGCTGACCGGAGAAAAGAAGTATACGATCCACTTTGAAACCCTTCCTCCCACGCTGGAGGGCGGCTTCTGGTCCGTGACCGCCTACGGAGAGGATGATTTCCTCATTGACAATTCCATCGACCGCTACTGCATCAACGACCGCTCCGACTTCAAGCTGAATGCGGACGGCACATTGGATATTATCCTGTCCAAGGATGCACCGGAAGACACCTCTAACTGGCTGCCTGTTTCCGACGGGGAATTTCATCTGTTCATGCGGATCTATGTACCGGATATGACAGCACTGGATAGCTGGCAGCCACCTGTTATCCGCGAACAATAAGGAGACGGAAAAGAATGGCTATGAAACGTATTGCAGCAATGCTTCTTACATCGGTACTATTGCTGTCCTGCGTCGGCTGTGCGCAGGATGGGCGCAAAGAGCCGGGCGCGGAAAAGGCAGACCTGGGTCTGACCGCCGAGGTCAAGCCCGCCACAGACTTTACGGCAAAGGCAAATGCCGCCGTCTACGATGAACTTGACTTCGATGATAAGCAGGAATATGAATTCGCCACCCGTGGACTGATCGACGCGCCGGAAACACTGGAACTAAAGGACGAGGATGGGAAGATCCTCTGGAGTCAGGAAGCCTATGCGTTCCTGGACGATTACGAAAAAGCGCCTGACAGCGTAAATCCAAGTCTCTGGGAGAACACGAAAAATAACCACGCTTATGGCCTTTTTGAAGTGACGGATGGCATCTATCAGGTCCGCGGCTATGACATGGCAAACCTCACCGTTGTCAAGGGCGATACCGGCTGGATCGTCTTTGATACGCTGATGAGCGTGGAGTGCAGTCAGGCTGCCATGCAGCTGATCGAAAAGAATCTTGGTAAATTCCCGGTCAAGGCCGTCATCATCTCTCATTCCCACGCCGACCATTTTGGCGGCATCGCCGGCGTGATGGCGAAAGAGGATAAGGCAGACGAGACACTTTCTATTGAAGATCAGCTCGCCAGCGGCAAGATCCCCGTGATCACGCCTGTGGGCTTCACGGAGCACTCCGTGAAGGAAAATGTCTACGCCGGTAAGGGTATGGGCCGCCGCAGCAATTATCAGTATGGCATCCTTCTGACCCCCGGCGTGACCGGCAAGCTGGCGCAGGGCATCGGCATGGGACAGTCCACCGGAACGGTCTCGTTCATGACGCCCAGCTATGAAATCACGCAGTCTGGCGAAAAGCTGACGATCGACGGTGTGGAGCTGGAGTTCCAGCTCACGCCGGGTACGGAAGCGCCCGCTGAAATGAACACATGGCTGCCCCAGTACAAGGCGCTGTGGATGGCGGAAAACTGCACCGGCACGCTCCACAATCTCTACACGCTGCGCGGCGCGGAGGTGCGCGACGGCGCGGCATGGGCAAGCTATATCACCGAGGCCATTTCCCTTTACGGCAAGGAAGCGGAGGTCACCTTCCAGTCCCACAACTGGCCGCACTGGGGAAACAACGTGGTGAACGACTACATGGTCAACACGGCTGCCGTGTATAAGTTCATCAACGACCAGACTCTGACCTATATCAATCAGGGCTACACCAGCGACGAGATCTCCAACATGATCGAGCTGCCGGAGGCGCTCAATAAAATCTGGTACACCCGCCAGTACTACGGGACGGTCGCCCACAACGCCAAGGCGGTCTACCAGAAGTTCATGGGATGGTATGACAGCAACCCTGTCAACCTGAACCCCCTCATGCCAAGCGACAGCGCAAAAAAATGGGTGGAGTACCTGGGGGATGTTGACAAGGTCCTGCAAATGGCAAAGGCGGATTTTGACAAGGGTGAATATCAGTGGGTCGCCGAGGTCACAAACACCATCGTCTTTGCCGACCCGACGAACACCGATGCGCGGCTTCTGTGCGCCGATGCACTGGAGCAGCTGGGGTATCAGGCGGAGTCCGGTCCGTGGCGCAACGAATATCTGACCGCCGCGCAGGAGCTGCGCCATGGAAACGCCAATTTCACCGCTTCCACCAAATCTACCGGCGACATGGTCAAGGCCCTCTCCGCGCCCATGCTGTTTGACTATATGGCCATTGTCATGGACAAGCAGGCGCTGGCTGACCGCGACTTCACCATGAACGTGATCCTGCCTGACGTGGGCGAACAGCACATGCTCCGCGTGAAGAATGGTGTGCTGCTGGTCTATGCGGATACATTGTCTGATGATGCGGACGTGTCTATTACCTGCCCGAAGAATGCGCTGTTTGCGATCCTGACCAACAATCAGGAAACGGTTGCAAAGGCCGTCAAGGTCGAGGGCAGCGCAGAACTGCTGACGCTGATGATGGAGAATATGAACCAGTTCCCGATCACCGGGACCAACCCCTTCAACATCATCGAGCCGTAACGGCTTCGCGGGGCGGTCCGTGGGAAGACCGCCCCGCTCGAGAGAAAACAGCGAGATGCTTTCAACGCAAATCAAAAGCTGTCTGTTTCTGTTGGAAACAGACAGCTTTTGCAACCATACGGTTGCCCTGCACACCCGAATCTGTCAGCCAACAGTAAAAATTAGAATTACTTCCTTATCACTGTTAAGCCAATGGTTTCAAGGCTTTCTTTGTTTTTCAGTGTAAAGATCACACCTCTGAAAATTCGAAAAAGGGCACAAAAAAGCGCACAGCCGTCTGAAAACCTGAGATATCCCTAAGAGAAAGGGTGTATCTTCATGGCTCATATCAGGGCAAACACAAAGAATGGTAAAATCGTTTCCTATCGCTTCACAGTTTGTTTAGGCCGAGACTGCAACGGAAAGCAAATCCGAAAATACACTACATGGCCCATCCCACCCGATACAAGCACAGCCAAGGCAAAAAAAGCTGCTGAACGTGCTGCTGATATTTGGGAACAGGAGCTTATGAACGAGTATCATAAAAAGCTCGAAGCAGAATCAGCAGGCAAGGCATATCAGATACCGGCAGAAAAACGCCACGACGATTTTGTTTCCTTCGTCAATGATGTCTGGTTTCCTCTTCAAGTCCGTGATGGTAAGCATAAGCCCAAAACCATCGCTTTCTATGAGAGTATGACAAAGCTGCTCCTCCCCTGCTTTAGTGGCTCCACCTTACGTTAATGGAATTCAGCATTCAAGGAGACATCTTCTTTTTCTATGATACATTGTCAGAGGAAGAAAAGGAAACTGTTCGCAAGCGCATGAGGGCAAAGTATAAAGGTAATATAGTAGGCGCCCCTAAAATCGATGATTTTTTAGAAGAACTCGAACGTGATTATGGCATTCGGTTGAAGAGGTTGCCGGTAACGAGCGTCGTTGCAGTGTGAGCGCGAAACAGCTTTCCTTCAAATTCCTGTGGACTTTTTCTGTCTGGGTGCTATCATACTGAGTGTTCAGCTCGGGTAATGAGATGAACTTCTACAAGACTTGCAGAAAGGTGACCTTATGAAAAAACGAATTCAAGCCGCGGCGCTTGCACTATGCGCCCTTATACTCTTTGCCACGGCTACCGGCTGCGGCAAGCAGGAAAAAACGGCTACAGAGCAGCCTGCGCTGGAGGCGGTGGAATATTCCAACCTGACCGATGAGGATTCCAGAAAACAGCTTTCCGAGCTTCTCACGGATGCGGGAATCGAAGAATCACGCATTGCTGCTCTACTGAATCGAGTGGAACAGTTTAACGCCAGCGTCAAGAGCGAATGGCTGACAGGCGTGTTTGAGAGCGCCACTCCCACCGAGACCAGATATGACCCCTATGAGATGCAGGATCTGTGGGCGGAGAAAAACGGTGACTTCCCCGGCTATAACTGCCGGATCACGGCCTTCAGTCTGTTCGGTGAGTTCGTCACCGCCGGAGTAGATCAGCCGGAAACGCAGGGCGAGGACTCGCTCTTTACCGATTTAGAGACAGTCGACGCCGATCCTAACGCGCTCTGCGGTGACAGCATCTCCAAATTCTGTGCGCTGTTTGCACCGGTGAACGCCGCGGACAGCACAGAGGTCGAAGCGCAGGTCAAAGTGCTTCAGGAGGACTGGGCAGCCCGCGGCATCGCGTTTGCCGACAGCAAAGCGAGCATGATCTCTGTTGTCTTCCATGATAAATTCTCGGATGAGGACAATACGCTCTTCATTGGTCATGTCGGCGTGCTGCTGCCAGCGGAGGACGGTACGATGTACTTCATCGAAAAGGTGGCGTTCCAGGAGCCGTACCGTTTAGTGAAACTTCAGAACCGCACGGAGCTGAGCGACTACCTGATGGAGAAATACGATACCTCATGGGGCCAGGATACGACACACCCCTTCATCATGGAGAACGATACTCTGATGGACGGATACCGACCGAACCCTCTGGAGGAAACAAACCCTTAAAATTGAAACAGCAGCGGGATGGCATTGCCATTCCGCTGCTTCTACTTTACAGAACAGGCACACAACGCCAGAAAGGAGAAAGCCCATGAATATCCGCAAGCCTACAGATTACAGCATCCTATTTTCCGAACTGGACAGACTTATGGCTGAGCAGCTTTCACAGATGAATTTGTACTGCGAGATTGGTCGGCTGGTCAGCAGCGAAGCAGAGAAAGGCGCGGCTGTTGTAGCCTCTGAACATCTGCGAGCGGCCTATCCTGCGGCTGATGGCTTTTCTCTCCGCAATTTGCGTATGCGGGCGTTTTACGCGACCTATGAAGAATCCCCTGAAATCACACGGCTGGCGATGAACCTCGGCTGGACGCAGAATGTGGCGATTTAAGAGTGGGGCAGCAGCAACGAGGAGCGGGCGTGGTACATCCGAGCTGTGCTGCGCTTCGGCTAGAAGAAAGCAAAACTGCTGGAAGCCATAGAATCTCAGGCATGGCTGCATTCTTCTCTCGACGAGCAAGCGGTTTCCTGCTATACTGGTGGAAAAGAAGCAACGCAGGAGAGCGAGAGCGATGAAAAAGATACTCTTTGTGTGTCACGGCATTATTTACAGAAATCTCTAAAATCCCCTGTAATATCAAGGCTTTTCAGGCTTGAAGGTAGTGCTACTACACCACTACTACACCAGTGAGTCTCGATGTGACAAAAATTTTGAAATCGAGGTCAAGCTTATGGAAAGCAAAAAGAATATCAATGGAATGGATTATGTGCTGGCAGGAGATTACTACATTCCGGATCTGAAGCTTCCCAATGAGGAACGCCCTATCGGAAAATATGGGCGGATGTACCTGGAGTATTTGAAAGAGCATAGCCCTATGAGATTTAACGATCTGGTTCTGGAAGGACAGCTCTGGACTTACCTTGCCGATTTGAACGAGCAGACACAGGAGCGTTTGTCCCTGATTGTTGAGCAGATGAAGGTATCTGAGGGCGTGACTGAGGAATTGAAAGCAGCAGACCAGATGGCCTGGATTCGAGCCATGAACAGTATCCACAATCGGGCAGAGGAAATTGTGTTGGAAGAAATCGTATATAGATAATATCTTGCCGGACTTCATTTTCGATGGAGTCCGGCTTTCTATATCCGGAAACAGTATTTCCTGTGTCGGCAAAAAGCGCAACCATTCAGCCTTGAATACTATTGATATTTTTGCCGATAGCGTGGTATACTATATAATAAATTAACGTAGTTTTTTGGATATATGAGATTGGAGTGTATGGCTCTTTTGCAGCAAAAACCCTTGCTAACAGATTAAATGCAAAGGAATTTCGTTGTGCTGTAGACAATTTTGTGCAACAAGCAGAAATGGAATTGGGACAATATTACAAGACTAAGGATGTGAAGGGTAATGAAGGTGTTGTGCGTCATATTATTTTGAGTGAGGTGTTAATTTGTCCTGAATGTGATAAGGAACTGTCATATTTTGAAAATGGCACCAAGCGCAACCCTGTGCAGTTCACAAAGACAATAACCTGCCCTCATTGCGGAAAAACTCATGATACGGATACTTTCAAGCCTGCACTTGAAAATATTTATGATTCACTGTTGAAAAAGGAAATTGTCCGGAAAAAGCGTGAGCCTGTGTGGGTATATGGCACAACAAATGGAAAAAACTGGGATCGCAAGGTGAATGACGAAGATAGAGTTCTTATTAAAATGTTGGAAGAACAAGAGTTTGAAGAATCTGATATACCGAGGGAAATTTGCTGGGGCGAACTTCATAGAACTGGTTATCATTTAGGCATTACTCATTTGCATCAGTTCTACACTAAAAGAAACTATACTGTTATGTTCAAACTCTGGAAACTAACGGAGCGGTATCCCAACAACGTTCGAGAAGCATTACAGCTTCTTTTGCTCAGTTATAATTCGACGCATTGTACTTTGATGACTCGTGTAGTTGCAAAACGAAATGCTAAAGATTTTGTTTTAACGGGTGCTCAAAGTGGTGTTTTATACATTAGTAAATTACCTGTCGAAAAAAATATTCTTTTGGGATTGAAGCGTAAGTCGATTCCATTTGAGGAAGCATATGGTTTATTAGAAAAATGTACTGGAGAACTTATAATCCACAATTCTTCGAGTGAGAAAATGTTGGAGAAAACAGGATCGATTGATTTTGTGTTTACAGATCCTCCTTTCGGAGATTTTATACCTTATGCTGAAGTCAACCAGATTAACGAATTATGGTTGAATCATACAACGGATCGAGAAAAAGAGATTATTATTAGTCCTTCTCAGGAAAAAAGTGTAGCTGATTACCAATGTATGTTGACAAGAGTGTTTACAGAAATATCTCGTGTGCTTAAACCAGACCATTATGCTGCAGTAGTATTTCATGCAGCTAAAGCTAAAATATGGGAAGCTTTTGAACATGCTATCTTAGATTCTGGTTTAGCTGTTTGTATGACAAGCATACAGGGAATGAGAGGCTTACCAATCATACCTTGGCAATCTTCGGTACACAAAGATCTCACGCAGCGCCTTATAAGGAAACAACGATTATTTCCTAAGCAGACATTATCTGTTCGACTTCGGTTTGGCGTTTATAAAAACTGTATGTTTTCAAAAAACAAAATAATTCAATGTAATTGATAGGAAGCATCCAACTTCAACGGTTGGGTGCTTTTCTTTTGCCCTAAAAATTGTTATTCATTATAGATTGAGCATTTTATCGAGTGCGCACCGCAGTGGAAGATCCTCTGTACAAGGTCATAAAATCCTGGAAAAGGCACTGTAAAAATGAACTTACTCTACCTACTAGGCAATAAAATGATGCTTCAAAATCCATTATACTTTTCTCAAAGCTAAAGCAAGCCACCTTCCCTTAGGAACTAAGGGCGCATTTCTATACCGGTTATTCCATTCCGATATGTGCGTTCTCCGAAGGTAAATGCAAAGACCCATGCTGCGTTAAAGCCGATTTTGGATGAAATGAAGAAAGAAAAATAGCCTTCATTGATTCCAGCGGTGCAAAAGCAGCAGT
>ENA-OPEE01002629-OPEE01002629.1-human-gut-metagenome-genome-assembly--contig:-NODE-2629-length-11056-cov-3.077993_pt1 | contig 11056 bp, 9 predicted proteins | sample MGYA00241263_ERZ501506 | MGnify/ENA primary metagenome ERZ501506 (study PRJEB25962, sample SAMEA2042626) | human gut metagenome | biome: human gut; feature: human-associated habitat; material: faeces...
TGATACAAATGGATGTTTGGAAGGAAACAGTTCAGCGGCTGCCAGTTACAGGAACGGTGCAGTTGGAACAGTCTGCGATTCTTGCAGAGATACAGGAAAAAACGGGGAGGGTTTCTTATGATGAATGATCAAAGTGTTTTACAGGGGATTCCGGATAATGTCACGATTTCGGATTTAAGCAAATACATCGTGCGGACGAACCGCAACTATGATTTGCCCATTATTGTATCGGCTTATGAGTTTGCGTTTCAGGCACACGGTGACCAGAAGCGTTCTTCCGGAGAACCATATATCGTACATCCGCTTTCAGTCGCCTGGATTCTGGTATCTCTGGGAATGGACACCGAATGTGTCTGTGCCGGATTGCTGCATGATGTTGTAGAAGATACCGGACATACACTGGATGATATCTGCAAGCTGTTTGGACAGAATATTGCCCAGCTGGTAGACGGTGTGACAAAGCTGGTTCAGATGAAGCAGATGGTTCTGAACAAGGAAGAACAGCAGATGGAAAGCGTTCGGAAAATGCTGTTTGCGATGTCGAAAGATATCCGAATCATTATCATCAAGCTGGCAGACCGCCTGCACAATATGCGGACGCTGCACTTTTTACCGCCGGAAAAGCGAAGCCGAATTTCCAAGGAAACGCTCAATGTCTATGCACCGATGGCAGACCAGTTGGGCATCTGGAAAATCAAAGAAGAGCTTTCCGACCGTGCGATTATGTTTCTTGACCCTTGCGGCTGCTATGAGATTGAAAAAGAGTTACAGCTGAAAGATGAAGACGCAAAAAACTTTATTGAAAAGATTCAGCAGGAGTTGCGGAAAGGATTGGAAAAAAGTACCGTCATTAAAAATCCGCCGGAAGTGACGGGACGAGTAAAGAGCCTGTATAGCATCTATCGAAAAGTATATGCTGCGATTCGCAAAGAAGATATGCATGAAATCTCAGAAGTGTATGACAAATATGCGGCTCGGATTATCGTGGATACCGTGGAAGAATGTTATGTTGCCATGAGCGTGGTCGGGATGCTTTATCAGCCATTGCCAAATCGGACAAAAGACTATATTGCCATGCCAAAGCCGAACGGCTACCGTTCCATTCACATGACGGTCTATGCCTATGGGCTGCCGTTTGAAGTACAGATTCGGACGCATGCGATGCATCAGGCAGCCGAATATGGAATTGTTGCCCACTGGAAATATAAGCAGGGAGAAACCAGCGGAAATATGGATCAGTGGACGAACTGGGCAAGAAAGCTGATTGAAGAACAGCAGAATTCCGATGACATGGAAGAATTTGTTCGCAATCTGAAAAATGATGCTCGGCAGGATGTTGGAATCCTGACACCAAAGGGCAAGCCGATTTTCTTGCCAAAGGGTTCTACACCGATTGATTTCGCTTATCGGATTCATACCGAAGTCGGAAATCGTATGATTGGGGCAAAGGTCAACGGAAAACTTGTGCCATTGGATCAGCCGTTGCAGATTGGACAGATTTGTGAAATTGAATGCTCCAAAGATCCGAACAAAGGACCGAATCGGGATTGGCTGAACATCGTAAAGACAACCGAAGCCCGTTCTAAAATTCGTTCCTGGCTGAAAAAAGAACGTCGGGAAGAGAACATTCAGACCGGCAGAAAGACACTGGAGAACGAACTGCGGCGGAATCATATTCGCATGGAGAATGACGAGAAACTGACTGAACTGCTGCACGATGAAATGATTCGCTATAAATGCGAAACGCTGGATGACTTCCTTGCCTCTGTGGGATATTGCGGCATCAATGTTTCCAACTTGATTCCAAGACTCAAAGACCGCTATGACAAGCTGTATAAAAAGCAGGAAGAAGAAAAGCCGTTATCCGCAGAAAATATGCCGGTTTACGTTCAGAAAAAAGAAGATGATTCTTATGTCATTGTTGACCAGATCGACAACTTGCCGAATCATTGTGCAAACTGTTGTCATCCGGTGCCGGGCGATGAGATTGTGACTTTCACTACAAGAGGATATGGGCTTGCCATTCATCGGGCTGACTGTCCGAATTATCTGCGGGATTTGAAATCCGGCGATCCGGAACGTATTGGTAGGTGGAACAAGGCGAAGTGGACGGAAACGGCTGCGGCTGCTCCAATTGTTGCAAGTCTGGATGTTTTAGCTCCCGACCGGATTGGGCTGCTGATGGATGTCATCAAGATTGTGGTAGATTCTCGCATGATGATTGTACATTCTCGTTCCTATAATCTCAAGAACGGCAATGCAGTCTGTGAAATTACAGTAAGACTCAACGGAAATGACCAGCTGCAACAGCTGATGGATAAGCTGAAACGGATTCCAGGCGTGATTTCCGTAGAACGTACCAAGAAAGGATAAGAACCATGGCGAAGATTACTCGTATTATGGTTGCACCGCTGGCGGTGAATTGTTATATTATTGCAACCGAACAGCACAACGCCGTTGCGATTGATGCAGGCGGCAGCGTGCCGAAGATTTTGCAATTTTTGCAGGACAATGGTTTGACATTGCAAAAAATCCTGCTGACGCATGGACACTACGATCACATCGGCGGTGTTGCCGAATTGCAGGCAGCAACTGGGGCAGAAGTTTATATTCACGAAGCAGATGCACCGATGTTGTCGGACAGCAATTTGAATTTAGAAAAGTGGATTACCGGAGAAACCGAAACCACACCGATTTCCGAATATCATGCAATTCATGATGGAGATACGATTGTGCAGGATGAATGCGTTTTCCATGTCCTGCATACACCGGGACACACCAAAGGCGGTGTCTGCTATCAGTTAGACCGAACACTCTTTACGGGAGATACCCTGTTCCGCTGCTCTCGTGGCAGAACCGATTTTCCGGGCGGCAGTGATGCGGAACTATATGCTTCCTTGCAGCGGCTGAAACAGCTGGAGGGAGATTATGACGTTTTACCGGGACATAACGAAACCTCAACCCTTTCTTTTGAACGGGAACACAATCCAAATTTAAGGTGATGAAATGAAGGAAACCACACAAACCAATCTGCCCACATTTCCGGTGGAATTATATGGGCATTCGCTGAAATATGAAATTGAATGTATGCTGAAAATTTTTCTTCCGGCGACCAAGTTTGTTTTTTCCTATGAAACTGCCTCCCTGCTCCGTTCTGCGGAGCAGGGTGCATTTTTGCAGCTGAAACAGGGAAAACAATTTACATGGTTTTTCTGCGTGTTGCGGTATCAGGGAAAATACCGCCGCTGTGCAGCAAAGTTGCCGAAGTGCACGCCGGAAGAAAACAAACAGACCTGTGAATATCAGTTCAGCCGGATGCTGTTCACGCTGTTGCAGGATATAACGGGAATCGAAGTGCCGTGGGGCTTGCTGACGGGGATTCGTCCTGTCCGAAAGGCATTTTCCATGATGGAAGAAAGCGGCGAATCGTTGGATGCAGTTATGGAGCAGCTGCGAACGGTCTATCTGGTATCGCCAGAAAAGCTATCTTTGCTGCGGAAGACAGCAGAAGTACAGCTGCCCTTGCTCCGGCAGACTCCGAAACGGTCGGTCGGCTTTTATATTTCGATTCCGTTTTGTCCAACTCGATGCAGCTATTGTTCCTTTGTATCCCATTCCATTGCACAGGCAAAGCACCTGATGCCGGAATACATTCGCCTGCTCTGTCGGGAACTGGAAATCTGGGGGGACATCATTCAGAAATTGCAAGTCACCGTGGATACGATTTATTTTGGCGGTGGTACGCCAACTTCCATTTCTGCGGAAGCGTTGGAACAGCTCCTGCAAACAGTCGTGCGAGTTTTTGACCTTTCTAAGGTACGGGAGTTTTGCGTAGAGGCAGGCAGACCGGACACCATTACACGGGAGAAACTGGAAGTCTTGAAACGCTATGGTGTTGACCGGATTTCTGTCAACCCACAGACGATGGAAGATGCTGTTTTGCAGCAAATCGGTAGAAAACATACTTCTGCACAAATTGCAGAGGCATTTCAGCTGGCACGGGAAGTCGGGTTTACCAACATCAACATGGACTTGATTGCAGGGCTGCCGCACGATACCCCAGAGGGCTTTCATCGAACGCTGGAAAAAGTACTGGCATTGAATCCAGATAGTATCACCGTGCATACATTGACCTTGAAACGAGCAGCAACGCTCTTTTCCGATCGTCAGGCACAGATTGGCAATCCAGTGCGGGAGATGGTGCGGGACAGCATTGCCCTGTTACCGGAACATGGCTACCAGCCGTATTATATGTATCGGCAGAAGAACACCATTGACAATCAAGAGAATGTCGGTTATGCACGGGCTGGGAAAGAATCCTATTATAACATGCTGATTATGGACGAATCGCAATCCATTTTTGGAGCAGGCTGTGCAGCGTCTACAAAGATTGTAGAGCCGGACTGCGGACGGATTACTCGGATTCATAACTATAAATTCCCGTATGAATATATCCGGCAGTTTGACCAGCTGATGGAGAAAAAACAGCAAGTGTTAGAGATTTATCAGCGAATGGAAGCAGCGGAACAGAATTAAATAAAAAAACATTGCATCAACTGTGGTTGAGCAGGCTCAGCTTGCCGGAGAAATTCTGTGGAATTAAATGCAATGACAGACACAAGGAGGAAGACACCATGGCGATTGCCATTAGAGCCTATCAGCCGGAAGATGTTCCGGCTTTGGTAGAAATTTGGAACGAAGTTGTGGAGCAGGGCATTGCATTTCCGCAAAAAGCACCGCTCACCAACCAAATCGGAGCGGCTTTTTTTGCAAAGCAATCATGCACTGCAGCGGCTTATGATACAGAAACCGCAGAGATTGTGGGTATGTATATCCTGCACCCGAACAATGTTGGACGGTGCGGACATATCTGCAATGCCAGCTATGCAGTAAAGACCACTTACAGAGGGCAGAAAATCGGGGAACAGTTGGTGCGGCACTGCCTGCATCAAGCTCGACAGATGGGATTCCGCATTTTGCAGTTCAATGCTGTTGTAAAGGAAAATCATGCAGCAAGAAAGCTGTATGAAAAGCTGGGATTTGTCACGATTGGAACGGTTGCAGAGGGCTTTCAGAAGAAAGACGGAACGTATTCCGATATTGTCTTGTATTATTTCCCACTGCAAAACGAACCGACCGCAGAAGCGTAAATCATCCATAATATGGAAATCTCTGGGTTGCATTTTAGAAAAAAATATGGTATGATAGAAGAAAGAAACAGACAGAGGTGGACGTATTTTGAAACGGGTTTATTTTATTTTTAATTTGCATTCTGGAAAAGCCGCATTGAACAACCAGATTCCGAAACTATTAGACCAATTCACAGCTGCCGGTTATGAAGTGACGGTACATCCCACTCAGCGGCAGGGGGATGGCATTGTTTCTGCAAAATATGCTTGTGAACATGGATTTGATTTGTTGGTCTGTGCCGGTGGAGATGGAACGCTGAATGAAACCATTCAAGGCTGCATGAACAGCGAAAATCCGCTGCCAGTGGGGTATATTCCAGCAGGTTCTACGAATGATTTTGCAAGAGGCTTACAGATTCCAACCACACCGGAAAAAGCTGTGCAGTGTATTTTAGACGGCAATACGCTTTGCTGCGACATTGGAAAATTCAACGAGCATTATTTTACCTATGTAGCAGCCTTCGGAGCATTGACAGAAATTTCTTACCAGACACCGCAGAACTATAAAAATGTGTTGGGACATGCTGCTTATCTGCTGAACGGCATTGCCCACCTGCCGACCATTAAAGCACGAAAGATGCGAATTGAATATGATGGAAAGACGCTGGAAAATAATTACCTCTATGGCATGGTGACAAATGCAACGTCTGTTGCAAAACTGTTGTCCCTGTCCGATGTAGAATGGGACGATGGGCTATTTGAAGTCACCTTGATTCGAAAGCCGACTGATTTGGTGCAGTTCCACCAGTTGATTTTATCGCTGGCAAATTTTCAGCTGGGAGCAGAGCGGCAGTATTTTGATTATTTTCGGGCATCACATGTGACCATTACCAATTTGGATGAAGAAGAAGTTGCGTGGACGATTGACGGAGAGTATGGCGGAAATCAGCGAGTCAATGAAATCTCCAACTGTCAGAAAGCATTGAATATTTTTGTGCCCAAACAAAAATAAATAATAGTTGAAAATCAGTCCATATTTCATATTTTTCTCTATTTTTCACAAAAAACACTTGACTTTTTTTCTATTTTCGTGTATAATAAAAACATCATTTTTTCAGGAAAGGGGTTATGGACAAATGGCAGATCCGACATTTCAGAATGGAATGACACCGGGCGGAACGGATAAAAATGGTATGGCAGTTGCCTCCTTGGTGCTGGGTATCATTGCAGTTTGCTGTTGCTGTGTTTCTGGGCTGAGTTTGGTGTTGGGAATTTTGGCAATTGTGTTTTCTATTTTGAGCCGGAAAAATCCAGCAAAGAGTGGATTGGGAACAGCTGGTTTGGTTTTGGGAATCATTGCATCTGTTTTGGCAATTATTTCAATTATCGTTGCACAAACCGATTGGTATCAGACAACGGTAACACAGCAGTTGATTGACACATTTGGCGACCAGTATGCAGATATGCTGAACTAAGCAAGAGCAGAATGAAAAAAGGGGACTGTTTTACAAAAAGCAGTCCTTTTCTATTTTTTTAGCAGAAAGGAGTGGAGCGTGTTGCAGCAACAAATCAAACAGAAAACATGGCATGCAGCAGAGAAATGGATCTGGCTGTTTCTGCCGATTGGTTTGCTGATGGGGGTTCTCTTGGGGCGGCATTTGATTTTTAATTTGGTACAGCTGTATTTTCCACCTTGCTTTTTTTATACGGTGACGCATTTCTATTGCCCTGGCTGCGGAAATACCAGAACCGTACTGGCGTTGCTGCATGGACATCCCCTGCAGGCACTGCATAACAATGCAGCGTTTTGTTATCTGTTGGTGGTGTTGGTGCTGCTGTATCTGCAAAAAGTTCTGCGTTGCTTTGGAAAGCCCGTGCAGTTGCTGCCCAAAGGGAACTGGTTTCCGGTTGTTTCCGTTTGTATTTGCATGGCGTATTGCCTGATTCGGAATTTTATCCCTTGGATGCAACCGCTGCCTGTATAAATGAAGATGAATCTGAAAGGAAGAGAGAACGATGCTTTATACACCATTGACGAAAAAAGCATTAAAACTTGCTTACGCTGCCCATGCGGGGCAGGTGGACAAAGCCGGAATGCCCTATATTTTTCACCCCTATGAAGTAGCGTTGCAGGTGCAGGCAGAAGAGGAAGTTTGTGCAGCACTGCTGCATGATGTCGTGGAAGATACCGATTGGACGATGGAAGATTTACGAGCAGCTGGATTTCCGGAAACAGTTTTGGAAGCAGTGCAGCTGCTGACACATGACCCAGCCGTTCCGTATCTGGATTATGTACGGGCATTGTGTGGAAATCCGATTGCAGTGGCAGTGAAACGGGCAGATTTGCATCACAACAGTGAACGAACACGATTTGATGCAGATAGTCCGGACATCGAAAAACGCTTGCAGAAATATGCAGCGGCAAGGGCAGTATTAGACGAAGCAGAAAAAGAGAAATCTTCAGAGTTTAAAAGAAATTCATGAATTAAAAATACTTTTTAGGTAGTTTCAAGAACAATGGACATACAGGATGCATAGAATAGGGAATGGTGCTGCTATTTACTTGACAGTTGTTGCTGTGGCATTTGCATGGATAATGGTAGAAGTGGAAAGAATTGATATTAGAGAAATCGCAAAAGGAATGAAAAAGCCGTCAATCTCGAAAGGAAAAAGAGAACGACGGCTTTTTTGTAACAAATTCATGGATGTTTTTTGATAAAAAACAACTTGGTTTCTCGCAATTATGTTACAATCTTAACAGTTTCAATGTTGAAAAAAATGTGCAGATATGATAAAATGAAAAGAGAAGTGGACAAAGAAAGGGGTTGTGTTGGATGAAAAAGTGGAAAAAGTTCGTTTTTGGATTGCTGTTCGGGACGATGATTTGTTTTCTGTTGCCGAAACCAGTTTTGCAGACCGATGCAGCTGTTCCTTTTGATGTGAATGAATTTGTAGACATTGCTTCTGCAAACATCAATGCGATGCGGATGGAAAATGGTCTAGAGCCACTGCAAACCGCACCGCTTTTACAGAAAATGTGTCAAGAGCGTGCAGATGAATTGACAAAATCTTATGCCCATAGTCGTGCAAATGGGGATGCATGGTATACGATTTTGACGGATTACGGAATTGATACGAACTGTTTTGCAGGAGAAAATATTGCTGCTGGATATGACACTCCAGAAGGAGTTGTTGAGGGGTGGATGAATTCCGCCGGACATCGAAAAAATATTCTGAATACCAATTACGAATATTTTGCGGTAGGGGTTTCCTATTATGAAGACGACCCAGAGTATTATTTTTACTATTGGGATTTGATTTTACTTTCTTCTGATACAGGTTTTGAAGATTCCTATACACCGCTTGCGATTTTTATGCCAGCTACAACAGAAGAAACAGAACAAACAACAACGACAACCTTACAGACCACGACAATGACTATGACAACAATTCCCGAAACTTCTACAACACTGGCATATGATTATAATTATGGGGATTGTAATACAGATGGCGTTGTAGATTTAAGAGATGCGATTTTCTTAGGGAAATACTTGTCTGGGCAGGTTGCAATGACAAGAATCCAATTGATCAATGCGAACTGCAATCAGCTGGATGGAACGGAAATTGTAGATGAAAAAGATGTGCAGAGTATTATGAGATTTATCTTGTTAAAATTAGATACACTGCCAGAAACAGAACCATAAATAATAAGATGCGGTATTTGAAAGAAATAATTGTGTTTCTTTCAAATGCCGCTTTTTTGTTTGAAAATTTCGGGGGAGTAGAAATATTGTTGAATGTGGAGCATGATACAGACGGATGATGAAATTTGTCTTGTTAAAATTGAATCCGCTGCTGGAAACAGAATCGTATATACAGAATGAAATAGTAGAAAGAAATAATTATATTTTGTTCATGTGCTGCAATCTTTTTGTTTGACAGTTTCCAGAAAACATGGTATCATAGTAAGAAAGAAATTTGCGTGAAAAATGGAGGAACTGCTTTGAAATCCAATGCCAATCGAGAATCTGTGCTTCAGAAGAATCAGAGTTATGCAACAGAAATTACCGATTTAACAGTAGAGGGAAATGGTGTCTGTCATATTCAAGGAATGACGGTTTTTGTTCCGCATACTGCTCCGGGTGACCAAGTGCGTGTGAAGATTGTAAAGGTCTGTAAGCAATATGCATTTGGAATCATCGAAGAAATGGAAACACCGGCAAGTTGTCGGATTGAATCAGATTGCCCCTATCCGGCATGCGGTGGGTGTACTTTCCGGCATATTTCCTATGCAGCAGAATTGCAGTGGAAAGAAAAACTGGTGCAGGATGCATTTCATCGGATTGGAAAGCTGCATCCAGAATTTTTGCCGATTGTCGGGGGAAAACAGCGTTCGCATTATCGGAATAAGGCACAATATCCGGTTGCTGTCGGAGCAGATGGAAAGCCAGTCTGTGGTTTTTACGCGAAACGCAGCCATCGAGTAATTCCGGTACGAGATTGTCAGTTGCAGCCAGTGTTGTTTCAGCAGGTTTTAGATGTGATTTTGCAATATGTAGCGGAAAAATCCATTTCTGTTTATCAAGAGGAAACTGGAACAGGCATCTTGCGGCATATTTATTTGCGGCAGGGCTGGCATACCGGGGAACTGATGGTTTGTCTGGTTGTGAGAAAGCCCATTGAGCGGCAATTGAAGGGCTTAATCGAACGGCTGACAACTGCTTTTCCGCAGGTGAAAAGCATTGTGATGAATTGCAATCCGGCTCGCACCAATGTAATTTTAGGGGAAAAGAATGTTTTGCTGTGGGGATCGGAAACGATTACGGATATTCTTTGTGGCAACCGAATTTCTCTTTCTCCGCATGCTTTCTATCAGGTGAATACCGAACAGGCAGAGCGATTGTATGGGATTGCAAAGGAGTTTGCAGCGTTGCAGGGTACGGAACGGCTGTTGGATTTATATTGCGGAGCAGGAACAATCGGACTTTCCATGGCAGATGCGGTAGTGTCTGTGTTGGGGGTAGAGATTGTACCGCAGGCGGTGGAAAATGCAAAGGAAAATGCTCGGCAGAGTGGCATTTCGAATGCAGAATTTTTGTGTGGAGATGCTGGAACAGTCGCACAAAAGTTGGAACAAGAACAGTTACAGCCAGATGTGATTGTGGTAGACCCACCGAGAAAAGGCTGTGACCAAAATGCATTGGATGCTATGGCAAAGATGCAGCCAGAGCGGATTGTTATGATTTCCTGTCATCCCGCAACGGCTGCAAGAGATTGTGCAGTGTTACAGGAAATGGGATATGTTGTGCAGAAAGTGCAGCCGGTGGATTTATTCCCGGGAACGGGGCACGTTGAGACGGTTGTCTTGCTTTCCAAGGGTGAGGTCGACTCGAAAAAGATTCGGGTTGAGTTCTCTTTGGAAGATATGGATATGTCCGAATTTCAGGATGGGGCAACCTACACCCAGATCAAGGACTATGTGCTGGAGCATAGCGGGTTAAAGGTATCCAACCTTTATATCTCGCAGATTAAACGAAAATGTGGGATTGAGGTCGGCAAGAACTACAATCTGCCCAAATCCGAAGATTCCAGACAGCCCCAGTGTCCGCCGGAAAAAGAGAAAGCAATCCGAGAAGCTATGAAATATTTTGGGATGATTTAATATCCCATATTATGGAGGTTGCTTATGGATAGATTGATTTCTTGTGAGTTCAACATGGATAATGCTTGTGTGGAACTAAAATTTGCAAATGGCAGCATGATTGCCATTGATACCATCGCCGTGGAGAATGAGGTTGCCGATAATATGTATCAGCGGTCAGAATTGGACTATCTGATCTACAATGATCCGATTGGATATGCAGACTTGATATTGAACGGAAACCCCGAAATTTATCTAAAAACTGTAACTGAATGTAAACCCTTAG
>ENA-OPEE01002635-OPEE01002635.1-human-gut-metagenome-genome-assembly--contig:-NODE-2635-length-11048-cov-9.132812_pt1 | contig 11048 bp, 9 predicted proteins | sample MGYA00241263_ERZ501506 | MGnify/ENA primary metagenome ERZ501506 (study PRJEB25962, sample SAMEA2042626) | human gut metagenome | biome: human gut; feature: human-associated habitat; material: faeces...
GGTATAAAGATTGTTGTGTGTCGGAGCGTCCGGATAATCTGAGATGTGGTAAGCCGGAGGTTGAAGATGGGGATGAAAAGATGAGGATGCTGATATGGTCGGAGGAAGTACAAGATGTGATTGGTAAATTGATACATTAGAGAGGTAATCATTAGGTGTAGAGTATATGAAACTTAATGATATGTTAGGGGTGAATTTAAATAAAAAATTTAGATGATTTCGAGAACTCAAAATTTGCGATTGCATAAGCGAAAACCTGATGATATAATAAAAATCAAGACAAAAGGACTATTTGACGTGATAATCGGAGGAAATAACATGTCAGAAAATCAAGTAAAAATAACTTATAAACCTTTATGGAAGTTGTTGATTGATAGGGATATGACAAAAACAGAATTAAGAAAGAAAACACGAATAGCGCCAAGTACATTTACCAAAATGAACAACGACCAACATGTATCGTTAGATATTCTGGCTAGAATATGTGTTGAATTGAAATGTGGCTTTGATGATATTGTGGAAATAGAATGATAGTGATATTGTGAAATGAAGAAACGTGTGCAGATAAATATGGCAAATTACTAATGGAAAGGAATTTATAAATGGCAGTTCAAAATAACGCTAACATTGGTTTTGAAAAACAAATATGGGATGCGGCTTGTGTTCTTTGGGGACACATTCCGGCAGCAGAATACAGAAAGGTTATCGTAGGACTTATTTTTTTGCGTTATATATCAAGTGCATTTGAAAAACGCTATCAACAGCTTGTTGAAGAGGGTGATGGTTTTGAAGATGATAAGGATGCATATGCAGAAGATAATATTTTCTTTGTACCAGAGGATGCCCGTTGGAACAAGATTTCTTCCGCTGCACATACTCCAGAAATCGGTACTGTTATCGACGATGCAATGAGAGCTATTGAAAAGGAAAATACAACTCTTAAAAATGTGCTTCCAAAGAATTATGCAAGTCCAGATTTGGATAAACGAGTATTAGGCGAGGTTGTTGATCTTTTCACTAATATGGATATGGGAGATACAGAAGAAAGCAAAGATCTTCTCGGCAGAACATACGAGTATTGTATTCAGCAGTTTGCAGCATACGAAGGGGTTAAAGGTGGCGAGTTCTATACTCCTGCAAGTATTGTTAAAACAATCGTTGCTATTTTGAAACCATTCAAAAATTGTCGTGTATATGACCCATGTTGTGGTTCAGGTGGTATGTTTGTTCAGAGTGCAAAGTTTATTCAGGCACACAGTGGTAAGCGTGGCGAAATTGCAGTTTATGGTCAGGAGTCTAATGCAGATACTTGGAAGATGGCAAAAATGAATATGGCTATTCGCGGTATCGATGCGGATTTTGGACCTTATCAGGCAGATACATTTTTCAATGATTTACATAAAACGCTTAAAGCTGATTTTATTATGGCAAATCCGCCATTCAATCTTTCAAACTGGGGACAAGATAAGCTAAAAGACGATGTTAGATGGAAATATGGAACGCCGCCAGCAGGAAATGCCAACTATGCGTGGATTCAGCATATGATACATCATCTTGCACCGAATGGAAAAATTGGTCTTGTACTTGCTAATGGAGCTTTATCGTCTCAGTCCAGTGGTGAGGGAGAAATCAGGAAGAACATTATTCAGGATGACCTTGTAGAAGGTATTGTTGCACTACCTACGCAGTTATTTTACAGCGTTACAATTCCGGTTACACTTTGGTTTATTTCTAAGAACAAAAAGCAGAAAGGTAAAACTTTATTTATAGATGCCCGCAAGATGGGGTATATGGTTGACCGCAAGCACAGAGACTTTACAGATGAAGATATTCAGAAGTTGTCAGATACATTTACAGCATTTCAAGATGGTACGCTTGAAGATGTGAAGGGCTTCTGTGTTGTAGCAGACCTTCAAGAAATCGAAAAGCAGGACTTCATTCTGACACCGGGTAGATATGTTGGTATTGAAGAAACTCCGGATGATGGAGAACCATTTGAAGAAAAGATGACACGCCTTACATCAGAGCTTTCTGATATGTTTGCAAAGTCACATGAGTTGGAAGAAGAAATTCGTAGGAAACTGGGGGCAATTGGGTATAAGCTATGATAGATGTATTTATTGATACGAATATTTTGCATAGCAGAAATGAACAATTAGATAAAGCATTGTTTGTAGAAAAATTAAAAGAAATCATTGGCGAGATAGAGATAAATGACATTTATACAGAAATTAAAATTTTATTGCCTCGAATGGTACTTAATGAATTATATCAACAGCAATTAGAAATGTTTGATGATCTGAATAAAAGGCTTGAAAATGTAAGCATGCCGAATATGCAATATGATAGAGCATTTAACTATGGAGAATATTTAGAAACAACATTTAAAAAAGCAATAACGGAATTAAAACAAGGCATTGTTGCAGTGGAAGTTGTAGATTTTCCTGCTTCAGACAGGCTCAATAGTATTATATCAAGGGCTATAAAAAAAGAACCTCCATTCGAAGGAAAAGAAAAGCATAGTGATAAAGGATTTAAAGATGTACTGATTTGGGAATCTATAAAAGAATATAAGGAAAAACATATAAATGATACTATAGTGTTCTATTGTAATGATAATTTGCTAGCAAGTAATGCATTAAGAAAAGAATTTAAAGAAGATTTCAGAGATGAAATATATATAGAGCAGAAAAATGCACTAATGAAAAGACTTACTACACTTTGTAATAAAAATGAAACAGAGAAGACATTTTCTTCACAACTTAATGAGAGAATAGAAAACTGCCTAAGTCATAATAACGAGATATTATATGATTTGCTTATGGAAGATTCTGTATGGAATGATGGTGATACAATATCAGATTTCGAAGTGAAAAAAGTTAATATTCTTAACTGTAATGATATAAAGATACATAACAGGATATTATATAAGGTTGAGATAGAAATAAAAATGTATTACGCAAAGTGTAAGGATAGAGATATGTATAAAATTATAGGAGAAAGGCAGTTTGATATTTATTATGACTTTAATGACGATGTATTATTAACAAATCATTATGAAACTTTAACGATGGGTGATTGCAATGTATCAGATTTTATAGTGTTAGAATAGATACTTTGGTGAAATGACTATTGGATAAATGTGAAAGAGAGGATTGATATATGTTAGAGTGGAAATTAATCCGTTTGGGAGATATTTGTAAAACAAATGAAAACAGCTATTACCCAAAAGATAATTGGAAATTTGTTAATTATTTAGATACGGGGAGTCTTACAGAAAATAAAATTACGGAGTTACAGTATATCAATACTAAAACGGATAAGATGTCAAGTAGAGCTAGGCGAAAAGTAATAAAGAATAGCATATTATATTCTACAGTAAGACCAAATCAGTTACATTATGGAATTATAAAGGAGCCAGTTGATAATTTATTAGTTTCTACAGGATTTACAGTAATTGATGTTGACACTAATAAAGCAATACCAGAATTCATTTACTATCTCTTAATACAGAACAATACAACAGAGCAATTGCAGGCAATTGCAGAACAAAGTGTATCAACATATCCATCTATTAAGCCATCTGATATAGAGAATTTAGAATTTAAGCTACCTAATCTAATTATACAAAGTAAAATAGTGTCCATTTTAGACACCATAGATAGCAAAATCTGTCAAAATGAAAAGATAAACAATAATTTAGAGCAGCAAGTTTCTGTCCTTTATCAGTCGTGGTTTGAAGATTTTGAAATCACAAATGGCATTTGTCCTGAAAATTGGAGCTATCAAGAACTTTCAACGATTGCAGATATTGCAAGCGGAAAACGCCCACCTGTAAAATCAGACACTTGTAATGAAAAAACTCCTATTTCTATTGTCGGTGCGGCATCCGTTATGGGATTTACTTCTGAAGCAAACCACACAGATAAGATTCTTGTTACTGGAAGAGTTGGAACACACGGTGTTATTCAAAGGCTCAATACTCCTTGCTGGACTTCTGATAATACACTTGTAATAAAAAGTCCTTATTACGAATTTACTAATCAAATTCTGCACAGAATTGATTATTCATCAATGAATCGAGGTTCAACGCAACCGCTTATCACACAGGGAGATATGAAAAAGGTAGTTGTATTAGTTCCCGACGAGGATACACTTGCAAAATTCGAGGAATTTGCAGGCTCATTGATGGCTAAATGGGAAACAAATAACAACGAAAACGTCAAACTTGCTTCGTTAAGAGATACACTACTTCCAAAACTGATGTCTGGTGAGCTTGATGTCTCCGGAATAGACCTTTAAGCCACTAAATTATTGTTTAAAATTTGTTGAAAGGGGAAATATCTATGCTTAAAGATTGGAATTTCTGGTGCACTGTTATGACATCCATTGCGGCTTTCGTTGCAATATATTTATCAGTCCGTCAAATTCAGCTAAGTAATAAACAGCAATTATTTGATCGACGGTTGAAAGCATATATGTTGGTAAATGGTATTATTTCTCTTTGCAGAGAAAATTATATGTGGATTTCAGAAAAAAGAGAAGCAGAACCGCAACTAACTAATGATTTTTTCTTTATGAGCCTTACGAATAATGCATATATGGAATCACAGGCTAAGGCTATCCAACATCCGCTGGAACAACCATTTCACAACAATTTTTTGAAGAAACTAGAAGAACTTAGAAGTATGGCAATAGAGTTGGAGCTTATTTTCAAAGGTGATGTAGTACTGCCGTATTGTGATTTTTTGAGAGATTATGAAAAAACATTAACTGCAATGTATAAGTATCAGATTATTATTAAAAAGATAAATGAAGAAAACAGCAAACACCCTAGGTCTTTAGAAGAGTTATCACAACTGTTTTCAGAGAAAAAATATAGAGATAGCCTTTATGTGGCATTGGATAAACTTAGAGAATCGTATGATGTGGTAGCGCAGGAAAACATTGAAAAGAAGCTGAGAAAACAGATTGCGTTGATATAAGGAGGAGAGATTTATGTCAGGATTATACACAGAAGCTGATTATGAAAATTCAGTTATAGAGCTATTTATAAATGATTTAGGCTATGAATATGTTTATGGTCCTGATATAGAAAGAGATTTTTACAATCCACTATATGAGGAAGTTCTGATTGATTCTCTGTATCGTTTGAACAGAGGTTTGCCTGATGATGCTATTCAGGATGCCTTATTCAAGCTTAAAAATTTTGAAAATGGAGAACTTGTGCAGAAAAATGCTGCATTTATGGACTATCTGCAAAATGGCATTCCAGTAAGATATTTTGTAGATGGTGAGGAGCGTTCTTCTATAGTTTATCTTGCTGACTATAAAAATCCTGACAATAATTCATTTATCATAGCGAATCAGTGGACTTTCATTGAAAATAGTAATAAGCGTCCTGATGTAATTCTCTTTTTAAATGGATTGCCGGTTGTATTGGTTGAGTTGAAATCTCCTTCTCGAGAAGAAACGGACGCTTCTGAAGCATACAGACAGCTTCGTAATTATATGCAGGAAATCCCATCTATGTTTATTTATAATGCTATCTGCGTTATGAGCGACCAGTTGACATCTAAGGCAGGTACAATCACTTCAGGTGAAGACCGCTTTATGGAATGGAAAACGAAAGATGGGGATTATGAGAATACACAGTTTGCACAGTTTGATACTTTCTTTGAGGGGATGTTCAAGAAAGAACGACTACTTGATATTATAAAGAATTTTATTTGTTTTTCAAATGAGGGTATTAACTCATTCAAAATTCTTGCCGGATATCACCAGTATTTTGCAGTTAGAAAAGCAATTGAATCCACAAAACACGCTACTGTTACGGATGGTAAGGGAGGTGTGTTCTGGCATACACAAGGAAGTGGTAAGTCACTTTCTATGGTATTTTATGCACATTTATTGCAAAAAGCATTGGATAGTCCAACTATAGTTGTTATCACCGATAGAAATGATCTTGATGATCAGCTTTATGGGCAATTTGCAAAGTGTAAAGAATTCTTAAGACAAGAGCCGATACATGCTGAAAGCAGAGAAAACTTAAAGTCTTTGCTTGCCGGCAGACAGGCAAATGGTATTATTTTTACTACAATGCAGAAGTTTGAAGAATCTCACGAAGCTTTGTCGGAGCGAAACAACATTATAGTTATGGCGGATGAAGCACACAGAGGACAATATGGACTGACAGAAACTGTTGATGCCAAAACCGGTAAGATAAAAATTGGAACGGCACGAATTATCAGAAATACTCTGCCTAATGCTACATATATCGGATTTACTGGTACTCCTATTTCATCAAAAGACCGCAGCACTCGTGAAGTATTTGGTGATTATATTGATATTTATGATATGACACAGGCTGTTGAGGATGGAGCAACAAGACCTGTTTATTATGAGAGCCGGGTTATCAAGCTTAATCTTGATGAAGATACTCTTAAGTTGATTGATAGTGAATATGATATTATGGCTGAAAATGCTGATGGAGAAGTAGTTGAGAAAAGCAAGCGTGAACTTGGTAAGATGGAAGCTGTTCTTGGCAATGATAATACTATCAATTCACTAGTCTGTGATATTCTTGACCATTACGAGAACAACAGGGAGAATCTTTTAACAGGAAAGGCAATGATTGTTGCTTACTCTCGTCCTATTGCGATGAAGATATACAAGCGTATCTTAGAACTTCGTCCTGCATGGACTGAGAAAGTTGGAGTTGTTATGACTTCTGGTAATAATGATCCAGAAGAATGGAGAAAGATTATTGGCAATAAACATCATAAGGATGAACTTGCTAAGAAATTCAAAGATAATAACAGCCCTATGAAGATAGCAATTGTTGTTGATATGTGGCTGACAGGCTTTGATGTTCCTTCACTTGCAACTATGTATGTTTATAAGCCAATGTCCGGACATAATCTTATGCAGGCTATTGCTCGTGTAAATCGTGTGTTTCGTGATAAGGAAGGCGGACTTGTTGTAGATTATGTTGGAATTGCTTCTGCATTGAAACAGGCAATGAATGATTATACTTCTCGTGATAAAAAGAATTATGGTGATACTGATGTCGCAAAGGTAGCATATCCGAAGTTCTTGGAAAAGCTGTCAGTTTGTCGGGATATGTTCCACGGATATGATTACTCGAAGTTTACGGGTGGAACAGACCTTGAAAGAGCAAAAACTATCAGTGGTGCTGTTAACTTTATTATGGACAGAGAAAAAGTTGATGATAAGGACTCATTTGTAAAAGAAGCACTTATGTTGCATCAGGCATTGTCTCTTTGTTCTTCGCTGGTAGATGAAGAAAGCCGCTTTGAAGCAGCATTCTTTGAATCGGTACGTGTTCTCGTTCTTAGACTAACAAACACAGGAGTTGGAAAGAAGATTTCTCTTCCAGAAATGAATGCAAGGATAAATGAGCTTTTAAAGCATAGTATCAAAAGTGATGGAGTTATCAATCTTTTTTCAGATATTAAAGAAGAATTTTCACTGTTTGATCCGAAGTTTCTTGAAGAAGTCGCTAATATGAAAGAGAGGAATCTTGCGGTTGAACTTCTTAAGAAGCTGATTGCAGAACAGGTTTCAGTATATCGCAGAACTAATGTAGTTAAATCTGAGAAGTTTAGTGAAATTATGCAACGTTCACTTAATGCGTATCTTAATGGTATGTTGACAAATGAAGAAGTTATTGAGGAAATGCTGAATCTTGCAAAACAGATTGCAGCAGCCAAAAAGGAAGGTGACCAGCTTGGGCTTACTGCTGATGAGCTTGCCTTCTATGATGCATTAACGAAGCCACAGGCAATAAAGGATTTCTATGAAAATGAAGAATTGATAGCGATTACAAAAGAACTTGCAGATACTCTACGAAGAAACAAAACAATTGACTGGCAGAAACGAGAATCAGCAAGAGCAAAAATGCGTATGCTTATAAAGAAACTGTTGAAAAAGCATAAGTATCCGCCTGAAGGTATGGAAGATGCAGTTCAGACTGTTATGACACAGTGCGAACTTTGGACAGATAATAATGATATGGGCGAGGAGAATGTTATTAACTTTCACAGAAAATCAACATCATATGCTGAATCAAATTATGCAAAGCCCTTGATGGTTGCTGAAAGTGAGGCAACTTATAAAGTGAGAAAATAGAAATACAAAGGAGCAATGGAATAATGACTGACTTACTCATAGTAGGAAATGGTTTCGACTTATATCATGGATTACCGACTCGGTATACAGATTTTCTAAAATTTATAAGCTATTGGTCTATATTTTGGGATAATTATAATGGAGAGGCTAAGGCTCAAGTATGTACACCTTTTAGAGTTAAATTATCTGAACAAAATGAAATAATCGAGGAGTCGATGAGAGATTTTGCTTCTCATCAAGGATATTACAAATATGAACATCTAGAATTTATTAACAGTCATATTGATAATTTATGGATTCAATATTTCTTGAAAAAACAGTTATCTAGTGTGAATTGGATTGATTTCGAAGGTGAGATATATAATGTCCTTAAATTGGTTGAAGAATATTATTCGGAATTTATTCCAGAGATGAGAAAGAGGAATGATGCTCCAATAAAATACATACCAGGGGACATGAGTACAGTAATTAATATATTTAAGAAAAATTGTCCAGAGGAATATATCGATTTTACACAGGGAATTATAAGTAGGAGCGATACAGAAAAAGATAAATTGAAAAATAATAAAGAAATGTTACTAAGTACAATGAAAAGAGAACTTGATGATTTAATAAAGTGTTTAGACTATTATTTATTGGATTTTGTATCAAATATAAAAGTTGAACAGTACTCAGAGCAGATTAAAGAATTGTCATATATTAATTTGTTGAATTTCAATTATACATATACATACGCATCTGTATATGGGAAAAATAGTTTACGAGAACATCATAGAATACATGGTGATTGTTTAGAGGAAGATATGGTGCTAGGTATTCCGGATGAATCATTTCCTAGTACATTAGATTATATATACTTTCAAAAATACTTTCAACGAATTCAGAAGCGCACTGGTAATTATTACAAATCATGGATTACAGAACCAAATGCACGAGAGAAATCTTTGGAGGATGTTCCAATAAATGTATTTATTATGGGTCACTCACTTGCAGATAGTGATAAGGGGATTTTAAAAGAAATTTTTATGAATGATTTTGTCTACAAAATTACGATATTTTATCATAGTCAGATGGCTTATGAACAACAAGTAATAAATCTTGTGTCGATGTTTGGAAAAGATTTTGTGATAGAACAAACTGCAAATGATAGGATTGTGTTTGAAAAATTAAAAAAGCCTCAAAAGAGAGTGGCAAGATAATATATATATTAGAAAAATATTATGTATATTGTTAAATGAGTACTAGGAGGAGATATTTATGGATATTGATTATTTCTTAAGAACTAAATATGAAGAAAATCAAGTGGAAGGTGTATTAAGAACAGAGGAACTATATAAAAATATAAGCAACACGTATTTAAAACATCTCTTTGCGGTTATGCATCAAAGTATTAATGGCTTGCTTAGTTTTATGCAATCCAAAAAGAATAGTAATGGACATTATAATGCTACTGAAAGCAGAGAACTGTTAAGAATGATTAAATTGTATGAAGATATGGAATATGTACTTAAGTCTACGCCTTTAGCTTTCAAATTAGAAGAAAAGTATGATAATATGTTGAAATTTTGCAATGGTTTTTTGCAAGAAAGTGGTGGAAGTGAAATACCTGATGATTTGCCGAAATTTAATATAATAGAGTATGACCCTATTTTTTATATGTCAGAAATAATAACTGTTCCTTCAATAAATAATGACAATAATTTTGAGCTTAAAATGATAGGCGAAGGTTCCTATGCAAAAGTTTTTAGATATAGAGATAAATTTTATAATAAATATTTCGTTTTAAAAAGGGCAAAAAATGACCTTAATGATAAAGAATTGGAGAGATTTAAAAGGGAATTTGATGTCATGAATGAATTGAAATCGCCATATGTATTGGAGGTTCATAGATATGATGAAGAAAAAAATGAATATTATATGGAATATGCGGATGAGACACTAAAAAAATTCATAGAAAGAAATAACAGTACCTTAACAATAAAAAGACGACGAGGAATTGCGATGCAGATTTTCAAAGGATTCTCTTATATTCATTCAAAAGGGTATCTACATAGAGATATTAGTTTTACAAATGTGCTGTTACAACACTACGAAAATGATTTGACGATAGTAAAAATTTCTGATTTTGGTTTAGTTAAGATGAAACAAAGTGATTTGACAAGTTTCGGTAGTGAAATAAAGGGTTCACTAAATGACAGTAACCTTCAAATTGTAGGGTTTGGAAACTACAATATGGAGTATGAAACTTTTGCGCTTACAAGACTTATCTATTATGTGATGACAGGAAGATATAATTTGGAAAATATTAAAAATCAAAAAGTAAAGGATTTTGTACTGAAAGGTATATCATCCAATTTAGATGAAAGATATCATAGTGTTGCAGAGATGCAGCAGGCATTTGAGGTTGCTTTCCCTATTTCTGGATATTAGAATATTTTTAATCAGATATAGATTAAGTGATAAATAGATGTTGCTGATTTATATAGATATATTATTGCATGCGACTAAATGGAGGTACTTATGATAGATTATTTGTGTTATGTGAAGAAACAATATTCGAAAGAAAAAGAGTATGAGAAGTTTTTGTTAGGCTTAACAATACTTATGTTAATCGGTTATCTGATTACGGGTGATAATTTAAATCTGTTATTTATTTTCGGCGGCTTGTCTATTATGTATATATTTGGAATTCCATTTATAACTTATAGAAGAGAGCGAAAACAGGGAATAGTTGAAAAGAAAAAGGAATATATAAAGAAAGAATTTTTAGCAGAAGAATTTGAATGTATTGATAAAGTCTTGAACCAAGTAGAGAAGTATGATAATGCAAATAAGGTAGGAGTAAACTGTCCCCTTTGTCAAGGACATTTTGAATTAGTGTAGTGCCTGTTTTTTAG
>ENA-OPEE01002650-OPEE01002650.1-human-gut-metagenome-genome-assembly--contig:-NODE-2650-length-11002-cov-4.493194_pt1 | contig 11002 bp, 9 predicted proteins | sample MGYA00241263_ERZ501506 | MGnify/ENA primary metagenome ERZ501506 (study PRJEB25962, sample SAMEA2042626) | human gut metagenome | biome: human gut; feature: human-associated habitat; material: faeces...
AAATCATGATAAGCACAAATGCTCTCAATATCCCGATACTGCTCAAGCGACGTGAAATGCGGGTTCGGCATTCCGATCTCCTCACCCTGATAAATGTACGGTGTGCCGCGCATAAAGTGGATGGCCACCGCCAGCATCTCGGCGCTTTCCTTCCAGTAGGTCGTGTCGCTGCCAAAGCGGCTGACCGCACGGGGCTGGTCGTGGTTGCACCAGAACAGCGCATTCCAGCCGCCGTGGGCCTGCATCCCCTCCTGCCAGGTCTGGAACAGTTTCTTCATGGCGAGGTAATCAGGCTCCATCAATTCCCACTTTTGCCCGTCCTTGTAGTCGACCTTCAGGTGGTGGAAATTGAAGCACATCGTCAGCTCGTGGTTGCCCTCAGCGGTGTAGCCGATGCAGTTTTCCAGCGTGGTGGAGGACATCTCCCCCACCGTGATCATGCCGTCGATGCCGCCCGCGGCGACCAGCTCCTTCAGGTACTTGTGGACGTTGCGGCCATCGGTGTAGAAGCGGCGGCCGTCGCCCTCGTAGTCATTCTCGTAAAATTTGGGCTTGGAAATGACGTTGATGACGTCGAAACGGAAGCCCTTGATGCCCTTCGCCTTCCAGAATCGCAGGATGTCGGCCATTTCCTCCCGCACGGCGGGGTTCTCCCAGTTCAGGTCGGCTTGCATGACGTCGTAAAGATGCAGATACCATTTGCCAAGGCACGGCACGTATTCCCACGCGGGGCCGCCGAATTTTGAAACCCAGTTCGTCGGGTAACAGTCGGGCGTGCCGTCCTTGAAGATGTAATAGTCCTGGTACTTTTTGTCGCCCGCCAGTGCTTTTTTGAACCACTCATGCTCGGTGGAGGTGTGGTTGAACACCATGTCCAGCATCAGGCCGATACCGCGCCTGTCCGCCTCGCGGATAAGCTTCTCCAGATCCTCCATCGTGCCGTAGCGCGGGTCAACGGCACGGTAATCGGCCACATCATAGCCGTTGTCGCGCTGGGGCGAGGGGAAGAACGGCGTCAGCCAGAGATAGTCAACGCCCAGGTCGGCGAGGTAGTCCAGTTTCGCGGTGACGCCCTTCAAATCGCCGAAGCCGTCGCCGTTCGAGTCCATGAAGGATTTCGGGTAAATTTGGTAGACAACTTTATCTTTAAAATCATTCATGGTACACACCTCACAAAATCAGGCAATGCCTTTCTTTTTGCCGACGCTGACGGTCAGCACAAAGGGCACAACGATGGCAATGACCATGCACAGCGCAAAGCTGAGCATATAGGCAGGCTGGATGGACAGAATGCCGGGGATGCCGCCGACGCCGATGGCGTTGGCCGTGGTGGAAGTAGCCACGCAGACAGCTGCCGCGATGGCCGAGCCGATCATGCCGCAGATAAACGGGAAGTGGAATTTCAGGTTGACGCCGAACATAGCGGGCTCGGTAACGCCGAGGTAGCAGGAGATGCAGGAGGGTACGTTGACCTCCTGAGCGTCCGCGTTCTTGCGCTGCAGATAGATCATACCGAGGACGGCGGAGCCCTGCGCAATGTTGGACAGCGCGATCATCGGCCACAGCATCGTACCGCCGAAGTCGGCAATCAGCTGCATATCAATGGCGTTGGACATGTGGTGCAGGCCGGTGATGACCAGCGGGGCATAAACAAAACCGAAGATAGCACCAAAGATGACGCGGAAGGAGCCGGAAATGCCAGCGTAGACGATGTCAGAAATGAAGGTGCCGATCTTCCAGCCGATGGGGCCAAGGATGGTATGAGCGACGATGACGGACAGGACCAGCGAGCAGAACGGCACAACGATCATCGAGATGACCGGCGGGCAGATCTTGCGGAAGAATTTTTCCAGATAGACCAGCGTGAACGCGGCCAGCATGGCGGGAATGACCTGCGCCTGATAGCCAATCATGTTGATGGTGAAGAAGCCAAAATCCCATTTGGGGATATCTGCCGCTGCTGTGGATGCGACAGCGTAGGCGTTCAGCAGCTGGCCGGAAACAAGCGTCAGGCCGAGGACGATGCCCAGGCTCTGGGTCGTGCCCATTTTCTTTGTGACAGACCAGCAGATGCAGACCGGCAGCATGTGGAAAACGGCCTCGCCGATCAGCCACAGGAAGCTGTCAACGCCGGACCAGAACTGGCTGATGTCGCACAAGGTCTGAGTGCCGTTATTGAAGAAATAGATGCTGTCGATGCAGTTGCGGAAGCCCAAAATCAGACCGCCTGTGATGATGGCAGGGATCAGCGGGGCGAAGATCTCAGCCAGCACACTCATGACCTTTTGCAGCGCGTTCTGGTTCTGCTTGGCCGCGCTCTTGACAGCCTCCTTGGAGACACCGTCGATGCCGGAGACCGCGATGAAATCATTGTAGAAATCGTTGACCGTGTTGCCGATGATGACCTGGAACTGGCCCGCCTGGGTGAAAGTGCCCTTGGCGGATTTCAGTGCCTCGATCTTGGCAACGTCCGCCTTGGCGGGATCGTTGAGGACAAATCGCATACGCGATACGCAGTGGGATACTGCCGCAATGTTCTCTTTGCCGCCAACGTACTCAAGCAGCTGCCGCGCGTCCTGTTCGTATTTACCCATGATGTTTTCCTCCTTTTGCCCGGTAGAGCGGGCATCTTCGAACTTGTTCATACAAGTTCTTCTTACAGCCACAGAATACCAGACTTGTTCATACAAGTCAATATGCTTTTGCAAAAAAGCAGTGCAGAACGCCTATTTTCGGCACTGCTCACAAGTTGCCCACTTGAAAATCAGCCGAAAAGACAGTATACTAAAGTAAATGTTTGAACAAGTTGTGAGGTACACACCATGCCAAAGGCAAAATATGAGGGCATTTATCACAGCATCAAAAAACGCATCGAGGCGCAGGATTACCCCTATCAATCGCTGCTGCCCAGCGAGAATACCTTAATAGAGGAATACGCCTGCTCCCGCAACACAGTTCGACGCGCATTGGCGGAGCTGGTAGCCGACGGCTATGTGCAGACCATGCAGGGGCGCGGCGTGCGGGTCATCTACCAGCCGGTGGGCAAAACGACGTTTACCATCGGCGGCATCGAGACGTTTCAAGAAACCGCCCGCCGCAACCGCCTTCGCGCCGTGACGAAGGTCACGAAGTTTGAGACTGTCATCGCCGATGAGTGCTTTGCCGCCAAGAGCGGTTTCTCGGTTGGGGATGAGCTATGGAGTATTGAACGCGTGCGGTATCTCGACGGCAAAGCGCTGATTCTCGACGTCAACTACTTTTTAAAGGAGTTTGTCCCCGGCCTGACGCCGCAGATCGCGGCCAGCTCAATCTACGATTACATTGAGAACACACTGGGAATGCAGATCATCACCAGCAAGCGCCGCATCACGGTGGAACACGCCACCGCCCGCGACGAAAAGCTGCTGGACATGGGCACCTATGGCTGCGTGGTCGTCGTCATGAACCAGACTTTCAACGCCGCCGGTCTGCTGTTTGAGTACACCCAGTCCCGCCACCAACCGGACTATTTCTGCTTTCAGGACATTGCCACGCGGAAAAAGTGAGCGGCAGACACCCGGCGCAGGGGTATCCACCTGGGATTTTGCGCTGGGCCGGGGCTCCGGCAAAATGGGTTTTATAGCAATTTTCAAAAATAAGGCGAATAGCCGCAGGAATGGAACCAGCCTGAGCAGTCAGAAGGCGAAACTGTCTGAAAAGCGCATTGTATCGCGTTCAGAAGAGCATCCAAGGTCCGTGCCTTGAATTTACGAAGGAAAGACTTCACCTTCGACCAGAGCTTTTCAATCGGATTCAGATCAGGACTATATGGTGGAAGATAAATGCATCGAACCTCCGAGCTGTCCAGCAGATTTCTCACTGCCCTTGCATGGTGCGACTTCATATTATCCATTATGAGAACAGAATTTCCGTTCAGATGAGGCAGCAAATCAGTTTCCAGATACCGCTTAAACCTCTCCACAGTTGTTCCGCCTGAGAAAGTCGTATAGCGTAGTGTCCCATCCAACTGAATCGATGACAGAATGGTCGTGTTCTTGGGCTTGGAAAGTGGTGCGGAATCAACAGCTCTGCTTCCTCCAAGCGAATAGGCATACTGCCTTGTCATATCCGTATTGCATCCGCTTTCATCCAGAAACACAAGGTCACTTGCCTTGAATCCAGATATAAGGCCGTTCCAGTCTTTTCTCTTCTGCGCCACATCGGGGACGCTCCTGTTCACTGGCATGAAGAGACTTTTTCTTCCGGCGGTATCCTGCTTTCTGAAGAAAACGCCAGACAGTATCAATACTGACAGGCAAATCCAACGTTTCAATGATTTCCAGACATGTGATATCCGGCTGTTTTTCCAGAAGCGAAAGGATGTGCTGATGATCTGCATCGGACAATTTTGGCTTCTTTCCACGGAGATTCGTTTGAGTTTCGTAGCTGCCTGTTTCGTTCCGACGCTTCAGCAAACGATAGATCGAACAGGTGTTTACAGAAAAGCACTTTGCCAGTTCTTTTACGCTAACGCCTTTGTCGTATGCTTCCAGAATCAATTTTCGAGCTTCGTTGTGCAGCATAGTTCTCACCTTCTTTGCCTCTGTTATACCTCTTTTTGCTCAAAAGTTAAAGTATTGTGCTGTATTATTGAAAATTGCTATAGAATTTAAGGAGGTATAGATTATGATGCTCCAAAATGTCAATATTGCTCTTTCTGTTGTCTTGTGTGGATGCCTATTGTCTGGATGCAACAATTCCACTACATCAGCATCTTCCTCGGTCTCGTCCCCCTCCACGTCTGATTACGAAAGCAGTTCAGCCGCAACGAGCAATCTCGATTCCTATGAAGACGAAGAACCTACGTCTGCGGTGCCTTCATCTACTCAGCCTCCAACCGAGGAACCAAACACACCCGATTCTTCAGAACCAAGCGCTTCTCCTGCGCAGCCGGAACAGGAATATACCGACCTTTCCTTTTTGAGCGAGGAACAAAGGCAACTGTATACAAATGCCTACGATGCCAGTTTCGGTTTATACGGTGAAGGTGCCAATCTCATGGATAAGTGGGGCTATAAAGTAGTTACCGATGGAAGCGATTCTGTACCGTTTATAGAAGACCATTACACACTGTACAATGTTTCTTTCGATGAATTTTCGGAGCGCATTCATAGTATATTTACCGATAACTGCTTGACCTCCACCGATTATGCCATAAAATTCAAGAACTACAATGGTAGGGTTGCCGTTCACTTTTCTCTTCATAACGAAATGGTCGCAGGAATGACTATTTATGTTCAAGAACAGTACCCAGACACTTACCGCTTAGTCAAAAATACCCCTGAGAAAGTCGAATTCACCTTGATTTCTCACTATGACCGCGATGGCTCGGTAGAAAACCCGTTAGAGGTATACATTATCGAATACCCTATCCGCATGGTGAAAACTGATTATGGTTGGCGGATTGACGATTTTCATACAAGCAGATACGGCTAACATCAAAACGGGGCGGCCGTTTTTCCAGCCGCCCCGTTATTGAATTATTGGTTATTATAGCAATTTTCAAAAATAAGGCGAATAGCCGCAGGAATGGAACCAGCCTGAGCAGTCAGAAGGCGAAACTGTCTGAAAAGCGCATTGTATCGCGTTCAGAAGAGCATCCAAGGTCCGTGCCTTGAATTTACGAAGGAAAGACTTCACCTTCGACCAGAGCTTTTCAATCGGATTCAGATCAGGACTATATGGTGGAAGATAAATGCATCGAACCTCCGAGCTGTCCAGCAGATTTCTCACTGCCCTTGCATGGTGCGACTTCATATTATCCATTATGAGAACAGAATTTCCGTTCAGATGAGGCAGCAAATCAGTTTCCAGATACCGCTTAAACCTCTCCACAGTTGTTCCGCCTGAGAAAGTCGTATAGCGTAGTGTCCCATCCAACTGAATCGATGACAGAATGGTCGTGTTCTTGGGCTTGGAAAGTGGTGCGGAATCAACAGCTCTGCTTCCTCCAAGCGAATAGGCATACTGCCTTGTCATATCCGTATTGCATCCGCTTTCATCCAGAAACACAAGGTCACTTGCCTTGAATCCAGATATAAGGCCGTTCCAGTCTTTTCTCTTCTGCGCCACATCGGGGACGCTCCTGTTCACTGGCATGAAGAGACTTTTTCTTCCGGCGGTATCCTGCTTTCTGAAGAAAACGCCAGACAGTATCAATACTGACAGGCAAATCCAACGTTTCAATGATTTCCAGACATGTGATATCCGGCTGTTTTTCCAGAAGCGAAAGGATGTGCTGATGATCTGCATCGGACAATTTTGGCTTCTTTCCACGGAGATTCGTTTGAGTTTCGTAGCTGCCTGTTTCGTTCCGACGCTTCAGCAAACGATAGATCGAACAGGTGTTTACAGAAAAGCACTTTGCCAGTTCTTTTACGCTAACGCCTTTGTCGTATCCTTCCAAAATCAACTTTCGAGCTTCGTTGTGCAGCATAGCACTCACCTTCTTTGCCTCTGTTATATCACTTTTTCTCAAGAGTTAAAGTACTCTCTGCTGTATTATTGAAAATTGCTATAATAAAGTAAACGCAGATACTATTGTATTTAACCACGGAATTTCTAGCATATTAATTCCAAAAAGAAAAAGTGAAGACAAAAATATGCTTCCTAAAAAAAGAGCCCTATTTTCACTTTTGCGTTTTGCAAACCATGAAAAGGCCCAGATGCATAATCCGTAATCAATAACACACTTTAGCAATGCAATACTGGCATCAATCATTTTATTTCCCTAAAAATTCAAAATAATTTGCAAAGAATTCGTTTTTCATACCACGACTAATTGGAACGTTTTCTCCATTTACCAATTCGACGCCCGTTTTATTCAATTTTTTTATCATTTTATAATTTACAACAAATCCCTTTTGTGCATATGCAAATTGTTCTTGTGGCAATTTTTCGTAAATACTTTTTAGTTGTTCCCATGTCTCTATTTCACCGTCTAATGTAACTAGACATCTTTTTCTTGCATTCGAATAAATGTACAGGATTTGTTGTATCTTGACTACTACGGTATTATACATATCTTTAACCAAAATCACTCGATAATTGCTACGGATTGAAGAAATCGCTTCATCTAAAACCGCATACATTTTCTCTTTAATAATAGGTTTTACAATATATCGATATGCCCCTATCTCATATCCTTCTATCGCTTTTGAATGCAAAGACGTCAATAATATAATTAGTGATGTATTTCCTGCTTTCCTAAGCTTTTTTGCAACATCTATTCCAATATCACAATTATTAAATCGGATGTCCAAAAAGAGAATATCGTACTTATGCTTTGCGTGTAGCAATTCCTCTACGGTTTGGTAAAACGTCAACTCCAAATTTTCATTCTTCACAATCGAGTATGACGCAATTATGTTTTTCATCTGCTCGTAAACCAGGGCATCATCATCACACACTACTATTTTCATTACGATCAGTCCCTGCCTTCTTTAAAATTTCCACATACCTTGACAGTATTGAAACCAGATAAATCACTTCCTCTGTTGTTAACTCTGATATCAAATTCCCTACTACTGTACTTTCTGGAACTGGAGTATCTATACGGCCAATTAAATAATCACTACTGACATTTAGAGAGTTTGCTATTGTATACAAAGTTTTTATTTTAAAATTTCTTCTTCCCGCTTCAATAAGTTTGATTGTTTGTGTAGAGACATCACACTTTTCAGCAAGATCATCTATGGTCATATTCTTTTCTAATCTCATTTTTCTTATGCGCAAAGCAGCAACTTGGCAGATATCCATTTTGTACCCCATCAACTTTAAAGCACACTTATATCCTTCAAAATAAGCTGATAATTCATTTTAATATTAGCAGCAACCGTTTGCCCGCGAAAGAAATTATAGTGATCTTATTTGTCTCAATACGTATATTAGAGTATACATCCCCCCCCTATTTTTCATTTCAGTCAAAGAAACCTGCATTTTGGTCAAACTTTTTTCTGTTTCGTTACCGATCGTTCTATAATGTCAGCATATTATAAGTTTTGTAGGAGATGGACGTTATGAAATTGTCTCTTAGAAAGTCTTTCCGCGCGATAATGAAGGGTTGCCTGACTTTGGCCAGCGCCTTTGTTATTATTAGTGTTAATTCAACCTGTATGGGGCCCGGCTATCAGCCTAGAATTCCCGATACCGCTAATCGCTTTAAGAGAAATCACTCATGAAAGCAAGCATTTCTATCGTTCGGATTTGGATACATTTAGGTCTTATCCCCAGCGCCGATGTTTCTCTATATATTTGGGCTTTGGATTATCTTTTCTTTAATCTTCTTACCTGGGGAACACTTCTCTTTCTAGGCTTTGTGTTTAATTGCGTTCCGAGATGTTTGCTGTTCCTTATTCTTTATTTGCCTTTGCGCATCTATGCTGGTGGGTTTCACGCCAAAACAAAAATCGGTTGCTATCTCATATCAGCATTTACATTTCTTTTTGTCGTACTCTATCCTGCGGATACAACTATTCATTTTTACCACTTGGTATTTCCCTGCATATCAACCTGCATAATTTACTACTTTTCTCCAGTATCTGCCACTAATAAACCCTTAGATGATTTAGAGGCATTACATTACAAAAAGATGGCCCGTAAGATTCTTTTCAGCGAAATTCTCTTCTTTTTATTGATTCTTCTCATTTTTAATACGCAAATTACATTTGCATTTTTCTTCTCTTTTACCATTCACCTGTCGGTTTTAGCACTTCAAATAACTGTAGAGTTAGTAAGCAAAAACTTTTTTGCCAATTTATAATTCCGTCTTAATAATTGAACGGATAATCTTCCCCCAACCTTTTCGTAGCATATAGAGTCAATCCCCGGGCCACTCTCTCCGTAAAAATTACCGTTATTGGCGTTTAGGGTATCCTAGGAGGGGCGCCCCTGCCGCTGGCCGTTCTCCACAATTTCAAAATGCAAGTGATCCCCTGTGGCCCGCCCTGTGTGCCCTACGTAGCCAATGACCTGCCCGGCCTGCACCTGCTGGCCTGCGGTGACGCAGATGGTTTGGCAGTGGGCGTAGAGGGTTTGCAGGCCGCCGCCGTGGTCGAGCTTGACGTAGTAGCCATAGCTGCCGCCCCAACTGTCCACGCCGTTGGCGACTATGACGGTACCATCGGCGGCGGCCAGGATGGGCGTGCCTGCGGGGGCAGCAATGTCGGTGCCGCTGTGGTAGCTGACCTCGCCGGTGATGGGATCGGTGCGGTAGCCGAACGGCGAGGTAATGCTGCCCGTAATCGGCAGCGGCCACTGCAGCGGGCCGGTGCTTTGCCAGGCACCGGCAGGGGCCAGAATCTCCCCACCGCCGGACAGAAACCCACCCAACAATTCGGCCCACAGGGTTTCGTATTCTGGCGCGCGGAGCAGGTCGAGATATTCCTGCTGGCGGGCGGTGTAGGCATAGTCCTGCGCCATCTCGTCCGGCGTTTTGTGTGTCAGTTCAATCAACAGCACCGTCTGTGTGACGGTTTTGGCGGCAGCGGATTCGGTTCCGTTGCCGCTTTCTGTATCCTCGCCGGGATTTTTGGAGGAATCCCCGCTGTCCGTGTTTTCATCGCCGGCTGGTTCGTCCGCTTCGATCTCCACTGTCTCGGTATAGGTGGAGTATGCAACCTCATTCATATCCCACATGGTTTGGCGAAGTTGCTGCAGGCGCGACTCGTCCAGATAGGCCACCGGCGCGCCGTCCTCCGCACCCGACACATAAGAAGAAAAGACCGCCAGGACGTCCTGCCAACGGATGTAGTACACATCGTCGTTGGCTTTGATTTCCTGGCGGTCGTGCGGCATGGTGGATTCTATTTGTTGTAAGTAATCGCGGTATTCGCCGCCCAACTGCTCCACCGCCTGCTGTACGGTGAACGCGTCCTCGCCGGGGGCTTCAGCGGCAAAGAAGATACCGTAGGCCGATCCGGCGACAAAGGCGATCAGGCAAATCAGCACCACGATCAGTACCGCCACACTGCCGCCTGCGGCCAAGGCAATCAGTAAGCTGTGCAGGGCCTCCACAAGTGCACGCATCCCGGCACGGGCAGCGTCCGTTGCACGTTTGGTTGTGTCGACGGCTCTTTTTGCCGTTTGCTGTGCGCGTTGGGTAAACCGGGCTTTGGCCTGGCCGTTCCGGGCAGCCGCTTGCACCGCCTGACGGGCTTTCCCGGCCTGCTCAGTCGTTTTGGGGCCGGGCGCACCTTGTTTCATTTCCCGGCCCGGTTTGATGGGCTTGGCTCGGCCAACGGCGCGGGATTCTCTCTGCTGGGGCCGTGCCCCTGCCGGGCGGTTCTCGTCCGACACACGGCCAGCCTCGCGGGTTTGTGGGGGCCTGGAGGCTTCAATCGTGCTTGTATGCGCTATCGTTTCCCCTGCACCGTGGCGCTGTGCTGCTTCGCCACCGGTCTGCGCCGCTTTGGCCCGCTCCCGCCGCTGCCCGGCAGAGCGTTCCGCCAGCTTTCGTCCACCTCGGTAGGCCAATTCGGTCACCCTTTCTCCAGTGCTTACCAACTTATCCGCGCCTTTTTCCCCAGTATCCGCCGCACCGGAATATGCTCCGTCCTTCCCGCCAACAACCTGCTTTTCCCCGGCCCGCGCCGCCTCTCTGGCTTGCAGCCACGCCGCTTTCACCACGGCCTTGGGAACACGGGCGGCATCCGCTGTTTTCGGCTTTCCTCCAGCCGGCTTCTGTTTGATCTCTTTCATCCGTATCAGCTCCTTCTCTCATCATGTCATTCTTCGGACTTTCAAATCGGAAAGTCCAAAAGCCCTCTTGCATCGGGCGGTTGTTTGTGCTATCATAAAGGCAAGCTTTAACAACCGTTGGTTGTTAATAATTTTCGGGAGGCCGCCATGGACGCTCTGAATCCCGCCAAACGCCGCGCCGCCCAGCGGCCCACCCCGCAACGGGTGTATGTAAAAGTCACCTCGGAGTTTGACGCCACCGGGTATATGCAGCCCCGCGCCATCA
>ENA-OPEE01002652-OPEE01002652.1-human-gut-metagenome-genome-assembly--contig:-NODE-2652-length-10999-cov-2.603344_pt1 | contig 10999 bp, 8 predicted proteins | sample MGYA00241263_ERZ501506 | MGnify/ENA primary metagenome ERZ501506 (study PRJEB25962, sample SAMEA2042626) | human gut metagenome | biome: human gut; feature: human-associated habitat; material: faeces...
ACAAGCTTGCTTCCAGCCTCATATTCTCTTCTTATAAGCTTTATCATTCCCTTCTTTGCAGGAATATCACTTGCATAATGCTTATTCATAATATCAACTGCTGCCTCTGTTATCTGTTCTAGCGATGTATCAATCCCAAGAACATTTTGCAGATAAGCCGCATATTCCGAAAGGTCCATAACTCCTGTTATCTCATCAAAATTCTTTGGAAGCTTAGCACCTCTTAAAATGGCATATTCCCTTGCACTATTCTTCCAGAACGGCATAGAGTCAACAAGTGTTCCATCCATATCAAATATTATGTTCTTATTATAATTAAACAGCTTTCTTGTCTTCTTATAAAGCTTTCTTGTCGCCTCCGCGCAGTCATCACTTGCAAATATCGCCGATACAACAGCAATTCCGTCCACGCCTGTATCTTTTAAATAATCACAGTTGTCATAATTAATGCCGCCAATTGCAACTATCGGCATATCAAGCATAGCTGTAAGCTTAAGAAGATTATCCCTGCTTAAATCTTTGGCATCTTTCTTCGTGCTTGTATGAAATACAGCTCCCATTCCAACATAATCAGCACCAAGTCTTGCCGCATTTGCCGCCTGTTCTGGTGTCTTTACTGTCATTCCTATTATCTTGTCAGGTCCTAGAAGCTCTCTTGCTGTTTCGTAGCTTGCATCACTCTGTCCTATATGAACTCCGTCAACATCTGCCTCTAACGCCGCGTATATATCATCATCTATAACAAATGGCACTCCATATCTTCTTGCTATCGGTTTAATTGCCAATGCTTTTTTTACAATCTCCTCGTGTGTCGAATCCTTTTCTCTTAACTGCAAAAATGTAGCTCCTGCCGCAAGGACTTTCTCAATCTCTTCATAGAAATCCCTGCCATTAAGCCATTGCGTATCTGTAACGGCGTAAAGCTGCATATCTTCACGGGTAACTTTCATAATAATCTCCATTTCTGCGTACACTTTTTTTACATTAGTATAATATAATTCTTTTCAATTTAAAGCAACTGTCTTATAATAAATCTTTAGCAAAATATCATAAACTTAACAAGCCCTGTTATGGGCAGGATAGGAGATTAATTATGACTAAAGATTTAACAAAAGGTAAAATTATGCCTCTCCTTGTTGGATTTACAATACCGTTAGTCCTCGGTAACTTATTCCAGCTTACATATAACGCTGTCGACAGTATTATTGTAGGACAATTCGTAGGTAAAGAAGCCCTTGCGGCTGTTGGTATATGCAACCCTGTAATGACTCTTATGATTTTATTCTTAAATGGTCTGTGTATGGGTGCGAGCATACTTATGGGTACACAATTCGGAGCTAAAGATTACAACAAGCTTCAAAGACAGATAAGCACAACAATGCTTTCAGGCACGGTATTCTCTGCAATATTAAGCCTGTGCTGCATTATCTTTTCAAGACCTATTCTTAAATTGTTACAGGTTGACCCATCTATTATGGATTTAACTGTTTCTTATATGAGAATTATATTTTTAGGATTGATATTTACATTTTTATATAATTTCTTTTCAAGCACATTAAGGGCATTAGGCGACAGCCAGACTCCTTTATACTTCCTTATTGCAAGCTCACTGCTTAATATTTTCGGATTTATTCTTTGTAATTGTCCTTAAAATGGGAAGCAACGGCTGTGCAATATCAACTGTAATAAGCGAAATGATGTGCTGTGTATTCTGTATTATATACATACAAAAGCGTGTCGAGATATTAAGGCTAGGCAGAAAATGGCTTGTATTTGACAATTCACTTCTTAAAAAGACAATAAGCTACGGCTGGGTATCCGCTATGCAGCAGGCAACTGTCCAGTTAGGAAAGATTGGCATTCAGGCAATCGTCAACACTATGGGCGTGTCCGTAGCCGCTGCATTTGCTGTTGTCAACAGAATTGATGATTTTGCGTATACTCCTGAGCAGAATATCGGCCACGCTATGACTGCACTTATGGCTCAGAACAAAGGTGCTAATGAAAAAAAACGTATGAAAGAAGGCTTTAAATGTGGTATGGTGCTTGAATTCATATATGGAATTATTCTTTTTGCCGTGTGCTTTATACTTGCACGACCACTTATGCTTCTGTTTGTTAAAGATGAAGAAGTTATTCTGCATGGTGTTAAGTATCTGCGCCTTATCTCATTTATGTATATACTCCCAGCCGCTACTAACGGCATACAGGGATATTTCCGTGGAATTGGCGATTTAAAGATTACACTTTTAAGCAGCTTTATCAATATGGGCGTACGTGTTATAGCCGCTATCCCACTCGTTCTTGTAATGGGCATGGGAATTGAAGCCCTCCCATTATCATACCTTGCCGGCTGGATTGGTATGCTTATTGCTGAACTTCCGCTGCTTATAAGGAATTACAGGTCCATTGCAAAATAGGCTTCACTGAATATAAACTATGAATAAAAAATGATAAAATTTTGATTAAAATTTGAACTCAATAATACAGACATCTTGCCGCAACTACAGATTAATTGAACTTGATTTATAGTATTTACAGTGATAGAATAATAATATCTTTTTGGAATTAGCAACAAAAGATTAAATTATACTGATTACTCAGTTATAGTAACAATTATTCACTAAGCAAAGAAACAGGCGGGATTTAATATCCCGCCTGTTTCTTTATAACTATTCACAGAATGTAAGCCTGTTTCCTGTTAATCCAAGCAAAGGCTTAAACTCTGCATTCTTCTTATAATTTATAATAATACATTTTCTAACTTTAACTTAGGTACGTGATGAACCTGATTGTCATCTCTGTAATACTTAAGATTCGCTCCCTCAGATACTTCATCAATAACAACCTGTTCCTTAGGATATCCCAATGCAATAACAAGTCTTGCTGTCATACCCTCTGGAATTGAAAGTTCTTCGTTAAGCTTAGGAATATTAACACTTGCAAACATACAGCCTCCAAGATTAACCTCATTGGCGGCAAGAAGTATTGTCTGTGCCGCTATTCCCTCATCTCTTGGTGCTGATACGCTTGAAGCACTGCATATTATTATGTAGCCTGCTGGTCTTTCACCCTCAACAGGGCCATCCCAGTCTGGAAGCGCACCTGCCCATTTTAATGTGTCAAACACTTTTTTATTGCTTTCCTCATCACACACAACCTTATATCTTAAAGGCTGGTTGTTAGCACCTGAAGCTGTATTTCTTGCTATATCAACAAGATTTACAAGCTCGTTCTTTTCTATTTTCTTATCCTCAAAAAAACGTCTATATGAACGGTTCTTTAATACAAGTTCCTTAAATGACATATGACTCTCCCTTCTGATTATATTAAATTTATTACTGTACCATACAAGCCTGCTTAATCTGCTTTACTATATGCTCACTATGAAGCTTAAAACGCCTCTGTTCTGACGGAATGAACCTCTCTGACATTATGAAATCAATGAATTCCTCATATGGCATATACATATAGTCCATAGTTTCACCCTGCTGTAATTTAACGTGTTCCTCATCATCACATACATTAAGATAACCATAATATATACAATGTCTTGCATCATCAGTATACCTATAAAGTTCAATTAAATCCTCTGGTGATTTCTTAATTCCCGTTTCTTCCAGAAGCTCCCTTACCGCTCCAGTCCTAGGTGTTTCACCGCTGATAATAGAACCTCCTGTAACTTCCCATTTTAAAGAATTCGTCTTGTTACGCGACCTCTGCGTTGTAAGCACCTTTCCTGTCTTTGTAACTGTATACACCATAACAACTATGTGGTACACGCCTTCTGGAAGTGACTTTGCCATACTTCTGCGAACTTCAAAACCTAACTTATTCTCATTGGCATCATAAGCGTCCCACATCTCCTCATCGACCATTTCAATGAAGCTGTCATAATACTGCTCCTTAAAATATATCATTTCTTCTATCTGCTGTTTGGTATATAATATGTTCTCAGGTGCAACGACCCACACTGTTCCTGAATCATCTCTCCTTCTTGCAACTGCAATAAGAACACCTGAATATTCATCAACAGCAACATCAACACCTACAAGATACACTCTCTGGTCATCTGTTACCGGTTTGAATTCCAGATCCTTATCATTGATAACGTATCCGACATTAATCGGATACACAACCGAGGGGTTATCCTCGTCTGTACTTCCCAATGGGTGGTCAACTTTTACGGCTACTAATTCTTCTCTCACTGTTCCTCCTCCAGGTACTAACAATAGACACAAAATGCTGTTCTTACTAATTATCTAACCACTTATAATGATAAATGTAATTTGCCACTAATATTATATATTATTTTACATTTGTTGCAAGTATTTTACAATAAAGGCGATATCATTCTTAACATACATACCCCAAGTCTTAATGGCTTAATAACATCTTTAGCATAATCAGCTGTCACTTCATGTCCTGCCTCAAAGTTATTTAACATATCCTGCTTTACACTTAATGCCGTCGCTTTATTATATATAAATACTGCATTTTCAAAATGAAGATATAAGCTTCTGTAGTCCATATTGATTGTGCCAACAACAGATACTTCATCATCACATACCCACTGCTTAGCGTGACAGAATCCTGGTGTATACTCATATATTCTCACGCCAGCCGAACACAGTGGCTCATAATAAGACCTTGTAATTCTGTATACAAGCTTCTTATCTGGTATTCCCGGTGTGACAATTCTTACATCAACACCTCTCTTAACCGCAAGCCTTAACTCTCTTTCCATCTCATCAGTGATAATAAGATACGGAGTTGTGATATACACATAGTCCTTGGCATTTTTTAGAATATTAAGGTACACGTCCTCACCAATTCTGTCCTGTCCTAATGGATTATCTGAATATGGCTGTACATAACAGTCTTTCATAACTGCCTTATATGTACCATCTGTCGCATCAAGATATTTATTATAATCATTATCAGTATGTTCTATGGCATTCCACATAGTAAGAAAGCTTGCTGTGAGACTCTTTACCGCATCACCCTGAAGCTTAATTCCTGTGTCCTTCCAGTAACCATATGGGTGTGTTATATTAAAATACTCATCTGCCAGATTATATCCACCTGTAAAGCCTACCTTGCCGTCAATAACGGTTATCTTCCTGTGATCCCTGTTATTCATAAACATATTTACAATAACTTTAAGTGGATTGAATACACGGCACTGTATGCCCTTCTGCCTCATCTGTTTTATGAACTCTTTATTAAGGAAAAAAATACTTCCTAAATCGTCATAGAATATTCTTACCTCCACACCGCTCTGTGCCTTATTTTCAAGGATATGCTTAAGCCTTGCAAAGCTTTCAGCATCTTCAATAGCGTGATATTCCATAAATATAAAATGCTCTGCCTTTTCAAGTTCAACAAGCTGTGCCTCAAAGCTTACATCAGTAGTTGGATAATATTTTACATCTGTATTGCTGTATACAGGATATCTTGCTGTATTGCTTATATATCTGCACTGGTTAGCTACGCCCTTGTCCTTGCTGGCTATATCATCTATTATGTCATTATCCTGCTTTAAGAGGGTAAGCACATTCGTTTCAATATTATTAAATGAACGTCTAACACCTTTAGTTACAATAGAACGTCCAAATAGCAGATATATACATATTCCAAAAAACGGAACTGCAGTTATTACGATAAGCCAGGGCATTTTCTGTGCCGCATTAACGTGTGTTCCAAATATTTTAAGGGCAATAAACATTGCTATAAATGTAAGAAGCAATGTTATGGCAGTTGAATATGTATTCAGCTTCATCATTAAAAATATCATCCAGCCAGTCTGTATAAGAACAAGAAGCCCTATCAGTATCAACCTTGTTGCACTATTTTTTATGCTTGATTTTTTCTCTGTACGCATACCATCACCATTCCTGCATATATTATCTATAATTCAATCTGTGCATCATCACAAATCTTATGTAATAGATAATTATACACCTATATTGTCTGTCCTGCAAACTGTGTCATATATAATTTATAATATCTTCCCATTTTGTTAAGAAGTTCTTTATGATTGCCTGCTTCAACTATATGTCCCTCATCCATAACAACAATTATGTCAGCATCCTGTATTGTAGACAATCTATGAGCTATTATAAGACTTGTCCTGTTCTCCATAAGCTTAAGCATTGCATCCTGAATATGCTTTTCAGTTCTTGTATCCACGTTAGATGTCGCCTCGTCCAATATAAGGATCTTAGGCTGTGCAAGAAATGCTCTTGCTATTGATAAAAGCTGTCTTTGTCCCTGTGATATATTCTCACCCTCTGCCATAAGCTCTGTATCGTATTTTAATGGCATTTTATTAATCATAGTATCGCAGTTGCTCATAGCCGCAGCGGCATACATCTGCTCATCAGTTGCCGCTTCATTGGAATACTTAAGATTATTCTTTATTGTATCTGCAAATAATACAGTATCCTGCAATACAATCGCTGTGTTCTTACGGAGTGTGGCACAATCTATGTCCTTTATATTAACATCATCTATTAATATCTCTCCGCTGTCAACGTCATAAAATCTCATTAAAAGATTGACAACTGTTGTCTTTCCGCTTCCTGTTGAGCCTACAAGTGCCACCTTCTGTCCTGCCTTAACTTGAAGATTAAAGTCATATAGCACCTGCTTGTCCTTGGTATATGAGAAATTGACATCTTTAAACTTAATAACGCCCTCAAGCTTATCCATATTCTTATCACCACTCTTATCTTCAAGCGGTTCGTCCATAACTGCAAATACTCTCTCTGCCCCCGCTATGGCTGTCTGTATCTGTCCATATATCTGTGCAAGCTCATCAATTGGTCTTCCAAACTGCTTCGCATATACGATAAATGCAGATATAACACCGATAGATATAATATGGTTAATGGCAAAATATCCGCCAAATGCCGCAATAATAACAAAGCTTATATTATTGATTACATTCATAACTGGTCCCATTGAACCGCCAAGAATCTCTGCTATAATTCCAACCCTTGTAAGTTCATCCGACACATTGTTAAAGTCTTTTATGACATTTTCCTGCCTGTTATATGCAACAACTGACTTATAACCTGTAACCATCTCCTCAACCGTTCCATTAAGATTACCTAAAAGCACCTGTCTTTTCGTAAAGAACTTCTTCATGGCCTTAGATAAGAACTTAGTTGCAATCACTGTAAGAATTACAGTAACGCACGATAACAGTGCAAGCTGTGGACATAATACAGTCATCATTATAACTGTTCCAATAATCGTTAATACGCCTGAGAACATCGAACTTAACGATTGCGAAACTGTTGTTGATATATTCTCAATATCGTTAGTCATACGGCTCATAATATCTCCGTGGCTGTTACTGTCAAGGTATCTTACAGGAAGATTAACTATGTGCCTGAATAAATCTTCTCTCATCTTCTTTACGATATTCTGGCTTAATACCGCACTTATCTTGGTCTGTAAAAATGTACATATACTATGTATTATGTATACAACCACCATTGTTATAAGTATCGGAGTTAATTCCTTAAATCTGCCAGAAGCTATAATATCAATTGCATTACTCTGAAGCTTTGGTGCATATACCGAACATATTACTACAACGATAACAGCCGCCAGAAGCCCTATAATCATAGCTTTCTCAGCCGCAAAATATGCTATCAGTCTTTTTAAAGTACCCTTCTTGTCCTTAGCCTTCTCAACAGTAAGATTGCGGTTGCCAGGTCTTCTGCCAAAGGCTTTATAATTATTCATCTGTGCCTGTCTGCTCTGCTCCATTCTATTCATTTCCTTTCAGCTGTGACTCATAAATATCTTTATATATCTCACTTGTCTTTATAAGCTCACTATGGCTTCCAACATCTGCTAATCTGCCATTATCCATTACAACAATTCTATCTGCATTCTTTACAGAAGCAATTCTCTGGGCAATTATAATCCTGGTTACATCATATTTCTTTACCGACAGCTCTGAATAAAGATCAGCCTCTGTCTTTAAATCAAGTGCACTTGTAGCATCATCAAATATAAGTATCTCTGAATTCTTAAGCACTGCACGGCTTATGGCAACTCTCTGCTTCTGGCCTCCTGAAAGACTGTGTCCACCCTGACTTACCTGTGTATCCATACCATCTGTCCTGTTGTCAATAAATTCTGTTGCCTGTGCTATGTCAGCGGCTTGTCTTATCTTTTCAATGTCTGCACTGTCATCACCCCACGCAATATTTTCTGCTATTGTAGTGCTGAATATCTCCGGCTTCTGTAATGCTATTGACACTTTATCCCTTAAAACCTGCAAATCATAATCTTTAACATTGACATCATCTATAAGTACTTCCCCCTTAGTCACATCATAAAAACGTGGTATGAGATTTACAAGACTTGACTTGCCGCAGCCTGTTGCACCCAGTATTCCGATAGTTTCACCCGGATTAATAACAAGGTTAAAGTTCTCAATAACATTTTCATTATCCATACCTGGATATGCAAATGACACATTCTTAAATTCAACTTTTCCCTTAACGGCAGTTTCTTTATTATATGTACCGCTCTTTATTGCCGGATCACAGTTAATTATCTCCATAACACGCTTCTTTGAGGCAATTCCCCTTGAAGCTGTCTGAAATATCATCGTCATACGCATAACCGCATTAAGCACCTGTGAACAATATGTAATCGCCGCCATTACATTACCAGGCGTTGCACTTCCTGCACTTACCTGTATTCCACCAACCTTTATAACCGCAACAACTGAAAGATTTAATATAATATTCATAATAGGTGTCATATAAGAAAGCAGTAAAAGCACATCAAGCTGTGTTGAAACAAGCTCATTATTAGCTTTCTCAAATCTTTCTGTCTCGTAATCTTCCTTGACATATGCCTTTACAACTCTTGCACCAGACACATTTTCCTGCATTACATTGTTAACCTTATCAAGCTTCTTCTGTAACACTGTGAACTTAGGATTGGCTTTGGCTATGAAATATACAACACATACTGCAACAAACGGAAGTGCACACGCAATTATTATTCCAAATTCCATATTAAGTGACACCATACACGCTATACCACCGATAAACAGCATACTTGTACGCACAAAACCTCTCAGGCATTGCATTACAAAATTCTGAAGCTGTGTTATATCATTCGTAACCCTTGTAATTAAAGAACCTGTGGAGAATTTATCAGTCTGTTCAAAAGAGAATTCCATAATTCTCTTAAAGACAGCTTTTCTTACATCATTACCAAACTGCTGTGCACAAAGATTGGCAAAGACACCGGACATAATGCCACAGATACCACCAAGTGCCACAAATCCTATCATTTTAAGCCCGATGGTAATTACTGTATTAAGATTGCCAACCCCGCCATTGTTAAGCCCCAATACACCGTCATCAATTATTCTGCTCATAAGCTCCGGCTGTAACAAGTCCATAGAAACCTCACCTATCATAAATACAGGTGCAAGCAGAGCAAAGAACCAATACTTTTTTAAATATTTAAGCATACCACATTCCTTTCTTAAGCTTTATTACTTCTTATAGCTAAAAAGCACCATCAGAATAAATCTGCTGGTGCTTCTTCTATTATAAATACATTTTATAAATCAAGTACAAATATTCACTTAATAACAGCAATTCTTACTTAATCCAATATCTAATCTTCAAATACCTGCTTAATACTGTCATAATGCAGGAATTCTCCTGTTGCTGCTATCTGTTTAAGCTCTTCTCTGGTAACGAACTTATACCCTAAGGCTTCCTCTGTCTGTATATGTATGTCCTCATCTTTAACATCTTTAATGAACTTGTATACATCTACAAAATAATTGTCGCCCTTGCCAGGATTCTCTCTTTTATAGGTGAATACATATCCACCTCTGGCATCTGTAACGTCAATTCCTGTCTCTTCACGAACCTCACGTCTTACTGCATCAATTGACTCCTCACCTGCCTGAGCCGCTCCGCCTGATACTTCCCACCAGCCAGGAGCCCACGCCTTAGTCATAACACGCTGTGTAATAAGGAACTTTCCATCCGGACGTTCTATGACACCTAACACTGTAAGATGATATTCTCCATCTTTAAGCTGCCAGTCATTCTTTTTCATTAATCTGCCTGTCTTTTCTTTGTTGGCATCATATATATCCCACATTTCCATATACGTCATCCTCCATATATTGTAATCAGCCATACAATAATATACAGCGATTAACATTTTCGTTATAACTATGATTAGTATAACACATTTTCAATACTTTTTCTAGTTAGCTGAGTGAATTTTAACCATATGAGCATATTCACCATCTAACTCCATAAGCTCCTTGTGAGTTCCTCTTTCCTTAATCCCCTCATCTGTAAGCATAAATATTTCCTCAGCATTTTCTATTGTAGTAAGTCTGTGGGCTATAACAAATGTAGTTCTATTCTTAGCCAGCTTCTCTAACGACTCCTGTACAATCTGCTCACTTTCATTATCAAGTGCTGATGTTGCCTCATCAAATATAAGTATAGGTGGATTTTTAAGAAATACCCTTGCTATTGATAATCTCTGCTTCTGTCCACCTGACAACTTGACACCTCTTTGTCCTATATCCGTGTCGTATCCATTTTCAAATGCTTCTATAAATTCATGTGCATTGGCAAGCTTTGCCGCTGCAATTACTTCGTCATCGGTAGCATCTGGCTTTCCGTATCGTATATTCTCTTTAATGCTTCCCATAAACAGATATACGTCCTGCTGGACAACCCCGATATTATCCCTTAAGCTCTTAAGAGTAACATCTTTAATGTCTTTTCCATCAATTCTTATGCTTCCTTCTGTCGCCTCATAAAATCTTGGTATAAGCGAACATAATGTAGTCTTTCCTGCTCCTGACGGACCTACCAGTGCCACATATCTGCCTGGTGTAACATTAAAGCTGATTCCTGATAATACTTCCTCGATTCCGTCCTTATATCTAAAAGATACATTGTCGAATGTAATCTCACCC
>ENA-OPEE01002654-OPEE01002654.1-human-gut-metagenome-genome-assembly--contig:-NODE-2654-length-10991-cov-2.520026_pt1 | contig 10991 bp, 14 predicted proteins | sample MGYA00241263_ERZ501506 | MGnify/ENA primary metagenome ERZ501506 (study PRJEB25962, sample SAMEA2042626) | human gut metagenome | biome: human gut; feature: human-associated habitat; material: faeces...
CAGGCTTCCATATAAGCAGATACGTGTTCTCCAAATCCGCCACTTTTTACATTTTCCTCTACAGTCACAAAAAGACTGTGAGTCTGTGAAAGACGGTCAAGAAGGCTGGTATCCAGCGGCTTTACAAAACGTACATTGACAAATGTAGATCTTGCGATTCCGTGATCTCTTATCTCCCTACAGACTTTCTGACAGACAGAAACCATACTTCCGACACCGAGAACAGCGATCTCACTGCCCGGAGTGATCACTTCGCTTCTGCCCCTCTTAAGTGGTTCATCATGCTCTTCCATCTCTGTACATGCCGTTCCCTTCGGATAACGGATCGCACAGGGACCATCCAGCTCTTCTACTGCAAATTTCAGCATCTCTTCTAGTTCTTTCCCATTCTTGGGAGCCATAACAGTCATATTGGGAATCATAGACAGATAGGAAAGGTCAAAGCATCCATGATGTGTTTCTCCGTCCGCCCCCACAAAGCCTGCCCTGTCAATAGCAAAGATCACATGAAGGTTCTGCATGCATACATCGTGGAGGATCTGATCGATTCCTCTCTGCAAAAACGAAGAATAGACCGCAAAAACCGGGATCATTCCTCCAAGAGCCAGCCCTGCCGCAAAGGTTACCGCATGCTCTTCCGCAATCCCCACGTCAAAAAAACGCTCCGGGAATTTCTTCCGGAACCGGTTCAGTCCGGTCCCATCGGGCATGGCAGCCGTAATGGCAACTACTTTCCGGTTCTTCTCTGCCACAGAACATATTGCGCTGGAAAAACAGTCCGTATATGTCGGCGCCGTTTTTTCCGCAAGGGGTCTTCCACTTTTGACCTCAAAAGGACCGGTTCCATGAAAACGCTCCGGGTGAGAAGATGCCGGGCCATAGCCTCTGCCCTTTTCCGTAAGGACATGGACAACCACCGGTCCCTCCACTCTTTTTGCCTCATTAAAAAGCTTCATCATCTGACGCATATTATGGCCGTCTACCGGTCCAAGATAAGTCAGACCCATATTTTCAAAAAGCATTCCGGGAATGATCAGCTGCTTAATACTGCTCTTGGTTTTGCGGACCGTATCCACCACGGCAGTTCCAACATGTGGAATTTTTTTGAGCGTTTTTGTCACGCCGATTTTCATTCCCGTGTAAGTCTCCGCTGTACGCAGGGCACTTAAATAGGTGGACATTCCTCCTACATTCTTGGAAATGGACATGTTGTTATCATTGATGATGATAATAAAATTCGTCTTCAGCTCAGCTGCATTGTTTAATGCTTCATATGCCATTCCGCCGGTAAGCGCACCATCTCCAATGACAGAAACCACATGGTGTTTCTCTCCCCGCAGATCTCTGGCACGGACATAACCAAGTCCTGCGGAAATGGAATTGGAACTGTGTCCGGTATCAAAAGAATCACAGTCACTTTCATTTCTCTTCGGGAAGCCACTTAAGCCTCCCTCTTTACGAAGATCCTTAAAGCCATCTTTCCTGCCTGTAAGAATCTTATGCGTATAAGCCTGATGTCCCACATCCCAGATCAGTTTATCCTGTGGAAAATCAAGCACATTATGCAGAGCAAGGGTCAGCTCCACCACACCCAGATTGGATGCCAGATGGCCGCCTGTCTCACTTACACTCTGGATCAAAAAGCTCCTGATTTCCTCGGCAAGGCGCGGAAAATCCTCCCATGAAACTTTATGAATATCATTTGGCTTTTTAATTTTTTCCAGAATCATTCGTATCCTTCCTTTATTCCTTCTATTTCCTGCGGCTGATAAGACTTTCCACAAGAAGATCCAGAAATTCGTTCTTCCTGTCAAGACTGTTTAAAAGCTCTACCGCATGTTCAGAAAGTTCTTTAACCTTGCCGGCTGCTGCCGGGGCTCCCATGAGGCTTACATAGGTAACCTTATTGTTCTTCTCATCACTGTGGATCGGTTTTCCCAGTTCCTCCTGGGTACTGGTCACATCAAGGATATCATCCTGGATCTGAAAAGCCAGCCCGATGTTCTCTGCAGCCTGCTCCACAACTTCAAGTTCTTCCTCCGATGCCCCTGCCAGCACGGCGCCGGTCATCATAGAAGCCTCGATCAGTGCGGAGGTCTTGTTCTTGTAAATATAATCCAGCATCTCACGTTCCAGAGGTTTGCCGTCATTCTCCACATCCACACTCTGTCCTCCAAGCATACCGTTAATGCCTGTCTTATCTGCCATGATCCGCATGGCAGCTATCACACGTTCTTTATCTTCAGTCAGGTCGAAAGCGGAAATCATCACCTCATAGGCTCTGTTTAAAAGTGCCACGCCGCTTAAAACGCCCATGGCCTCTCCATATACCTTATGTGTAGTCAGCCTTCCCCTCCGGTAATCATCATTATCCAATGCCGGAAGATCATCGTGGATCAGCGAATAGCAGTGCAGCATTTCCACCGCAGCGCTGAAAGCTCTGGCCGTCTGCGGATCGCCGCCATAAAGGGTTCACAGAGCACGCCCTCTCCTCCAAACAGACGATAGGTTTCCCGGATCAGGATCGGACGAAGTCTCTTTCCGCCTGCCGTCATACTGTAATTCATGGCCTCTGCCATGGTTTTCGCAAAACCGGATTCTTCCGGAAGATATTTCCGGATCACGCGTTCCGCTTCTTCTGTTCTTTTTTTCAGTTCTTCATTAAAATTCACGAAATGTCCCATCCTCATTCATCTGAAGCATCTTTTTTTCTACAGTGTCCAGTCTTCCGTTCAGATCCTTAAGAAGCTCCATTCCCTGTCTGTAGAGACGGAAAGACTCTTCCAGAGGGGTATCTTTATCCTCAAGCTTCCGGGCAAGCTGATCAAGCTCCCCAAAAGTTTCTTCTATGGATCTCTCTTCTTTCTTTTCTTCTGTCTCTGCCATTATCGCTCTTCCTTCCTGATGCGATCCGCAACTGCTTCTATAACTCCGTCGGTTACTGCAATGGAAATCCTGTCACCCTTTTTTATCTGGCTGATCTCTGTCACTGCATGTCCTCCTTCGTCGGACACGAAGGCATATCCTCCATTTAACTTTCTTAATGGGGAAAGCCCTTCAAAACGCTGGATCCATATTGCCAGTTCATGTCTTTTCTCTGTAAGCTTCTGTTCCATGAAAGAACGCAGACGTTCCTCCATATCTGATGCATACTGGCGTTTTTCCCGCAGCATGGACTCCGGACTCAGATACTGAAATCTGGTCTCATAGGACTTAAGTCTTGCAGAAAAAAGAGCTGTCTTACTGTTCATGGCACGCTGCAGACGATCTCCGTACATACGGAAATTCTCCAGGACACTGCGAAAATCATCTACTGCCAGCTCTGCTGCAGCTGATGGTGTAGGTGCCCGTAAGTCTGCCACAAAATCCGCAATGGTAAAATCCGTCTCATGTCCCACTGCCGAAATCACAGGTGTTCTGCACTCAAAAATAGCACGGGCCACGCTCTCCTCGTTAAAAGCCCAGAGATCTTCAATAGAGCCACCTCCACGGCCAACGATGATCACGTCCACCCCTGCTTCATCCAGCATCCGGATTCCCTTCACAATACTCTGTGCCGCTCCTTCTCCCTGCACTTTTGCCGGATATAAATAAAGCTGTACATAAGGATTGCGCCTTGTGGCAATCTGAATCATATCATGGACTGCCGCACCGGTTTTCGCCGTTACGATACCGACTTTTTTTACATACTTTGGAATTGGCAGCTTTCGATCCTCGTCAAAATATCCTGCTGCCTCCAGCTTTTTCTTTAATTTTTCATACTGCTCCTGTAAGTGTCCATCTCCTACCGGGACAATTTTTTTGGCATAGAGCTGATATTTCCCATCGCGCTCGTATACACTAATGGAGCCGCCAACTACGACTTCCTGTCCATTCTCCATCCGAAAATCAAGTCCGCCGCGGTCACCGCGAAACATCACACACGTAAGCTGTGAGCGGTCGTCTTTTAGCGAAAAATAAATATGCCCGGAGCTATGATATTTGCAATTGGAAATTTCGCCTTTTACAAATACAACCGACAGGGCATATTCTTTGGAAAACATATTCTTAATATACTGATTGACGGAAGAGACGGAATATACATTTCCTCTATTCATTTACAATCTTACCCAAGATACCATTCACAAACGCAGCACCATTCTCTCCACCATACTCTTTTGCAAGTTCCACGGCTTCATTGACGGCTACGCCGACCGGTACACTTTCCTCATATAATGCTTCATAAACAGCCAGTCTCAAAATTGCTAATTCCGCTTTTGCAATTCGCTCAATCTTCCAGCCCTTTGCATTTGCCGAAATTTTTTCATCAATATCCGGCATCAAAGCAATCAGCCGTTCCACTTTTTCGCGGACTTCCTTTTCATCCTTTTCACTAATTTCATGTTCTTCCGGAAAATGGAAATTCGCCAAAAAATTACTCATCTGTTCTTCAAACTCATCGGTTCCATAAAAATCATTCTGGAACATCAGACAGAAGATACATTCTCTCATCTCATGTCGTGTCATAACTATCCTCTTAATCCTGTTCTAAACTTACACCGGCGATTCGCACATTCACCTGTTTTACTGTCAAACCGGTCATGGAATTAATCGCCTGCATTACTTTTTCCTGCACCTGTTTGCAGGTTTTTGGAATGCTGTATCCATATTTCATATTAATTGCCAATTCAACCATTGCGATGTCGTCTGCCACTTCCACCTTGACACCTTTGGACAAATTCTTTGCACCAAATTTGCCTGCCAGCTCACCGGCCAAGCCGCCTGCCATCGAATCCACGCCTTCTACTTCTGATGCGGAAATACCGGCAATGCTTGCTACGACTTCATTGGCAATCTGCACTTCGCCAATCCCTGTGTGTTTTCCCATAGAATCATTTGTCATCTCTGTCATACTTTCGTACCTCCTATTGGTATGATACTACAACAAAACAGTTGTAATATGTATTATAGCAGATTTATTTCTTTTTGCCAACAGGCGATATTACAATTTTATCGGCACTGCACTCGGTTTTTCTTTTTACGATATCTTCAATCTGTGCAATCTGGCTCTCCGTCAAATCATCTGCATTTACAACAACATCCACGCTGTCGGATAAAATTGTCACAACAGCTTCTGAAAATCCCTTCGCTGCCAGCAGATTTTCGGTTGCCGTTTCTTTTTCGCTGATTTCGGTCATCTGCATAATCTGCTGCATTGCCTTGTCTTTTTGCGCATTGGTTACATTTTTGTTATTCACTAAATTTGTAAGCGTCTCTTTGTTTTTCGCACGCGTCTGTTCTCTCGAAAGTTTTGCCTCCTCGAAATAATTTCCGGTAACAGTGTTACTTACAAGTACTGCTTCACCGGCATTTTCCTTATTGGAAACCTTTTGTCCACTTGTGCTCACTGCCTTGCCACTGGCTGCATCTGCTGTTTCTTCGTCCTCATCAAGAACAATATCCTCCTCTGAAATGTCTGCTGCGCTTTCGGTTGCCGCTTTGTTGTGATCCCCATGTCCGTTCATTGTCAGTTCTTCACGGTCTGTCATGCTCAGATACCCGGCAATCGCAACCATCACAACAAGCGCGGTAATAATAATCTGGTTTTTTTTCAAAATTTTCTTCACTCCTTTGCCTCCTTACTTTTCATTATTTTTATTTTATGACTCTCAATAGAAAATAATGCACTTACCGCATCGGTTATTTCTCTTTTTATCACAGAATCGTATCCGCCTTCGCAGACAATGACAATCCCCTCGATTTCCGGCTCCTTCTCCTGTATGATATACGGAGAAGAGTCACGGCTTGAATTTTCCACTAAAACTGTTTTTTCCTCGTTGGACTCTCCTTTTTGCGTATTATCTTTTAATGTCACTTTCTCATTTGACGCCTTCAAAGTAATCATTACATCCGCATGCCCGACTCCGTCCACCCGCTGTAAAAGCTGTTTTAACTCTTCCTCCCGCTCCGCCTTATATTCCTCAAGTGTCCCCTTTGTCTCCGCGTCTGTAACATCGGACGAAGAAGCAGGTGCCGCCGCCTTTTCATCCGCATTTTCCGAATAGGAAAAAAACAAAAGCAGTACACCACATATAACAACCGCTAACAATTTCAAGGTTCCTGCTTTTTCAATTAGTTTTTTTAATTCCTCTTTCATGCGCTATGCCTCCTCAATCCAAATCTTTTCTTCTTCCACCCCATACCGAAAAGCCAGTTCATTCTGCCACTCCTTTTGCATTTTATCTGCATTTTTTACGCGCACCCTTATCAATATAATTTTCATATCATCCATCTTTATCCGGCAATCGGATTCATCCACCCCACATTGCAGTGCAATATCTTTTTTTACCTGTGCCACATATTTCTCTTTCATCTGTTTTTCATACTTTTCTCCAAGCAGACGAATTTCCTCTTTCGTCTGTTCCACCTGCTGTTTGTTTTCCGAAAGAATATAATTTTTTTCCCATACCTTTCCTTTTCCAAAAAAGCCAAGCACCGGAACAAGCACAAGTAAAATAACAATCAAACTTGTCACATAGGTAAAATACTTTTTGTATTCCGTTCCCATAAATAAATTTGTGAGAAGTGCCGCAAGCAGTAAAAATACTACAACCTGTCTCACCATCTGAAATGCTGCTTCCATGAAATCTCCTTTCGTCCGTCATGAGCCAAGATTTGTACTGACTAACACAATGACTATCGACAGTAAAAACATAAGTCCGGATGCCAGTAAATACCCTAACATCAGTTTTCCGCTTGTAGCTGCCGACTGCAATACCATCACAATTCTGTGGTCGCTGACCGGCTGCGCAACTGCTCCTGCCACACGGTATAAAAAGGTAAATAAAAAAACTTTCATCATCGGGTACAGACAAAGAATCACAATGGCAATCACACCGCCTACTCCGACCGCACTCTTAATTAACAGACCGCTTCCATATACGGTATCCATCACACTGCCCGCTGTATTTCCCACACCGGGCATCCCCTTTGCCACGTTCCAGACCGCATTATTTCTCACACGGTCCATTACCGGAACTAACAAGCCCTGGATTCCCTGATAGCCAATCATTGCTGCAAACAAAATACGAATTGACATCCTTAATATACTGCCAATTAAATCCACCATTTTCGAGAACCGGTGTCCTGCCATCTGATTGATCACGCTTAGGAAAAAATAGATTTCAACCCCCGGCATCAAAAAATATTTCATTGCCATGGAAAGCAGCCCCATAGCAAGAAGCATTGCTTCATAAAAGGCAAGCGAACTCTGCATTTTTCCGCCATAGCAGAGGGTAAGCGAAAAAGAAGGAATCAAAGCTTTCATAAAGGCAATCAGACTTTCCAGTGCTTTCTCCGCCACGGCATACACACCTAAAAAACCAGAAAGCACGAGCGAAAACAAAAGAAGAAATACAACAAAAAATCCGGTTTCTCCCAAATCACCGTCTCCAATCGTACCGGCAAATTTCACAAAAATCCCCGCAAACACACTGAGTGCAAGAATATGTAAAATAGTTTTTTTCTGTGCATCCCACTGACCGGTCACCTGCTCACAGATACAGTCAACAATTGCCCCAAAGGAAAAATCGGCCGTTCCATCCATAACGTCTGTAACATACTGCTGTAAGGAAAAACTTTGCTCTGTATTTTCCTGCAGGGAAAGATCCGCCTGTTCTAAAGACAATTCATTCTGCCACTCTTCTTTCTGCTCTGCCTTAGCTTCTGTATCAAATGAAAAACCAATTAGCAGAACCACCAAAAAAATGAAACATTTCTTTTTCACTGCAACATATCCCCCAAAGTCTTTAAAAGCGTCTCGACAACCGGAAAACTCACTAACATCATACTGATTTTTCCTATCATATTGATCTGACTGGCAACCGCTCCATTCCCGGCATCCCGGCAAAGATTCACGACAAGCTGCGTCAAATAGGCAATTCCTAACATCTTAAGAAGGATTCCTAAGTATTCTCTGCTTAAGCCGATTGCCTGTTCAAATTCATGGATTCTCTCAATCACCATGCGGATGGATGACAAACTATAAATTGCTAACAATAGGACTGTCCCTATCATCACGGCAACCGCATATTCCCGTTTCACACTGCCGGCTATTAAAGACAGAAAAACAGCCGCCAGACCAAGCACCGCCACTTTCACCATTTTATTCACCTCCCTTACAGAGAAAACATGTCCTCAACGCTTGTGAACAATTCAGAAATATATGGAATAATCCAAAACAAAACTAAAAGAAGTCCTGCTAAACTTACAATAAATGCCTGTTCATCGCGCCCGGATTGTTTGAGAATCTGATTTAAAATGGTAACTAATATTCCCACCAATGCAATTTTGAATATAATTGTTATTTCCATAGGTAATGCATTCGTTCCTTTCTTCTTTTCCATCGCCTCTTACACCAATAAAAGACAGATTAAAACACCGCTAAAAGCGCCTATCACCGGATACATACGAAGCCTTTCATGGCTTTCTTTTTCCGTTTGCTCCATTCTCAGTTTTAAGCGGCGTACATAAATCTGAATGGTTGAAACCTGCATTTCCAAATCCAGATATCCGAGTGTACCACCTAATTTTTCCCACTCTTCCCGCTCTTCTTTTTCCATCTGCGACTTTGTTAAAACCTTTCTCGCTGTCTGGCACCAAATCGTTTCCAGTGCTCCTTCATGGGTATTAAGTTTTTTTGCAATCTGTGAAAAAAAACTGCCAACTATACCGCCAATCCTTACCGAAACCTCTTCGCATGCCTCCATCAGCGGCGTGTGCCCGTATTCCATTTCTCCCTGTAAAATAAGAAGTGCTCTTTCACAGTCCTGCATATTATGTAAGCGGTTGCCATATCGAATCCGATAAAAAATACCGATTCCAAAACTTCCCAAAAGAACAAAAATCATTCCTAAAAATTTTATTTCCATATCGTCTTTCCCTCCTTATCATAAACAGCCAGACATTTGCCCGGATGAAACAGATTGTCCAAAAGTATATATCGCTCAAACATCCTGTTTTCAAATACAGCCTGAAACTCTTTTTTCTGCCAAACCTGCGAAAGCGTTTCCCCGTGAATGGTTGCTAAAAGAGAACAGCCGCTTGTAAGTGCATATGATAGAGCGGCAATATCTTCGCTTGTCCCAATTTCATCGACAGCAACAACCTGCGGAGCCATCGAGCGAATCATCATGCGCACACCCTCCGCTTTTTTGCATCCATCTAACACATCACAAAAAGAACCTAAATCTCTTTGTGAAATTCCCATATAGCAGCCAGCTATTTCCGAGCGTTCGTCAACTACCGCCACATTGCACTGCCTTGAAAGATTCCTCACAAAATCACGCAAAAGCGTTGTTTTTCCACCACCCGGAGGAGCTATAATCAGCGTTGGTAAAATCACGGTATTTAACACGACAAATGGCATCAATTCATCGGAACATCCCTTTATTTCATGGGAAATACGGATGTTTAATCCGGACAAATACCGCATCGTCTTCACCACTCCATGCTCGTACACAACATGTCCGGCAAGACCGACTCTGTGTCCACCGGGAATGGTAAGAAATCCCTCTCTCATCTGCTCCTCAAAAGCATACAGAGACTGTCTGCTGATTCGTGAAATCAACTCTTTCCATTCTGCCATTGTTACACTTTGGTTTTGCTCCGGCACCACAAATCTGCCATCATACCGTAAAGCAATGTTTTTTTCTCTCCGGATTCTTATTTCCTGCAGTTTTTCTTCTTCCAAAACCACGCGTTCAACCAGTTTCCGCAGTCTTTCCGGCAAAAGTTCCTGAATCTCTTTATTTAGCAAATGCACCCCTCCTTTTTTTACATATATATGCCTGTCCGCATGGAATATACCACCCATTTGCCTTGACACCCCATCTTATTTGTACTAAACTGAGGGCAAAAAGCAAAAGAAGGACTTAATATTATGGAATACGGATTAATAGGAGAAAAATTAGGCCATAGTGCCTCCAAAGAAATTCATGAACAATTAGCAGACTACTCATATGAGTTACATCCTCTTGCCAAAGAGGAATTTCCGGTTTTTATGGAGGAAAAAGCGTTTCGCGCCCTAAATGTTACCATTCCTTACAAACAGGCAGTTATCCCTTATCTTACTGCCATGGATGAAAACGCAAAAGCGATTGGTGCCGTCAACACGATTGTAAACCGGAACGGCTCCCTCTATGGCTACAATACAGATATGCCGGGATTTCTCTATATGGTAAAGAAACATGGTATCGACATGGAAGGGAAAAAAGTTGTTGTCCTTGGAAATGGTGGTGCCTCTCAGGCAATTCAGGCAGGTGTCAAAAAAATGAATCCCGCCAAAATGATTGTGGTCGGCAACCGAACCATCAAAGAGGGAGTTCTTACTTACGAACAGTGTTTCGCCCTCCACAGTGATGCGGACATTGTCGTAAATACAAGTCCGGTCGGCATGTATCCAAATGTCGATTTTTCACCGGTTGACTTAACTCATTTTCCTCAATGTCAGGCAGTCATTGATATCATTGCCAATCCGCTTACCACAAAACTTGTCGCACAGGCAAGAAAACTTGGCATGAAGGGTATCACCGGACTGGAAATGCTGATTGCACAGGCAAAATATGCCGTTGAAATCTTTTTGGACACAAAAATACCGGAAGAAAAAATTGATGAAATCTATCAGAATATGAAAAAAAAGTCGTAACTACAAAAAAGGAGCCGTACCGGCAACCACTTGCCGGTACGGCTCCTTTTTTTCAGATAAGTCAAAACTTATCATCCTTCAATGGCAATGTATTTTTTCTGCTCCACGGCATCTTTATGCTCTTTCTTTGGAACAAACAATTTCAAAATACCATGCTTAAACTCTGCCTTGATATCTTCTTCTGTCACATCGGGACCAACATAAAAGCTTCTCTGGCAGGCACCCTCATAACGCTCTTTGCGGATATAATGTCCTTCTTTTTTCTCTTCGCTCTTATCCAAGCCCTTTGCGGCACTCAAAGTAAGAT
>ENA-OPEE01002660-OPEE01002660.1-human-gut-metagenome-genome-assembly--contig:-NODE-2660-length-10975-cov-5.617125_pt1 | contig 10975 bp, 8 predicted proteins | sample MGYA00241263_ERZ501506 | MGnify/ENA primary metagenome ERZ501506 (study PRJEB25962, sample SAMEA2042626) | human gut metagenome | biome: human gut; feature: human-associated habitat; material: faeces...
GAACGCAGCCCCGCAGACCCCATTCCGATAATCAGCGAACGCCCGGTTCAGCTGACTGCGCGCACCACCACACCCGCGCTTGCCGATCCAGAGCCGCTCTTGCGCGCCATTGAGAGCAGCGGCAACCTTGCCTTCACGATGAGCTTCAAACAGGGCTTCCCTGCCCGGATACTCGCGGGAAAAAACCCGATAGGTTCCGCAGGGGATACTATAATCATGGGCGACGTTGTTCACCCGGACGATTACCAGCCGTTCTGCGAGGTAATAGCGCAGGTCACGGCAGGAACCGCAGATGAAATAAAGCTCCACGCGCGGCTCAATAACGGCGGCGACTACCAGTGGTTCTATATCACCGGTAAGGTCCACCGCAGCGGAAGCCCCCTTGAATTCATCGAGGGCATGATGTTCAACGTCACCGACTACCTCGACTGCGAGGGCGAGGACATCGTAATGCGCCGCTACCGCAGCAAGCACTCCGTGAAGATAAACGACCAGTCCACGTATACTCTGCGGGATATTCTCGGCGAGGACTACCTAGTGCGCATTCAGCAGCCGCTCTCCCAGGCGAGCGGGCTGTTCTCCGCGATAACCGACAACGACGGCGCGGTTATCCTCCCCAAGGGTCAGGACAGGAAAATCAATCTGAACAAGATGGACTACCAGCGCAAAAAGAGTATCCGCGTACGTCACCAGACCATCGGAACATGGCTCATCACCGGCGAGGATCAGGATATCGTCGATAATAACGCGCAGCTTCTGGATACTATGGTGCACACCATCTCCATCGTTGCGAACTCCTACGTTGCACTTGTCGACGAGATGGAGACCTCCCAGAATGCAAACAAGCTCCTCGGTCAGAACTTCGAGGATCAGATAATGGTGAACGGCGTTTACTCGATATTCCTGCAAAGCCCCGACACCAAGACCGCAATAAAGAACATCACGCTGCTCATGACCGAGCATTTCGACCTCTCCGAGATCGAATTCTGCACTGATGAGCAGAACTCCGGAAGAGCCTATAAGCTCGACCGCACCGGCATGGTGCTCCCGGTAATTGTCAATTTCACCTGCAAGCAGGATATCCGCGACGAGCTGGATTACAGCGGTATAGTATGCACGGATCTCCGCACCATCGGCATGGACAGGGAACGCAAAAACCTTAGCTGCGTACTCGCCCGCACCTACGACCAGGGTTCCAACCGCGGAGTGCTGCTCTACACCTCCCGCACCGCTGACCGCGAATGGAGCAGCCGCGAACGCAGCCTGCTCAAATCCCTGACCCAGCTTCTTTCCACAGTTATCTACAAAATGTTCATGGAGGAAGAGCTGCGCAACTCCCAGAACAAGCTTGAGCGCCTCGCATACTACGACGTAGGCACCGGAATGCCGAACCGCAGCATGTTCGAGCGCGACTTCACCGAGGAGATCTCCGAAAACCGCAGCGGCGCTGTCATCGCTGTGGAATTCTCCAACCTCAAGAGCATTTCCGAAATATACGGCTTCGAATACGCCGACGATATCCTGAAAAGCTGCGCGGAGTATATCCTTGCGCTCCCGTGCAGTTCGCAGAAGAAGGTCTACCGCTTCTCAAGCGACATTCTGTTCATATCGCTCAGCGGTATCCAGCGCGAGGAAGCGCGGCAGTTCGCCCAGGCGGTGCTGACGAAATTCCATTCGCCATGGTATCTCCACAATAACGAACATCATATCCGCGTCTATGCCGGATTCACGATCTACCCGCACGACGCGGAGAATATCCAAACCGTTGTCAGCGCTGCTACTCACACCCTTCGCCTCGCAAAGGAACATCTCAGCGATGACGCCGTGTGCTACTCCGAGGGACTTGAGGACGCACTCACTGACAACCGCATGGTAAAGAAGCTCATCACCGACGCCGCCGAGAACGGCTTCAAGGGGTTCTACTACCTCTATCAGCCGGTGCTTGAGATGAAGACCGGACGGCTCCACTGCTGCGAGGCTACGCTGTTCTGGGGCAATGAAGATATGACCGTGCCGCGCAGCAGATTTCTGCCGATAATCGACCAGCTCGGTTACTCGCGGCAGCTCTACCGCTTCGCCTGCGACAAGATATGCAGCTTCTGCGCCTCCGTGCGCGAGCAGGGCTATCCGGAGTTCCGCGTGAGCTTCAAAATGCCTGAGAATATCCTCAACAGCGAAATCTCCGTTGACGTGCTCCAGAGCACACTGCTTGAGTATTCCCTGCCGCCAAGCGCGATAAGCATTTCCGTCACCGAGGCGGAAGGCACCCTCACCAGCGGCGGTATCTACCTCCAGGCGCTCTCGCGCATGGGAATGAACATCATCGCCGACGACACCGGGATGGGCTACTTCACGGACGCTCCGCTCAGCAACGCTTCGGTCAAGACCGTAAAGATACGCGCCGACCGCTTCAGCGGCGACAGCGTGTCATCGGGATTCGTGCGCTCGCTGATAAAGAAGGCGCACAGCAAGGGTATCGCGGTATGCGCGAAGGACGTCGACAGCCCATCCGACCTGACGGCGATAGGCGGCTCCGAAATCGACCTAATCGAGGGCATTTTCAACGGCAGACCCCTGCGCGATCATGAGTTCATTGAGAGAATGTCCGAGGGTCTCGGCGCTGGCTGAGCACAGATTTACAACATAACTGACGGCGCACCACTCCTCCCGGTGCGCTGTTTTTGTATTGACAATCCCGGCGGAATATAGTATAATTGTAGCATGTGAGAAAGGCGGTGCCGTATGTTCGGACTGTTTAAAAAGAAAATTCTCAAGACCGAGGAGGAAAAGCGCGCGGAGAGCCTCCCGAGGACGAAAAAAGTGCAGTTCGAGCCGATGAAGGTCGCGGAAGCCGAACAGCTTCTTGACGCGGATATCCGCGCCGTGCTGGGATTTTCCCCGGTGAACTACTACGCGACAAAGGATCGCTACCTGCTTTGCACATTCTGGTATACTGACGACCTCTCGGAAATCTACATGAGATTCGAGCTGCGGGTGGACGACCTCCCGCACGGACACACTAAAATGTACCAGATCGACAAGGTTCTTATGCGCGACATTCTGCGCAAATTCGGTCAGAATATAAATATCGGAGAGTAATTATGAACAATTTTTCGGTGCTTGAATGCCCGGTTTATTTCGACAAGACCAACATGCTTGACATGCTTTCCCTTTCGGCGGGGCGGGCTATCCTCTGCCAGAACCGTTTAGGTGAGCAGATAATCGCCGACAACTCCTGGGGACTTGACCCGATGAAGGGCATGATACGCTTCGGCGAGCGGGAATTCCGCGCAGGAATACTCGGCTCTGAATCCGAGATACAGAACACCTGGCTCTGGAGCTGGGCGCACACCGAGAGCGGTCTGCCGGAAAGCTCCACGGCTGTCTCCAGACGAGTCAAGAAGCTCCTGCCGGAGCTTCCGGAGTTCCAGACCGGGAAGTTCATGCTGGACGAAGTCCACAACGGACACGATCTTGCGATGATCTCCTGCGGAGTTTCACACGAGAACCTCTGCTACTACAGATGCCCCTACGACGGCGGCGCCGCACTGGTGACGATTTCCGGACTTCCCGAGGATATCTTTGCCCCGGTGGACAGCACGGCGTTCCTGCGGCAGTATATCGAGATAATCAGCGGATTCTACTGCGACCACAGGCTTCTCGCAGCGGGATTCCTGTACCAGAACGGAACTCCTTTCACGGAGAGCGAAAATGCGCTCACAGCGGATTTCGGCGAGCGTAGCCTCAGATTCCTTTTCGAGCAGACCGAGGACGGTATCTCAAGGGTTCTGGACATATCGGAGGTCTGATTGACAAACTAGCATACGGCAAAAGGTGGAGCGTTACGCCCCACCTTTTTTATTTACATCGGAATGTGAGTGTTTGAAAGAAGTTCAGCAACGATGTCCTGCGGCGCGCCGTAGTCCGTCTGCCCGGAAGCCAGCACGATACGGTGAGCCAGCACCGGAATCGCGACTGCCTTTACGTCGTCCGGGGTCGCGTAGTCCCTGCCGTTCATCAGAGCCATCGCCTGAGCCGCACGGAACATCGCGATGGAGCCGCGCGGGCTTGCTCCGAGCTTCACCTGCTGTAGGAATCTCGTTGCAGTCACCAGCGACAGTATGTAAGCCTTGACGTTATCCGCGACCTTCACCTGCGCCGCCTGCCGGCGAAGCTCCATCAGCTCCTCAAGCGCCATCACCGGCTGAGTTTCCTGGCGCTGCGGCATGACCTCCAGCATTTTCATCTCGGCGGCGCGGTCGGGATACCCCACCGATATCCGCATGAGGAAGCGGTCAAGCTGAGCCTCCGGAAGGTGATACGTGCCGAAAGTCTCTATCGGGTTCTGCGTTGCGAGGGTCATGAACGGCTTCGGAAGCTGGTGAGTCTCGCCGTCGACGCTTATCTGAAGCTCCTCCATCGCCTCCAGCAGCGAGGACTGCACCTTCGGCGAGGCGCGGTTTATCTCGTCTGCAAGCAGGAAGTTGCACATCGCCGCGCCCGGCTTGTAGCTTCCCTTACCCGTGTTGATGTCCACCACCGTGTAGCCGATAACGTCCGACGGCATGAGGTCAGGCGTGAACTGAATGCGCCCGAAGCTGCCCGAAACACTCTTTGCAAGCGTTTCCGCGAGCAGGGTCTTGCCCACTCCGGGGACGTCCTCGATGAGAACGTGACCGCCTGCAAGCATTGCGCAGACTACCTTTTCTATTACCGGGCGCTTTCCGATTATCGAGCGCTCGATATTGTTTATAAGCATTTCAACCTTGTTGTTCATTTTTTTGCTCCTTATACACGTTATACGCTCCGCTTGCGGTTATGATGATGGTATTTACGAGTACTGCCGCGAAAATCAGCAGCTTCACCAATCCTGCGTAGCTTCCTTCCATGCTGCTTATGTTCGGCGTTAACAGCTCCGGCGCTGATATGTTTATATAGACTCCTGCGGCTCCCGCCAGCACCGGAAGTCCAAGCGCAGTTATACTATACACAACCAGCGGCATGCTAAGCTCATTACGTATCCTTTTAGTATAAAACACATGCAATTTTCCTGATAGTATACCACATGGAATAGCTGCGGCAGGATACAGCACCAATAGAGTTACAAACGCAGAAAACACCACGCTCAGCAGATATTCGGTAAAAAATCCGGCGGCGCACAGCCCGGCGTATTTCAGATATTTCATTGGTCACGTTCCTCATTCTTGTCAGGTTCGGCGACGCCTAAAAGCGGTTGAATACACAATGTTGATATCCCGCTGACTATCGCTACGCCTCCGATTCCTATTGAGAAGAAAAAAAGCGTCATCGCCTTGCCAAGTCCGTCCCAACCAGCCCATATACTTTCGCTGAACGCAAACGTAAGTATTATCCCCAGACCGCAAAGCACGACCAGTGCGGCAAAAACTGTGAGGAAATACCATTTCGAACTTATCATGAGCCTTTTCCTGATTATGTTCATAAAGGCGACGTGCAAAAATCCCGAGCCGATACAAAGTACTGCGCCAACAATAATAAATAAGCCGATCGAAACGGTGTAAAATAAGTCAAATATGTAGCAGAACAGCCAGTCAATCGGCAGGCATGCCAGATTCATGGCTAACCCTGCGGCGCAAAGCCCGGCGTATTTCAGCTTTATCAATATACACCTCCTGCATGTCGGAGAAACTGCAAAAACGGCGCAGCCCGAAAGCTGCGCCGCAGTCAGCGTATGTTGTTGTTCAACAATTAGTTGAGCAGGGAGTGCTCATCGGAAGCGTCGAACAGGTGGATCTTGTTCGGGTCGAGAGCGAGCTTAACAGTATCCTGAGGACGTGCAGTGCATCTCGGAGATACTCTAGCGGTGAGCGGGATACCCTCGCAGGTGAGGTACAGGAATGTCTCAGCACCGAGCATTTCGGTTACGTCAACAGTAGCCTCGATCATACCAGTCTTAGCGGTGGAGAGGAACATCTCCTCATCGTGAATGTTCTCAGGACGGATACCGAGGATAACTTCCTTGTCTACATAGTACTTCAGACCCTCGTTGTCAGCCTTTGCGGAGGGCAGCTCAACGTAGAACTTGCGGCCTCTGGAGGTCTTGGTGTCCTCAGAACCGAACTCAACGGTGTACTTGCCGTTAGCCATGATGAGCTTAGCAGGAATGAAGTTCATCTGCGGAGAGCCGATGAAGCCTGCAACGAACTTGTTAACAGGGTTCTCATAAAGGTTGATAGGAGAATCGATCTGCTGAATGTAGCCGTCCTTCATAACAACGATTCTGTCACCCATGGTCATAGCCTCTGTCTGGTCATGAGTTACATAGATGAATGTAGTACCCAGCTTCTTGTGGAGCTTGGAGAGCTCGGTTCTCATCTGTGCACGGAGCTTAGCGTCCAGGTTGGACAGCGGCTCGTCAAGCAGGAAGACCTGAGGATCACGTACGATAGCACGGCCGAGCGCTACACGCTGTCTCTGACCACCGGACAGAGCCTTCGGCTTTCTGTCGAGCAGGTGGGAGATGTCGAGGATCTTAGCAGCCTCTTCAACGAGCTTCTTGATTTCGTCCTTCGGAACCTTACGGAGCTTCAGACCGAATGCCATGTTATCGAAAACGGACATATGGGGGTACAGAGCGTAGTTCTGGAATACCATCGCGATATCTCTGTCCTTAGGAGCAACGTCGTTAACGAGACGGTCGCCGATGAACATTTCGCCCTCGGAGATCTCCTCAAGACCTGCGATCATACGGAGAGTTGTGGACTTACCGCAGCCGGAAGGGCCTACGAGTACGATGAACTCCTTGTCCTTGATATTCATTGTGAAATCGGAAACGGCAACAACGCCGCCGGGATAGCGCTTGTATATGCCTCTGAGTGATAAGCTTGCCATTAGAAATGACCTCCTGAATTACTTAATTATTTTGAACCCTTTTCAGGGAACTATCAGCTTTTCCGCTACTAATATAATACCAAAATACGGCGAAAAAATAAAGAGCCTAAGTCAACAAATATTTTTGAATCCCTTTATGAATAATAACCAAGACCTACAAAACAACCACAAAAAACGGTCTGTTCTGCTAGTGGTATTGCACAAAAAAAGCCCTATTTTGAGCCATTCAAGAAACTTTCATCTCGATTTTTGGAGATTATAACAAAACGCCACAGTTTAATTTGTGCATTACACAACAAAATCTACGGTATTCTTTTCACACAATGGTCATATATTGATATCTGAGGACAAACAGAGACTGCGGACACACAAAATCCAGGCTGAATTTTGTGCAATCCTACAGTAATATGAACGGAGGAACTATGAAGAACGACACGAAACGCTCCCGGCTTCCGCTTGCCGCCGGGCTGATACTATTCGCGGCGGCAGCGCTCTGGGCGCTGACGCGCAGCTTCGGGTGCGGAACCGATTCGATACCCGGCGCGACCAACGAACAGCGCATAGCCTACATAGAGAGCTTCGGCTGGGACCCCGGATTCACCCACACCGCCGTTGAAAACGTGCGTATCCCCGTGGAATTCGACGACGTTTACGAGGAATACAACGCGCTCCAGCGCAAACAGGGCTTCGACCTGCGGAAGTACCGCGCGCACACCGTCAAGCGCTACACCTACGAGCTTTCCGGTGATACGCCGGTTCCGCTCAACGCGGAACTCCTCGTTGAAAACGGAGCCATCATCGGCGCAGACATCGTTTCCCCCGCGGCGGGAGGATTCCAGGGCGCCCTCGCGATAGACGAAAACTAAATATTGACAAATCCGGATTTCCGGGGTAAAATATACATATCAACTTCCCCGGAGGCCATCGTGAAAAAATATACTATATTAATTATATCCGGCTGCTGCGTGCTTGCCGCCGGAATAGCCGGGCTGGCTCTGCTGCTGAATCAGCCTCCAGTAAGCGAAAGCAGCGTTCCTGAATTCGTCATGCCTTCCCAGACTGTTTCCACGGACTCCAGTTCTGCTCCGGAAACCTCCGGCAGTTCTGCAGCTGTGACAACTGCCCCGCAGACCGAGGCACCACCTGAAACTCCGACTGTAACCGCCGAGCCTGCCGCCTTAACCGCTGAATCCCCAGACATACCGGAGGAAACAAATTTTTCAACATCTATTCAACCAGGAAAAATTACAGCCGCTCAGCCCTCGGCGGTTTCCGAGCCTGCTCAGCCGAATTCCGCCGTTTCCTCCGTGACTTCCGCGCCGGAAACAACCACTGAAAAAATCCAGACCACTTCCAAGCCTCACGCCGCTGAGCATTCCGAACCCACCGAGCCGGAACACCCATCGAACATGCTTATTACCTCCGGCGACCCGCTCCATCACGTACAGTTTGAGTTCGGCGGGCGAAGCGTCAGATATTCGGGCGTTTATGAAGGAACTCCCGTAACTGCGGTGGATATCCTCCTTGAGCAGATCCCGAGCTACGACTTCACCCAAAACGGAAGCAGCTTTTCCGGCACGCTGAACGCGTCCTCGCTCGACCCGGGATACTATATTATCCGGGTGTCGCTGGACGGCGGCGCGATAATGGACTACGTTTTTGAAATGACCGCGGACGGCTCCGCGCCGCTCTCCTGGGCTGAGCTTCCCGCAGACGAAAACCTGAGCGCCGCCGCTTCCCCGCTGGAGCTCCCGGAGGAGGGCGTAATGCAGCACATCACGTCCTCCGGCGACCCCGAGACTGCAAGGCAGGTCCTCAGCCGGGTAAGGGAGCTTTCCGACGAGATATGCGCGGGTATCACCAGTGACTACGACAAGCTGCGCGCAATTTCACAGTGGGTATCGCGGAACATGTACTACGACAAGGACGCCTCCGAAAAGGGCGTGACCGAAGACATGCTGACGCTTGAGCATGTTCTGGAATACCACCGCTCGGTGTGCTTCGGCTGGTCGAATCTGTTCTCCGCGCTTTGCCAGGCTCAAGGGATATGGTGCGCGAACTCCTCCGGCAGCGTTGTTACCGGAAGCCGCTGCTTCATGCAGACCTCCACCGCAGACGAACGGTCGCATTCCTGGAATATGGCGGTAATCGACGGCAGGCAGATATGGGTCGATACCGTGTGGAACTCCTCAAACAGCTACCACAAACGGCGTTATGTTGAAGGGGCGCAGGATATGCAATACTTTGATATCTCCACGGCGGCGCTTTCCCAGGATCACCGTGTCACGCGGTTTGAGTACCGGAATTATTTCGCACTTGGCTAAAGCCAGCGGCGCAGATCTGACAAAGATACAGTCGGGTCTGCGCCGCTTTTTTCTCTGAACTACGCGTTCTGATTTTTCCGGAGCTTCCGGCTTATCCTGTCCCACGGAAGCTGCACGAGAATTACAGCCGCAAACACAATAGCGCAGCCGATTATCTGCCGGGGGCTCATGCTCTGATCAGTCCTGAGAAAACCTATTTTATAGGCGACAAATCCGGATATCGTAGCCACGACGGATTCCAGCGACAGTATCAGCGCCGCCGCGGTAGGGTCGACGCCCTTCTGACCTACGATCTGCAGGGTATATCCAACGCCGCAGGAAAGCACGCCGGCGTAAAGCACCGGAATCGCTCCGCTGACGAGCTGCTCCCAGGAGGGCTGCTCAAAAATGAATGCTCCGATCGTACTTACCACGCCGCACACCGCGAACTGAATGCAGGAAAGTATCACGCCGTCGGTAAGGGGCGAGAAGTGGTCGATAACGAGAATGTGGACTGCAAACACCAGAGCGCTTCCAAGTACGAGCAGGTCGCCCGCCGAGATGGAAAGGCTCTCGCCGTTCACGCACAGCAGGAACATTCCGGCAACTGCCAGAACCGCGCAGAACCACACTGCTTTCGGAGCCTTCCTGCCGATGAATATGCCGAGTATGGGCGTGAGGATTATGTACAGCGTAGTGATGAATCCGCCCTTTCCGACGGTGGTCATCGTCAGACCATACTGCTGGAGCGTTGAGGCGATGGTCAGCGCCGCGCCGCACGCGAGACCTCCTATGATGGTGGTCTTAACGGGAAGCGGTTTGCGCTCCGCTTTGGGAATACGCCCGCGTATAATAAGTATCACCGGGACAAGTATAACGCTTCCAATGATGTTTCGCGAGCCGTTGAAGGTCAGCGGTCCCATGAAATCCATGCCCGCCTGCTGCGATACAAACGCCATGCCCCATATTATCGCTGCTGTCAGGAGCAGCAGGCAGTTTCTGAATTTTTTTGTGTTTGTCATTTTCTGTTTTCCTTTTTTTTCTGAGCGTTCTGACGGTGCGCCAGCATTCTGATTATCCTCGGGCGGTTGAACCTCTGAGTAACGATGAATACAAGCTCCAGCCCTGCCGATATTACCGAGGTTATAACAAACGCCGGGAGCGCTCCCACCCATATTGAAGCAAATATCGGAAGAAAACTCAGCGGGAGTATTATCTCGTGGGTTATCTCCGCCTGGCACATTGCCTGAGCTATCTCGTCAGGAGTGTGCCTGCTCAGGTCGAAGAAATCCGGCCGATACGCCGGCACTCTGCCCTTCCACTTCTTCACACGGAGCAGCCTGTAGAGCTTCCTTTCCCAGTCCCTTTGGCGGAACCATGGTCTGGAGAGATCGGCGTGATTGTGCATTGTGGAGTTCACGATACCGCCGACTATCAGCCGCATTATGAAATGGTAGGATATCGTCGCGAAGGTTATCGCCAGGGTCAGGAAAACGTCCTGACCTCCGCGGAGATACAGTGCGGTACAGAACACTGCAATTGCGGGCATTACGGCTGATGTTATGATGATTAGCTTCCTCATGGCTGACCTCCGGACAGTAAGAAACCACAATTTCACATTACATTATAGCAAAAACCGTTAAAAAAGTCAATCGACCGCCCCGAAAAACAGAGCGGCCGAAAAATATTACAGTCATGCAAACTGCCAGGAATCGAACTCAAAGCCAGCCGGGAACACGAAGAACACGTCGTGAGTTCCGGATACCTCGGAGAACAGGCTGTTGTATACGACCTGCCCGTCG
>ENA-OPEE01002683-OPEE01002683.1-human-gut-metagenome-genome-assembly--contig:-NODE-2683-length-10896-cov-3.523660_pt1 | contig 10896 bp, 9 predicted proteins | sample MGYA00241263_ERZ501506 | MGnify/ENA primary metagenome ERZ501506 (study PRJEB25962, sample SAMEA2042626) | human gut metagenome | biome: human gut; feature: human-associated habitat; material: faeces...
AAATCAGTCGTAAATATTTACGGCTGATTTTTTGTGCGTTTATGATTCATATTTATCTTATTTATATACAAAAAGAAGGGGCTTACATAAGCCCCTTCGACATTTGACACCTGACTCACATCAGTGTTCAAATCATCCTTCAATTGCGATTGTTTTCTTTGTCTCAACTGGTTTTGCCTCTTTCTTCGGCACTGACAGTCTCAGAATACCATTCTCGTATTTTGCTTTGATATCTTCCTGTGTAAGGTTCTCACCTACATAGAAGCTTCTCTGCATTGCTCCGGCATAACGCTCCTTACGGATGTATTTACCTTTCTTGTCTTCCTCATCCTTATCAAGACCCTTAGCAGCTGATACGGTCAAATAACCATTCTCAAGCTCAATGCTGATCTCATCTTTCTTGAATCCAGGAAGATCGATATCTACTTCATATCCTGCGTCATGCTCACGAATATCTGTCTTCATCAAGTTCTTAGCGTGTTTACCGTATAACGGATTCTTCTTTCCCCAAAAATCCTGCTCAAATGGGAAGTTCATCCAATCATCATCAAATAAGTTTTCTCCAAAAATACTAGGCATCATCATAAGTCATTTCTCCTTTCAATGCTAACTAACTTTGTTGCCTTTTGTGAGAAGATCTCACAATTTATATAAGCTGCTTTCGCAGTTGTTGTCAGAACATTTGGAGGATTCAGAAGTTCATTTCTTTTCTTTTTTCTCTGTCTTCCTTTGTTCCCTCTTATTTATATCTTTTTCCGTTTACAATTTGTGTTATACACCAGATTGTTAGCACTGTCAAGATGTGAGTGCTAATTTTTTTGTGAAGATTTTGTGAAGCCTTGATTTTACGGGCTTCACAGGGATTTTTCACTTGCTTTCGCACTCGATTTTCTTGATTTGACCACATTTTTACGACAAATTCTTGGAAAAATATATTCGTCTGATTTTCTTACCACATTTTACGACAACGACTTATGGTTTATACCACAGCAGGTACGGTTTCCGGCAGGTTCATTTTAGACATCTCGTTCTCCACATGAGACTTTTCTGCAATATGATTGTAGACATTCATTGTAATCTGTGCATCTGAATGGCCCATCACATACTGCATAACTTTGGGATTGACGTTATTCTCACCCAGTCTGGTACATCCCGTATGACGAAGGGTATGCGATGAAATAGGAGGCATCAGCTCCGGCTCTCGCTTCTCTTCTTCTGCCAGTTTGCTTTCTTTCTTATTATAGGCATTGACAATATTTTTCAGAAAGCTGTTCACTCCCGCCGGCATGATCGGACGCCCATGTTTTGTATTGAAGATGAATCCACTACGTCCACCGATCTCAACATTACTCTGCAAACCAAGCATCAGATTCAGTTCTCTCTGCTTACGGAACGCATCATATACCATCTGTGTCATAGGAATGTCTCTGATTCCTGCATCCGTTTTGGTTTCTGAATCATGGAAACAATATCCTTCATCACCTTCATAATACACAAGCTGTCCACCTACATGAATCTCCCTGTTCTTCATATCCACATCTGACCAGGTTAAGCCGATGGTTTCACTTACTCTCAGGCAAGCCCCAAACATAACCTGCATCATCGGAAGATGAGGCTTATACACATTACTCTGTTCAACAAACTTCAGAAGTTTTTCCTGCTGTTCCAGTGTCAGTGCTTCTTTCTCCTTTGCCGGAGCCCCATAATCTCCAAGTGTTCCTGTTACCGGATTCTTGCGGATAATCCCATCATCCACTGCCAGTTCAAAACTGGGATTCAATAAGCCATAAAGACCTTTGATCGTACTGTGTGCCAGTCCTTCATCTGACAATGCGGAAAAGAACGTCCTTACGTGAGATGTCTTAAAATCTACAACACGAATATTTCCTAAAGTATTTCGTATCCGGTAGTCCCACATACGGATATAATTCTTTTTCGTTCTTTCCTTGATATTCTTTGTTGCCATGTATCGCTCAAACAACGTATTTACAGTCAGCTTCTTGACTGATGCGTCTGTAATAAGCAGATCATCCATATCCTTATTGATCTTCTTTTCCATTTCTCGCAGACTCGCCAGATCAGCTGCATAAACCGAATTACGCTTTCCGGTAATTTCATCCTTGTAACGATACTCATAACGTCCATCCGGGCGCTGGTATTCACCTGTTTTTAAATTTCTGCCTTTATTATCTTTTCTTGCCATATCAATCATTCCTTTCACTTCATTTTTCGTTATTCGGAATGATTTTTGTCCTGTCGGTATCAGTCATTTACTGCCTGATATCTGCTCACAGATTAACATAATATTTTATGATTTCCAAGGGTAAATTCCTGCAAAATGCTAATTTTTATTTGCCTTTTTTATAGGAATATTTTTCACTTTTCATTCCGAAGGAAAGTTGTTGTATTTTATCCTCTCATCTTTCATTACACTGCCATTGCATCAATATATTTTTTTATCTTATCCACGTTATAAAGAACACGTCTTCCAACAATCACTCTTGCTTCTGCATAGTCTGCAATTTTCTTTGCAGTTACTTCTCCGCAGGATAACATTGCCATTAATCCTTCAATATCTACCGTCAGACGATTTTCAGCCTTATACTCTGTTGTTTTTCTCATGATGCACATACCTCCTTTCCTCCGTATTCTTCTGCATCACCTCCCAGACAGCGGTTATGCCCGTTGTCAGTACATATACTTTTTGTTTAGACTTCTTACAATGATTTTCCATTCCGTTCGACGTGTTGGCTTCCATTTGTATATGGCGGTGTCAACGTTACAATTGACCTCTATCAGAAATCTTTCTGAATACTGGCAGCTTCTTCTCAAGCATACCAGCCGTTGCCGGAGTATCTTCGGTTTCCACATACTACTCTCTGATACAGCGGTGGAATCCTGTGTTACCTTTAAGCCCCGAAAGGCACCCATACAGCTCATTCAATTTTCAAGGTTCAATAATCAAAAGTTTCGCAGGTATACATTTTTGTACCTATTTGATTTAATGCCATTATATCCCCCGTTACTGCTAATGTCAATAGCACTTCATGCGTTTTAGGTTCTTTTTTGTACTCTTTTTCATTGATTTTCTGCCAGCTTGTGTTATAATATGGACAAATAGTTATTCATTTCTTGATTTCACTATCTTTAACGGATGTTTATCAGGACTAATGCAGAGGTGACTTTATGAATTTTAATCTGAAACTAAAAAAAATCCGGACATTCCGGAAAATGACACAAAAAGAACTGTCAGAGAAGATCGGACTGACCGATCAGCATAGAATTGTACAATATGAAAAAGGTGTTCGTGTTCCAAAAAAAGATCTGGTTGATAAAATGGCTAAGGCTCTTGATGTTAATCCTTATACCCTCTATGATACCGCTGGACGTGACGCTTCCGAAATGATGGAACTGCTTTTCTGGCTGGATGAATTTAACCCATCTGCCCTGCATCTGTTTCTACCTCGGAAATTTCCTGGTGAAAAATGCAATGAAGTAGCTGACACTTCCGTTTACTACCATGACAACGATAGTTGGCCTGCTCATGCACCTGTCTGTATGTGGTTTGACTATGGAGTTCTGAATGATTTTCTGAAAGAATGGGTGGTTCGAATGGATGAACTGAAATCCGGTGTGATTACCAGAGATGAATATTTTGAATGGAAAATCAACTGGCCGTATACCTGTGATGATTGTGGAAAACGGAAACCCTCAAAACAGTGGCGGAAATCAAACGAATAGAATTTAGTGAAACTTAGCAAAACTTAAATTCACTGTATTTTTTCTCTTTGCTCAAAAAAGGCACTGCAAACCAATAATTCTATGGTTTTCAGTGCCTTTTGTTCTATACACTAAGTTTCCAATTTGCTGCTTCCGTCTGCAGATCAACCAGCTTACGATATAGACCATTTTTCTTCATAAGCGTATCATGGTTTCCTTTTTCTGCCACAACACCTTTATCCAGAACAACGATCTGATCCGCTGCTTCAATCGTTCTCATCCTATGAGCGATTACCAGAACTGTCTTCCCACTGACTAGTTCAGATATCGCTTCCTGTATCTGTGTTTCACTGTCCACATCTAAAGAAGCAGTTGCTTCATCCAGTAAAATAACAGGTGCATCTTTTAAAAGTGCACGGGCAATGGAAAGACGTTGGCACTCCCCGCCAGAAAGCGTAGAACCATTTTCTCCGATTACCGTCTGATAACCCTGCGGCAATTTTTCGATAAAATCATGACATTTTGCAGCCTTTGCTGCAGCAATAACATCCTCATCACTTGCACCTTTTCGTCCGACACGGATATTTTCCATAATTGTATTATTGAAAAGAACAACATCCTGAAAAACAATCGAAAAATCTTTCATCAATGCGACCGGATCAATTTTTGCGATATCTGCACCACCAAGTGTAATTTTCCCACCATCCACGTCATAGAATTTAGCTGCCAGTTTTGCTATGGTGCTCTTACCACCGCCGGATGGTCCTACTAATGCAGTCACCTGTCCCTGTTTTGCAGTAAAAGATACATCTTTTAAAACTGTTTTTCCTGTTTCATAAGAAAACTTCACATGGTCAAAAATCACATCATATCCTTTGGTGTGATACTCTGTCTGCCCGTTTTCTAACGGATATTCCTGGATTTCTTTCAAGCGTTTTACCTGTAAATTCACACCAAAAAGTTCTGCCATATTCGCCATAGCTCCAGAAAGTGGATCATACAGACGGGAGGCTGCGATCAAATATAGAATATAAGTAAACAGATCAATTTTTTCCTTTAAAATCAGCGAACTTCCCACAACAATAACCGTTGCCAGTCCAAGCCGTAAGACCATCTGACCGGTTGTAAGAAGACTCGCACTGACCATTTCACTGGAAATCTGCGCTTTTTCTGCTGCATCCAATTTCGCATCCAGTTTCTCCAGATAAGTTTTCTCCTGATTACATGCCTTAATATCCTGTACCGTTTCCAGACATTCCTGTATTCCTTCTGACAAATCAATTCTTGTTGTCATATATTTCTTTGCAAGCAGTTCCTGCCACTTGCGTGAAAGAAGAACAATTGCAAATGCCACCGGTGCAACCCACAAAAGAGCAATTCCCATTTTCCAGTTCATAACAAGAAGTACCAGACACACAATACTTGTAGAAATAAGTGCTCCAAAAAATTGCGGAACTGTATGGGAAAACGCATGCTCAAAACTGGCACAGTCGCCCATAATTGTACTTGTCAGATCAGCAAGGTCACGTTCATGGAAAAATCCAAGCGGTAACGTCCTGAGCTTTTCTGCAAGTGTAATGCGTCTACGTTCACTTTCCTCATAGGTACCAATATAGGCTTTTGTATACTGCAGATAATGAAGGACAAAAATAATCACTAAAATGATAATTCCAACAACTGTATATCCTGCAAATCCTGCCACTTTTTCTTCCATTCCAAGAGCCATAGGAAGCATCGTATTTAATACTATTGCAAGTAGGGCAACCGGGAGCATCAGACTGATATTTGCCAGTACAGAATAAACAATTGCTTTAAAAAGATCCTTTGCACCCTGGACACTCAGAGCGTATTTTTTCTGTAATCTGTTAATCATGATTTTCCTCCTTTCTCACAGTCGTTCCAACCTTCCAGATAATCTGTGTCTGATATTCTTTCCACATGGATGCGTAGACACCATTCTGTTTCAGCAATTCATCATGATTGCCTCGTTCTATTATTTTTCCATCACCAAAGACCAGAATCATATCTGCATCCTGAATCGTGGACAGACGATGTGCAATCATAAGTACTGTTTTTCCGCTGGTCAGTCCTTCAAAGGCAAGCTGGATCTGATGCTCATTTTCCGCATCTGCAAAAGCTGTCGCTTCATCAAGTATAATAATTGGTGCATCTTTCAGAATTGCACGTGCTAATGCAATCCGCTGATTTTCACCACCCGACAGATAGGTTCCTCCACTTCCAACTATAGTATCCAAACCATTTGGAAGTCTCTCTATGATATCCTGACATTGTGCTGCTTCTGCCGCTCTCATCACTTCTTCACGTGTGGCATCTGGCCTGGAAGCTCTAATATTTTCAAGTAAGGTATCATTGAAAAGACGGGTGTTCTGGAACACAAATGCAATCTGATCCATGAGGTCATTTTTAGCAATCTCACGAACATCCACACCACCCACTAAGACGTCTCCTTCCTGCACATCATAAAAACGTGGAATCAGACTGGCCGCTGTAGATTTGCCACTACCGGAAGCTCCGACTAATGCAATTTTCTTACCATCAGGGACTTCGAAGCTTACATGATACAATGCTTTTTTCTTAGCACCTGGATAAGTAAAAGAAACATCCTCGAATACAACAGAAGCATCCTTTGGCTGTTTTTGTGTATTTGATTCTTTAAGCGGTTTTTCCTGCAAAATTGCTTCTATTCTGCTTACTGCACTTTTTGCCGCCATTAACTGTTCGCTTGCAAACATGATTCGATTCATCATAGTTGCACAGACCGGAGTAAACAGACTGTAAAACAGGAAATCTAAAAACAGTTTCTGACGATCCGCCTGTCCACTTGCTGCCGAAAAAAGCATCAGTGCAGTCGGGATCAACAAAATAAAAGTTCCATTTAAAGTAATGTTAAATCCCGTCAATGGGATACGACAGCAGATTGCATATCCACTGGCATATTTTTTGTATTCTTCAATCGCTGCATGAAAGTTTTTGAATGAGTAAATGGTTTGCTGGAATACCTTTACAACCGGGATTCCACGAACGAATTCTACCGCTTCTTTATTCATATTTTCCAGTGCGGTCATGTATCCCGACATAAAATCGGCATTATCTCCACCCATCATTTTCTTTAAGAAAAATACACTGATTGCCAGTGGAATCAAACAACAGATTCCAAGTCTCCAGTCAAAGACAAACAACAAACTGATGACTGCAACCGGCATAACAACTGCACCGGTCAGATCCGGCAACTGATGTGCCAGAAACCCTTCGGTCAGTCCAGCATTGTCATCAATAATTTTCCGAAGTCTGCCACTGGCATTCTGACTGAAATATCCAAGCGGTAACGTGACAATATGGTGCATTGCCTCTTTTTTCATATTGGTAGCTGTACGAAATGCTGCCAGATGCGAACAACATAATGCTACAAAATATAATAAAATACTAAGTAACGAAAATGCTACTGCAAGCCACGCATAATGCCCACTGGAAGCTGCCAGTGACAAATCTCCCTTTTTCATCGCATACAAGATATCCCGAATCACAAACCAGATACAGACAAATGGAATAATAGAAAGCACCGTGGATATTCCTGCCAGAATGCAGCTGGCAATAGTCAACCAATGACGTTTCCCTGCAAATCCCCACATCCGGGATAACTCGGCATTTTTCTTTTTGCTCATGACCTTATATCCTCCTCAAAAAGCCGGTGGCATCAGAATCTCTCCGATTTCCACCGACTCAAATTTATTTTCACTATTCAGACAGATTCTCTTTACAGAATAACTGTATACAGTTCTCAACATCGGCTTTCGTATAGTCAACAGAAATTCCTGCTGCCAGCCAATAAGCATATTCACCTGCATCATATTTTTCCAATGCATCCAGGTCACTTCCATATCTGAACTCAATGTGCCATGTAGTTTTCATCGTATCCGGAGCGATACAGAAATAGGTAAACTCGCCGGAATCAGCATCATCACTTTCGTAGATGTACAGACCACGCGTTTCTTCCATACCTACGTAATGATAAGAATGACTGAATACATCATTCCCCTCTTCATCCACACCAGATATTGTTGTTCCGTCAAACGTGAACTGATCTATATTCTGTAAAAATTCACAGTCGTATGCCATATTTCCATCCTTGTAGGTTTCCACTGCTTCTTCACCGGTGACTGTTCCAGTTACCATAGAAGACATTTTTTCAACAGCCGCCTGAGCATTATCCTCTCCTACAATTGCAGCACTGTCATCGAGCCACAGCTGATCGTATTCATCTGCCAGAATAACCGGCCACAGTTCCTGATAAGTACCTTTCAGATCGCATAAAAGCTGATCTGCTGCATCCTGATTCTCATCAGTTTCACTTTCCTTCTGTACGCTTGTAGTCTGTTCTTCTGTAGCACTGTTTTCTGTTTGCTTTGTTTCAGATGTGCTACTGCTTGTATTTCCACATCCCGTCAATAAAGAAATAGACAAAGTTGCTGCTAAAAACAAACTTGTTAATAATTTTCTCTGTTTCATTATAATCCTCCTAAATAAAAAATATGCATTAGTTAGTATTATCTAACCAATACATATTTTATCTGGTACTAATATGAAACTCAATGACCTGGCAGACTAGTTTCTATCCAATCAGACATTCTTTTTATACTCCGTTGGTGTCATTCCATATTCACCTCGAAATGCCGAAGTAAATTTATTGGGATTTGTATATCCGATTTCTGTTGCGATTTCACCTACAGATAAATTCCCCTCCCGTAATAATTTTTCAGCAATTTGTAAACGATAAGTCCGGAGATACGCATAAACAGGTGCACCATACATTCCCTTAAAACAACGTTTCATTGCCGTAGGTGATATTTCAAAACGCTCTGCCAACTCCTCAATTGTATAATGTTCTTTGATATGTCCTACAATAAAATCATGAATCTGTCTGGTACAGTTCCTTTGCGATTTTGAGAAATAAACATAGTCGTTCTTAATCCTGTCAAAATCCATTTCTGTTAGTATCAATAAAAGCTCCAGAAGCTTTATTCTGATATAACTAGGCTTTATATGTTCCTGAACAGTATATAATTCCGAAAATATATGTTGGACAGTTTCATTTGCACGAACCATATAAAAATCCTGTTTTCCTGCAAACTCTGAAATTCGGGTAAGATTAATAGAAAGAAGTTTCAAGATTCTTCTCATCTCATCTGTAATTTCTTCCAACTCAATCGTTATCGTTATCCCATGATAATGGGAAGTAGGAAATGTTGATGTATGTGATTTCTTATGCAAGGTACAAATGGATAAATTTCCCGCTGCCATATAGCAATAACTACGCTCTCCAAACGCACACTCACACCGCCCCTCCCGACAATAATTAATTTCAATAAATCCAGGACGTGGACTCTGCATCTTATTACAATATTCCATATGCATATCATTATAGACCAGCTCCATTCCTGGAAATGTCTGATATACGGCGATATCTCCTGTACCACTTTCATTCTCAAGATGAAATCTTGAACATATAGCATCTTCTTTTTTTCTCCGGACAGAAGATCCATATAAATCAACACTTCTGAAATCCGATTCCACTTCCGAAGACGCAAAAAGTATATCTCCAGCAACCTTATATGGATTGTCCTCTGTTGTTACTGTTCTCATATTACACCTGTCCACTTTCTTCCGCTGCTTTTCTTACTTTTGTCTCCTCTTTCATAAAACATCATAGCTTATCTCCTTCAGCAATTAGTTTTATCTAACTTTCTCATATAAAAAAATGTTACCTTATAAAGCTCCAGTCCCTACAATAGGTAACATCGTTTGAGTTTCTATACTCTTTCAGTGTAACACCGTTAGGACTGACTGACAAGAAAATATAGAAATTCATTATAGCAAATAAATTCGATTTATTGTTCAATAGCCAACATTCTTATTATTCAAATATATTCTAATCAGAACAGCCCCTACATTTATGACAAAAATCACAAACAGCAGATTAAATGGCAAATATTCCCGTATCAAGTTTCCTAATACCGCAATAAAGGAAAAGCTGGCTATCAAAACCATTTTATAAATATCATCCCATATCTTTCGATACCATTCAATTCCGCCCCATACAAGAAATACACCCCCGACAATTCCCGCCATAATCACAGCACTTGAAAATATTCGTTCAAAAACTACCTCTCCCGTAGAATATCCCATATAATCCAGCTGTTCAAACCATATCGCATACTTTCTGCACCAATTAACTGGCAACATGATCAGTTGCATTAAATCCCTTTGAAATGCTCCATTCTGAATAAGTGAAAAGAATATGACACAAAGATATCCCCAAGCCCAGAAAAACTGTATTTCTTTCATATCCTCCATTTCCGATTTTGCTTTTCTCCTGGCTTTTTGTATCTCCATATCTGCCCGTTTCTTTTCCCTTTCAGCCTGATACTCTGCCTGTCTTGCCTGTTTTTCTGCTTCTTCCTGTTTTTGCTGTGCCTGTTCAACCGCTTTCACCGACGATTGGTTCACCTGTGTCTGTAATTTAGAGTTCTGGTCCCGAACGTCTTTTATTTCTTCTTCGAGCTGCTCTTGCTCGCTCCTGCTCTTCAATCCGTTTCTGTTCCTCAAATCGTCGTTGTTCTTCTGAAGCGATTGATTCAGCTTCTGCGTTTCGGACAGTTCGGTTGTCAAACGATGAATTTCGTCGTTTAATTTCCGAATTTCGTCTTGCATTTCGTGATTCTCGAAGAATAGCTTCTGTTTTTCCATTTTCAGCTTGTGTGTCCTTTCCTGAAATTTCTGGATAAACTCGTTCATCTTCTGATTTCTCGCCTGTAACTCGTCTCTCTCTTCCGTCACTAGCTCCAGTGACGCCGCCTGCTCCTTCGCAAGCTGCTTCCACTTGTCGGTAGTATCCGGCAAGTTCTTCATCTGATCTGCTGTCTCTGTTGGCTGAATCTCTGGCTTTTTTCCTATTTCCATTAAATTCATTCTCTAGTCCCTCCTTGCTGATATCCAGATGAAATGTTTTTGACAGATTGCTGTCTCGCACTTTCTTTCCATCCTGATTCTGAAATGTGATGTGCTTCCGTTTCTCTGTCCAGTTTACGTTCCATCCAAACTGTTTCATTTTTTCTATAAACTTTTCTTTGCTGATACAATTTTCCAGTGCTTTTAACA
>ENA-OPEE01002690-OPEE01002690.1-human-gut-metagenome-genome-assembly--contig:-NODE-2690-length-10868-cov-2.337279_pt1 | contig 10868 bp, 7 predicted proteins | sample MGYA00241263_ERZ501506 | MGnify/ENA primary metagenome ERZ501506 (study PRJEB25962, sample SAMEA2042626) | human gut metagenome | biome: human gut; feature: human-associated habitat; material: faeces...
CCGCCAGTAGGGAATCACACCCTGCCCTGAAGATCTCCGTATTTTGTTTTTACAGGAACATTTTATTCATATTCACACAATTTGTCAATACTTTTTTCAGACAATACATGATCTGGTTAGTTTGCTACGCCCATCTGAATTTTTCCTGTGCTCTTATTTTTCAGCACACGCAGATAGCAGATCCGCATATCTCCCTTCAGGACGAGACGGATCTCAGATGCGCCGTCAGTCTGCGGTCTGTCTGCGAGGGAAATTTCAACATCCTCATAAACCGGCTCGCGGTACCGGTTGCGCTCTTTTACTTCTTCCTCCGCATAGCGGTCCAGTTTCGGGGCGCTGCGGAACTCACAGGTTCTTGTGTCACCGGTAAAGCTTCCCATCGAAACACCATCCACAAAGGCTTCCACACTGCCGCCGCGTTCGCTCTTCACATGAAGCGCCAGAACAGCAGCATCGGAAAGATCACAGTCACGGTAAACGAGAACGCCTTCTTTCGTCTCATCCTGCACGCGGACTGCCTTGAAATTGAAGTGGCCTTCCGTCAGATACATGTTCTCGTAATCATCGTAGTGGTCTGCCGCGGTAAATGCACTCAGATCGCGTACTCCCCTTTTTCCGCCCGGAATAAAGATTTCTGCGGAAACGGCTTTATCCTTGCAGGATGCGCCCGCATAGATTTCATACGTTCCTTCTTCTACCATCAGTCTGCGGCTGATGACATCGTAGAAGCGAAGCTCCTCCACCGGGATTTCCAGTGCGATGTGTCTCGTCTCGCCCGGGGCAATGTTTTTCACACGGACAAAATCAAGCAGCTGGCAGATTGGTTTCTTTACGCAGGATTCCAGAGCGGAACCGTAGATCTGGACGACCTCGTCGCTTGCGGTAGCGCCCGTATTTCTCACATCGAGAGAGATCTGCAGCAGACGGTCATCTTTTAAGGAAATCTTATAGTTCTCATACGAAAATGTGGTATACGTCAGGCCATAGCCGAATGGATACAATTCCTTCCCGTCGAAATAGCGGTACGTTCTTTTTCCTTTGATGATGTCGTAATCGTCAATGTCCGGCAGCTGATCGATACTCTCATACCAGGTCATATTCAGACGGCCGGCCGGTGCATAGATTCCAAGCACAGCCTCTGCCATTGCGCTTCCCATATCCTGGCTTCCCGTTGCAGACATGATGATCGCCGGCAGTTTTTCCATCGCTTTCTGAAGTGTGTACGGATAATTCGTAAACAGCACCAGAACGGTATTCGGATTGACCTCTGCGATCCGGTCAAGCAGCATCTCCTGCTCCTCTGGCAGCTCCAGTGTGTTGCGGTCGATCTCCTCTTTCGCATTGATCACGGAGTTACAGCCGAGCGCAAGTAAAACCTGCTTTTTGCCCCGGACTGCAGCAACTGCTTTTTCAATTCCGTTTTCGACAACCTCCATCGTAATCGGAATTCCCTCCGTCTGCTCAAAGGAGAAAAATCCCTCTGCATCCTTATAAACAGGGTAATGGAAACGGTTGGTCAGCACAACGCTGCCATCCTCCTGCGGCTCCACGTGGAAAATCTCCATCACGAACCAGTCGAAGGCTTCCTCCCGGTCTGCCGCAATCTGTCCCATTTTCGGCTTTTCTCCCTGCGACTCTGAGAGTCTTGCGCCGAGGTATTTTCCGGTACGGACATTCTTGAACGTATAGCTTCCCTCACCCCAGTATTCCTTGATAAACACATCTGGCTCATCTGCCATCTGAAGTGTTCCGTCTTCTGCTACGGCAAGACCTTTTCCATCACAGCGGAAAACAACGCGATCCAGACCATCCGCGAATGTAATGTTCTCCTGCTTCAGTGCTTCCATCCCCTGCAGGAAGGTTGTGCGGTATGGTGCCGTTCCGCCGTACCAGTCCTGATACCATGCATCACCAAGCGGTCCGACAATGGCAATATCTTCTGCTTTCAGAGCTTTGTCAAGCGGCAGCGCCCCGTTCTCATTTTTCAGAAGTACGATCGATTCACGGCTCAGCTCTTTACAGATTTCACGTGCCTTCGGGGAATCGATATCGTCCTCGGTCACACGGTCATACGGATTCAGGTTTTCCCGATCATAAACACCGAGACGAAGCTTCGTCTCCATCATACAGCGAATGGAGCGGTCCATATCCTCTTCCTTCAGAATGTCAAGCTCATATGCCTCGCGTGCCGCCTGCTCTACCATACGCGGATCGTCAGACATGGCATCCACACCGGCTTTCAGCGCCGTTGCGATCGTCTCCGCATGCTGTCCGAAATAGTGATGCAGATTCACGACAAGTCCCATCGCACCGCCGTCGCTGACAACGTGACGGAGACCGTACTGTTTTTTCAGAATATCGGTCACTTCCGGATTCAGGATACCGATCGTTCCGTTGATCTTGTTATATGCCGTCATAATGCCCTCTGCGCCGCCATCCTCAATACATCTGCGGAATGGCTCCAAATACAGCTCATATTTGTTCCGCGGGTCAATGGAAGAATTTTTCCATCCGCGGCCGACCTCCGTATTGTTTCCATAGAAATGCTTTAAGGTCGCTGCACAGCGCAGATACTTCGGATCATCGCCCTGCATTCCCCGGATATAAGCACCGGCCATTTTTCCGGTCAGCACAGGATCCTCTCCGTAACCTTCTTCGTTTCTTCCCCATCTCGGATCGCGCTCAAGATCAACGGTCGGAGCCCATCTGCTGAGTCCATGGCTCTCATGGCGGTGCCATACGACGCGCGCCTCGGTTCCTGTTATTTCACCGGCCTGTCTGATCAGCTCCGGGTCCCAGGATGCACTCATACCGATCGGCTGCGGGAAGGATGTTGTCACATCCGGTTTTCCAAGACCGTTCTGATCGTTTCTGCCCTCAACGCCGTGTGCCGCCTCACCGCCCACAGAGACTCCCGGGATGCCAAGGCGCGGCAGATCCGGGGAAGAGCTGGCGAGGTATCCCAGTTTTTCTTCGACCGTCATTTCTTTTAACAGCCAGTCGATTCTTTCTTGATCCGTCAGTGATGCATCCCAGAACGGTGTGTTTTTGTTTACCTGAAACTCCTTCTTTTCTGTCATTTTTCAAAAACCTCCCTATGATTTTGTCTCATGAAATTGTTTGCAGATTTTCCATATACTGTTATCTTTTTACAATGTTTCACATTTCCCATTACTGTCGCTGTATTTAAAAACATGGCCTGACATTTAATAATATCAGACCATGTTTTTGTGCCGCCTTCCGTTCAACGGCAAAACCTTATGTTTTTGCTTTACTTACTCTACATCAACAAGTTTGGTAGCAAGGAACTCTGTCATAGCTTCTTCTGCATCTGCCAGACCATTGTCTGTCAGCTCCTGTACCATGCTCTCCCAGTTTCCATCAAACTCATCTTCGGTACCAGTTACGCATTTAACAAGTCCCGGCCAAGCAATTTCGTCCAGAATTGTCTGTTTCTCAGCAAGTTCCTGTGGCTGCTGATATGCCCACAGTGCAGAGTATGGAAGAAGATCGAACTCTTCCGGCTGTGCAAACATGTCGGTCAGCATCTCAAATCCCATCGCTTCGCATCCTTCTTTTTCTGCTGTATTGTAGTTTGCAATAACAGACTCTTTGGTAGTTGGAGTGTATGGGAATCCGTCTTCAGAGTAGGAACCTGTTCCGTAGATCGGGAATCCAGTGTAGTTGTCAATACCGGTGTTCTTTGCATAATCCGGATCAGACTGAGCTTTTGCAACTTCTTCATCGGTACGATATGGCTGTCCGTTATCATCGAGGAAGTAGTTCTCGCCTTCAATACCCCAGTGATACAGGATCTGTCCTTCATCGGAGCACAGATAGTCAAGGAATTTGATGGCACGAACCGGATCTTCACAGCTCTTGGTAATTCCAATACCCCAGCCAACGGTAGTTCCCTGATACAGAAGGGCTTTTTCTACCTGATCTTCTCTTAAGGTTACAGGAAGTCCAACATAAGTCTGATCTACTTTTCCGTCTGCTACCAGAGTAGCTTCGCACTGGCTGTAATGCCATTCAGCATCGGTGATAGCAACAACACGGCCGCTGGCAACTTTTGCAATATAGTCATCATCTGTCTGCGTTGCAAAGTTCGGATCCAGGATACCTTCGTTGTACATACGGCACAGCCATTTGAAGTATTCTTTCTCTTCATCTGTTACATGTTTGTAATGTACGTTGTACTCGTCGTCAATGATCCACTGTCCATTATCCGGGGATGCATCAGCGATCAGTCCTGCCGGGTTTCCAAGGGTAATCATCCAGTGCCAGTCAGAAGCACTCATGGTGATACCGATCATATCCAGACCATCTTCTGTTTTTGGATGTGCTGCAAGATAGCTCTTGATCATTTTTTCATACTCATCCAGTGTCTTCGGATATTTATAATCGTTCTCTTTTAATGCAGCCCACTGAATCTGGCAGCTTCCGCCTGTTGTCAGGGTTTTCTGGTTTACACCTGCGTAGGAAAGCTGATAGATTCCAGGATCATCCTGGCTCCATTTCAGTTTTTCCATCTCTGCTCCGTACATTTTTTTGATGTTTGGACCATATTTTTCAATCAGGTCTGTCATATCAATCAGCGCGCCTGCCTGATACAAATCCGTTGCTGAGCCTTTTGCATAAATCATGTCCGGATACTCATCATTTGCGATCATCAGCGCAACATCTTCTTTTGCATCACCCTGGGATGCTACCGGATAGGAAACATCAAGTGTAACACCTGTTGCCTCTGTGATTGCTTTTGCTACCGGGTTATCCCAGTTGCCGTTTTTACCATCAGCGTTAAAATACTCAAAGGTAATCGGAGATTTGTCATCTGCATCATCTGCTGTCTCGCCTGAAGAACTTGCCTCTGCCGCTGATCCAGTCTCTGTGCTGGACCCTCCCTTGCTGCTGCCACTGTCGGAACCGCATCCTGCGAGCATTCCGGCCACCATAGCAGATACTAACATGAGTGATACTACTTTTCTTTTCATAAAAGCCCTCCTTAAAATGGTTTATGTCATCCTGCACTCTTTCTTTCGCCTGGCAGGAATAAACATCATCTTTTTCTAAAAATTTTTTAATACTGTTTTTTATCAGTCTTTAACAGAACCAAGTGTCATACCGCCGATAAAGTATTTCTGAAGGAACGGATATACAATAACGATCGGCACAGTTGCTACAATCGTTACGGCCATACGTACGGACATTGGTGTTACGGCCGTCTGTACATTGGTTCCTGCATGAACGTCCATTTTCATGGTCGCCTGGTTCATAATCTCATACAGTTTGTACTGCAGAGTCGGGAGTTTTTTCGCATACAGGTAAGTATCCATGAAGGAGTTCCACTGTCCTACTGCATAGTACAGACCTACGGTTGCGATAACCGGTTTACAAAGCGGCATAACGACTTTATACCAGATCTGAAAATCGTTTGCTCCGTCGAGCTTTGCTGCCTCCTGCAGAGCCATCGGCAGTCCGTCGATATAAGAGCGAACCAGAATCATATTATAAACCCACATCAGACCAGGCAGAATGTATACCATGAAGTTATTGCCCAGCTTTAAGGTACGGATAATCAGAAGGTATTCCGGAATCATTCCGCCACTGACATACATGGTAATAACGAACAGAAGCTGGAATGGTTTGCGGAGTACGAAGTCTCTGCGGCTTAATGTGTAAGCAACCATCGAGGTACATACAATACCTACGATTGTTCCGATGATGGTTCTTGTTACAGAAATCACAGCCGGCATTGCAATGCCGCCGTCTTTAAATACATATTTATAGTTGCTTAATGTAAACTTTCTCGGAATGATGAAGTTTACATTCTTAATGGTATCCGTAGAATCGTTGAACGAAATCGCCAGTACGTTCAGGAACGGATAAATGGTGATGATGACGAGGAATACGAAGATTACCGCCAGTACGTAGTCAAATTTTTTTGCTTTCTTGTTCATATTCGCGTCCTCCTACATAAGTTTATCTTCGCCTACCAGACCGGCAATCTTATTGGCGATCAGCAGCAGGGTAACGCTGACTGCAGACTGGAATACACCGATTGCGGTACCAAGACCGTAGTTGCTGTTTCCGATACCTCTCTTATAAGAGAACCAGGAAAGTACCATCGTGTGATCCTCAACCAGCGGGTTACTAAGAAGCATCTGACGCTCCATACCTACGTTCAGGGCGCCACCGATGCTCATAATCAGCAGTACGATGATGGTCGGTCGGATACCCGGAAGAGTGATGTGCCAGATCTTCTGCAGACGGCTTGCACCGTCCATATCAGCGGCCTCGTAAAGACCAGGATCAATACCTGCCATGGCGGACAGATAAATAATTGCGTTCCAGCCAACCTCTTTCCAGCAGTTAATCAGGATAATGGTTACCCAGATAAGCGGTGAGTTGGAACTCATCAGGTGCAGGTTCTTGCCGAAGATACTGTCAACAACACCGCCGTCGTTGAAAATATTCTTTGCAATACTTGCAATGATAACCCAGGATACAAAGTGCGGCAGATAAGAAATGGTCTGCGTTACTTTTTTGAACTTCATAAAGAACATCTCGTTCAGAAGAACCGCAAATGCAATTGCTGCGATCGTTCCAACCGCGATGTCAAGGAAGCTTACTCCCAATGTGTTGATTAATGTCTGTGTGAACAGACGGTCTTTAAATGCATCTGTAAAGTTCTTAAATCCAACCCAGGTTCTCTCCCAGATCGGAAGTGCGAACGTTGCCGGTTTTACCTCCTGAAATGCCATGGTCCATCCCCACAGCGGAATGTACTTGAAGATAATCAGCCAGATTACAAATGGTACTGACATCACAAGCAGCCAGCGCTGTTTCCATAAAATTGCGGGGGCGATTTTCTGCCCTTTTTTCTTTTTCATTTTTTCCTTCGCCATACTCCCCATCCTTTCCGTTGTTTTGTGCGTTTTTATTACGCATTTTCTTTGCTTATTTGTGATATTTACATCATATCAAATAAAATCCCCGTTTGATATTGTGTATTTTGTCCACTTATATTGACTTTTTTTATCTTTTTCCACATTTTCAGGTGCTATGGCAGGCATTTTTACTAATTTATATGCGTTTGTTTTTATTTTTTACACCAGCTTACAACTCTACCAATCAGTGTTTTTTTTGTAAAAAAAGCAGGAAAACGTAATGGGGGATTACATTTTAAGAAAAATGTCAGTTTTTTATCCAAATAATCTCCGTTTTCTCTGCTATGATAAACACCATAGAACCAAGAGGGGAAAAACGAGATGAGCCAATACAACATATTAGTCGTAGACGACGACCGGGAAATCGTAAGATCTCTCGGCAAACTATTAGAACTGGAAGGCTACAGGGTAAAAAAAGCCTACAACGGCATGGAGGCACTCGACATCCTCATGACCGAACCGATCCATCTGATCCTGCTCGATGTCATGATGCCCAAAATGAACGGCCTTTCCGCCCTGATGAAAATAAGAGAAAAAAACAACATCCCGATTATCATGCTTTCCGCGAAAACCGAAGAGAGCGACAAAGTCATCGGACTTTCGATGGGCGCCGATGATTACGTGACAAAGCCGTATAATACCGCCGAACTCATGGCCCGTGTTAAATCCCAGCTCCGCCGTTACTTCTCCTTAGGCGCCGCAAACGGAACCACACAAAGCCAGGATATCCTGAAAAACGGCGGTCTGCTGCTGAACCGAAACACCAAAGAACTCCTGGTGGACGGTGAACCTGTCCGCCTGACCGCAACCGAGTACAAAATTATGGAGCTTCTGATGGAGCATCCCGGCTATGTATTCTCAGCCGAAGAAATCTACAGCCAGGTCTGGCAGGAGGATGCTTACAGCGTAGAAAATACCGTCATGGTTCATATCCGGCGCATTCGTGAGAAAATCGAAATTACGCCGAAAAATCCGAAATATTTAAAGGTGGTGTGGGGAATTGGATACAAAATTGAAAAAATTGACGGAAACTGAAAAACGCATCCTGCTGTGGATGCTTCTCGATCTTTCTATGGTACTGATTTTGTGCGGAAAGCTTCTGCGGAAATGGGCCAGTGAATTCGAATGGGGAATGTGGCGCAACATCGAATGGGGTATCGGCATTGGAGTGACGGTAGTCGGCGTTTTGGGCATAGCCGCAGCCTTGTATCTGGTATGGAAATTCCGAAAAAATACCGGGAACTCGAAAATGACTGCTTTTGCCGGCAGCGAATCGGAAAAAGCGGGAAAAACAGCAAAAAGCAGCGAAGGGGCAGCCGCAGATAAGTCCGAGACAGATGAAATAGAAAAATCCCGGCAGATGCAGTTTGAGGCAAGAGCCGCTGCGGAAGCAGAGAAAGAGCAGCTGTTTCTGAAAAAATCCGAAAAGGTGCCAAATGAGCTTCTGGTTCTTGTCGGAGGATTTGCTTTTTTCGGATGGCTTCAGCCGCTCCGGCACAGCTATGCCAGATACCGCATTGTTGCCGAATGGGGTACTGTAATAGAGTGTGTGCAGACAGGTCTTCTGTTTTTTGGAATCTGTGGCGTTTTCCTTCTCAGTGCCGGCATTCTTGTCTGTCGCTATGAAAAGAAACAACTGAGAGAAATGTCCTTTTTTTGCAGAGAAAGGAAGCGTTACAGAGATCGGACCAGCCTGGAACGGCAGCTTGCCGGTCAGAGTAAATGGCCGTTCCGTGTGGCACTGATTGCGGAACTTCTAATCGTGATTACCATGATCACCGGACTGATAAACGGAATGGATGGCGAGGTGCTGTTTGTCATTCTTCTTGGGCTGACCACGCTGATTTTAATTCTGTTTGCCTGGAAAACATACCGCAGTCGCCTGAACCGGGAGATGGGCCTTTTGATGGAACAGATCCATACGATGGCAGAAGGCAGCATGGAAAGCCGGATCCATGAAATATCTGAAAAATCCCTGCTGTATCCGGCGTTTGCAGAGCTGGAAAATATTGAGAGCGCTATGCAGAAGAGCGTAGAAAAACAGATGCAGGCGGAGCGTCTCAAAATTGACCTGATTACCAATGTATCGCACGATCTGAAAACCCCGCTCACCTCGATGGTCGGCTATACGGATCTTCTGAAAAAAGAGGATCTGACACCGGCGGCACAGGATTACGTCGAAGTGATTTCTGTGAAACAGGAACAGCTAAAGGAGATGATCCAAAGCCTCTTCGAGCTCTCCAAATCGACAAGCGGAACCGAAAAATTCCAGATGGAAAAAATGGATATGAAACGGTTGATCGAGCAGACCCTCGCCGATATGGACGATGCGATTGCGCAGAGCAATCTGTCGTTCCGCACGGCGCTCGGAGATGAGCCGCTGCCGTTCCTTGGGGATAATGGGAAAATGTACCGCGTGATACAGAATCTCGTGGAAAATATCCTGAAATACAGCCTGGGCGGAACGAGAGTTTACATTGACGCAGGGAAGGAAAACGGGGAGATTTTCGTGACGATGAAAAACATTTCCGCCTATGAGATGAATTTTGAAGCGGAGGAAATGATGGAACGCTTTGTGCGCGGCGACGAATCACGGACGAGCGAGGGGCACGGCCTTGGCCTTGCGATTGCATCAAGCTACACGGCCAACATGGGCGGCCGCATGGAGCTTGCGGCAGACGGCGATCTGTTTAAAGTCATCCTGCGTTTCCCGGAGGCAGGCGAGGATTCTGCAGCGGGAGAAACAGCCACAAAAACCTGACTTGCATAAGAATGAGACAGAAGCGGGATTGCAGCAGGAAGGATCTGCAGAAGGATTCTGAGAGAGTATGTAATCCCCGGGAGGAAAAAAATGGAGACAATCAGTATTATCATACCATGCTACAACGAAGAGGAAGCAATTCCGGTTTACTACGAGACGATGGTACGTCAGATGGATGAGATGGAAGAACAGCAGAAGGTTCAGTTCGAGCTGATCTTTGTTGACGACGGCTCGAAGGATCACAGCCTGTTTGAGATGCGCCGGCTTGCGCAGAAGGATATGCGTTGCCGTTACCTCTCGTTTTCGAGAAATTTCGGAAAAGAGGCAGCCATGTACGCCGGACTGCAGGCGGCCAAAGGCGATTACGTAACGGTGATGGATGTCGACCTTCAGGATCCGCCGTCCCTTCTTCCGAAAATGTACGCGATGCTGCAGAGCGGCACCTGTGACTGTGTAGCGGCACGCCGCAGTTCACGGGAGGGCGAGGGAAAAATCAAATCCTTCTTATCAAATGCCTTCTACGGTGTGATCAACCGCCTTTCCAGAACAGAGATTGTAAGCGGTGCACGGGACTACCGTCTGATGAGCCGCAAAATGGTGGATGCCGTGCTGAGCATGAGTGAGTATAACCGCTTCAGCAAAGGCATTTTCAGCTGGGTAGGATTCCGCACAAAATGGTTCGATTATAAAAATGTGGAACGTGTGGCAGGCCAGACAAAATGGAATTTCTGGAGCCTGTTCAAATATTCCATCGAAGGCATCGTGGGTTTTTCTACCGCGCCACTGGTCATGGCGGCAGGCCTTGGTGTACTTTTCTGCGCTCTGGCATTCATCGGCATCATCTTCGTGATAGCGCGTGCACTGATTTTCGGCGACCCCACTTCCGGCTGGCCCAGTATGGTATGCATCGTTCTGCTGTGCAGCGGGGTGCAGCTGCTGTGTACGGGTATCGTGGGTGAATATCTGGCCAAGACCTATCTGGAAGTGAAGCACCGCCCCATTTACATCACTGCGGAGACAGAAGCAGACGGGAGGTAAGCTTTGGGATCAACTGTCGGCCCTAATCGCAGCATTGATTCAGCTTATTCCCCCCTTTCGGTCAAAATACACACATTTCCGTGCATCAGCGGCAAATGTTTGTTAAACTATTATCTATC
>ENA-OPEE01002699-OPEE01002699.1-human-gut-metagenome-genome-assembly--contig:-NODE-2699-length-10839-cov-3.065746_pt1 | contig 10839 bp, 7 predicted proteins | sample MGYA00241263_ERZ501506 | MGnify/ENA primary metagenome ERZ501506 (study PRJEB25962, sample SAMEA2042626) | human gut metagenome | biome: human gut; feature: human-associated habitat; material: faeces...
ATATAAGCACATGGCTTCCATTGGAATACGATCTGCAGCTTACATATGGTGAGAAAGAGACAGCTTTTTCAGATGCGACAAGGAATCTTAAGAAGAGAGCTAATGAGGATAGTCTGGCGAAGATGAAGAAGAATAAATAGGTAAGATGATTAGGCGTAAGAGAAATCTTGCGTCTTTTTTGTTAATTGAGTAAATTGCCACTCAATTTTATCATATTTATTTAAATGATAAAATTAAATTGACCACAATGAATATGTTATGTATAATGATTACATAAATAGTGACAGGAGGGATTGATGAGAAGTTTTGATTATAAAGAAGAATGGAAAAAACTGCTTACTCCAGAGATAGTAATGTATTTAACACAGATTCATGAATTTAAGGGTGAGCAGACTTTATTTATAGAGGCAAAAGCTGATACATTATCGCAATTGGTTGATATAGCTAAGATTCAGAGTATAGAGGCTTCTAATAAAATAGAGGGGATATATACATCAGATGAACGGTTGAAGGCACTGGTGAAGGACAGTACAAGACCCAGAACGCGCAATGAGCGAGAAATAGCGGGGTATAGGGATGTATTGAATACTATTCACGAGAATCATGATTATATTCCTCCGAAACCTTCAATTATTTTACAATTGCACAGAGATTTATATAAATTTGAAGGAATGGATATTGGGGGCAGGTATAAAACATCTGATAACATTATTGAAGAACAGGATGCAGAGGGAAATAAATCTGTCAGATTCAGACCGATGCCGGCATGGGAAACACCGGAGGCAATTGAAAAAATATGTCAGTCGTATGATGAAGCATTAAATTCGGAGAATATAGATGCACTTATTATTATACCAATGTTTGTTCTGGATTTTCTGTGTGTGCATCCATTTAATGACGGGAATGGAAGAATTAGCAGATTACTGACTTTATTATTGCTGTACAGGTCAGGATATATTGTGGGTAAGTATATAAGTATAGAGAAATTAATTGAGCAGACTAAAGAAATATATTATGAAAGTCTTCAATTAAGCTCTGCTGGCTGGCATGAGAACAAGAATGATTATGAGCCATTTGTTAAATATATGCTGGGAGTTATTGTTGCAGCATATAGGGATTTTTCATCGCGAGTAAGTCTGCTGACTACACAGGGAATGTCAAAGCCAGACAGAGTTAAAGAAATTATCAGGGCAACTCTAGGACCTATAACCAAGACAGAGATATTAGCCAAATGTCCAGATATAAGTCAGGTGACAGTTCAAAGGGCGCTTGCGGATTTAGTTGATAAAGGTGATATTGTCAAACTTGGTGGTGGAAGATATACCAAATATATATGGAATAATTAAATAACAGGAGATATGACGAATGATTACAGGTGAATTAAAGAATAAAATTGATGGATTATGGGATATATTTGCAGCAGGAGGACTGGTTAATCCACTTGAAGTAATTGAACAGATTACTTATCTGATGTTCATACATGATTTAGATGATTCAGATAATACAAGAGCTAAAGAAAGTGCGATGCTGGGACTTCCATATCAGAGCATATTTGCAGAGGAAGTGAAGATAGGTGACAGAGTAATTGAAGGTACACAGTTGAAATGGTCAGTATTTCATGATTATCCAGCAGATAAGATGTATACGATAATGCAGGAATGGGTTTTCCCATTTATTAAGACATTACACAGTGATAAGAACAGTGCTTATTCTAAATATATGGACGACGCTATATTTAAACTGCCAACACCACTTGTGTTGTCGAAAGTAGTTGATTCTTTAGACGACATTTATAAAATGATGAATGAAGTTCAGACAGCAGATGTCAGAGGTGATGTGTATGAGTATCTTTTGTCTAAAATCGCACAGTCAGGACGAAACGGTCAGTTCAGAACTCCAAGACATATTATCAGAATGATGGTTGAGTTGATGAATCCATCAAGTGATGAGGTTATATGTGACCCGGCATGCGGAACATCAGGATTCTTAGTTGCTTCTGGAGAATATCTGAAAGAGAAGAAAAAAGATGAAATATTCTTTGACCGTCAGAAGAAAGACCATTATATGAATCATATGTTTTACGGATATGATATGGACAGGACAATGCTTAGAATTGGCGCCATGAACATGATGACACATGGAATTGACAATCCATTTATCGAATACAGAGATAGTTTATCGGATCAGAATACAGATAAAGATAAATATACTCTTGTGTTAGCAAATCCTCCTTTTAAGGGAAGTCTTGATGCAGAATCTGTATCAGGCGACTTGTTAAAAGTATGTAAGACAAAGAAGACAGAGCTTTTATTCCTGGCATTATTTCTCCGTATCCTTAAAGTTGGTGGACGCTGTGCATGTATTGTACCTGATGGAGTATTATTTGGCTCATCAACAGCACATAAAGCTATAAGAAAAGAGATTGTAGAGAATCAGAGATTAGAAGCAGTAATCTCTATGCCATCCGGTGTTTTCAAGCCATACGCAGGAGTATCTACAGCTATTCTTGTATTTACCAAAACAGAACATGGCGGAACTGATAATGTCTGGTTCTACGACATGACAGCAGACGGATTCAGTCTTGATGATAAGCGTTCTCCTATATCTGACAATGATATTTCTGATATTATTGAAAGATTCGGACATCTTGATAAGGAAGCAGACAGAAAGAGAACAGACAAGTCATTTATGGTTCCTAAAAAGGATATAGTCGATAATGACTACGACCTTAGTATTAATAAATATAAAGAAGTTGAGTATGTAGCAGTTGAATACCCACCAACAGAGGAAATTATGGCTAATATCCGTGAACTTGAGATGCAGATTGGCACGGAGATGGACGAGTTGGAGAAGTTGTTGGGGTTATAAAATAAAGAAAGGTAATACAAATTCGGATTTGTAGGGATGAGATAGATGAAAGTAAAAATAGGTGATCTGACAAATATAAAGACAGGAAAACTTGACGCAAATGCTTCTTCGGAAGATGGACAGTATCCATTTTTTACATGCTCAAGGGAACCATTGAAGATATCGACATATTCGTATGATTGTGAGTGTGTTCTAGTGGCTGGTAATGGTGATTTGAATGTTAAATATTATAAAGGTAAATTCGATGCTTATCAGCGAACATACATAATGGAAGATAATGGTAGTGGAAAGTTATACATTCCATATTTATATTACTTTATGGAAGCTTATATAGATGAGCTTAGAAAACAGGCTATTGGTGGAGTAATTAAGTATATTAAACTTGGAAACATAGCCGATGCGATGATTGAATTGCCATCAATTGATAATCAGAAATTTATAGTTGATATATTGGGAAAAGTTAAAGAAATATTAGATAAACGAAATGCTGAGATAAGTGCATTAGATGCGCTCATCAAAGCCCGATTTGTCGAGATGTTTGGAGATTGTGGCAATATGGTTTCGATGAATGATTTATGTTTGATAATCACAGATGGAACACATCAACCACCGAAATTTCAAGAAACAGGCATTCCGTTTATTTTGGTATCCAACCTTTCAAATAATACTGTTACATACAACACAGAGAAGTATATTAGTGACGAAACATATAATGAGTTGTATAAAAGAACGCCGATTGAACAAGGAGATTTGCTACTGTCTACGGTAGGCTCTTATGGCCATCCAGCAGTTGTAACTGAGAATATAAAGTTTTTGTTTCAAAGACATATTGCATATTTGAAGCCTAGAAGAGAATTAGTTAACAGTTTCTATTTGCATGGTGCATTATTAGCACCAGATGGGCAGAGACAAATTGAAGAAAAGGTTAAAGGAATTGCACAGAAGACGCTTAATCTTTCGGATATTAGAAAGATTATGATACCATTACCTAAACTAGAAGAGCAAAATGCATTCGCTGACTTCGTCAAGCAAGTCGACAAATCAAAAGTTGCCGTACAAAAAGCATTAGATGAAACACAATTATTATTTGATTCATTAATGCAGAAATATTTTGGATAAAAGAAAGGAAGAAGAGTATTGGGAGAAGATAATAAAATACAATTATTTGAAAATCAGCCTATAAGGACTGCATGGAATGAAGAATTAGAAGAGTGGTATTTTTCCATAATTGATGTAGTGGCAGTATTAACTGAAAGTAAGGATGCAAATGCATATTGGAGAAAATTAAAACAAAGATTGATTAAAGAAGGAAATGAAACCGTGACAAATTGTCACGCTTTGAAAATGAAAGCAGCTGATGGAAAGAGAAGGCTGACAGATGTTGCAAACACAGAGCAGTTATTACGAATAATTCAATCTATTCCATCAAAGAAAGCAGAACCTTTTAAACTGTGGTTAGCACAGGTTGGAAGAGACAGGATTGAAGAAATAATTGATCCAGAATTGACAATTGATAGAGCTTTGGAAACATATGCAAAGAAGGGCTATCCAGCGGATTGGATTAATCAGAGATTACAGACTATTCGTGCCAGAAAAGAGCTGACAGATGAATGGCAGTCTCATGGAGTTCAGAAGGGAAAGGAATATGCAATTCTTACAGATGAAGTTACGAAAGCATGGTCAGGAATGAGTACTCGTCAATATAAGAATTATAAAGGCTTAAAGAAAGAGAACCTTCGTGACAATATGAGTACATTGGAACTTGCACTTAATATGTTAGCGGAAGCAACAACAACGGAACTCACAAAGGTTCAGAATCCATATGGATTGGAAGCAAATAGAAATGTTGCCAAAACTGGTGGGCAAATAGCCAGTGAAGCAAGAATGAGAATAGAAAAAGAGACAGGTAATCCAGTGATTACTAATCAGAATGCAGCAAGTTTGAATTCAGTTGTCACGGGAATGATTGAAGAAGTAACTAAGGCTGAAGAAAAGTAGACAAAAATATATAATTGTGGGGGAGATGTTGGTATATATTAAGGAGATACCAACATGGAAGAGAAAATTGTATTAGTATTAAATGAGATGTCTGAATATTTAACGATACCTCAGATGAAGAAATTGCAGGAAGTAATTATTAAAAATTTTGCAGAAAATGAAGTTGAGAAAACAAACATTTCTAATGATGAATTTTTAAAAATGTTTCTTGCAGCAAAGCAGATAGAGGGGTGTTCTGAGCGAACAATAAGTTATTATCAGACTACGGTGGAACATTTGTTATCGCAGACAAATACTAATGTAAGAAAGATAACTACAGAGGAAATGAGAGATTATCTGGCTAATTATCAGAAACGCAATAACTGTTCTAATGTTACCGTGGATAATGTAAGAAGGAATATATCGAGTTTCTTTTCATGGCTTGAGGAAGAAGATTATATTTTGAAAAGTCCAATGAAAAGAATACACAAAATTAAAACAAAAACAGTTGTCAAAAATACGATATCTGATGAGGGAATAGAGAAATTGAGAGACAACTGTAAAGAAAAAAGAGATTTGGCTATTATAGATTTATTGTATTCAACGGGCATAAGAGTGGGTGAACTTGTTAATTTGAATATAGATGATATTGATTTAGAAGGTCGCGAATGTGTTGTGTATGGTAAGGGCGATAAAGAAAGGCGGGTGTATTTTGACGCAAAGGCAAAGGTACATTTGAAAGAATACATAGCAGAACGACATGATAATAATAAAGCTTTATTTGTTACATTAGATGCACCGCATGACAGGTTGAAGATAAGCGGAGTAGAATTGAGACTCCGGAGGCTCGGACGAAAGTTGGAGTTGGAAAGAATACATCCGCACAAATTCAGGCGTTCAATGGCAACAAGAGCCATTGACAAGGGAATGCCAATCGAGCAGGTACAGAAAATACTTGGACATTCACAGATAGATACAACAATGCAATATGCAATGGTAAATCAGACAAATGTAAAAACATCTCATCAGAAATACATGTCTTGATGTTAAGTCAATTCGGATTTGTAGGGATGAGGTAGATGACAAATATAAAATTAGGTGATTTATGTAAATCATGTGCTGGTCAAATTAAAGTAGAAGATGGTGAACTAATAGATTATATTGATATTTCATCAATTGACAATGAAAAAAAGAAACTGATAGGATTTCAAACAATGCCATTTGGCGAATCACCAAGTAGAGCAAGAAAAGTTGTAAAAAAAGGAAGCATTTTGGTGTCAACAGTTAGACCAAATCTTAATGCAATTGCTGTGTTAGAGAATGATACTCCAAATATTTCGGTTGCCTCAACAGGATTCTGTATTTTGGATTGTAAAGATGATGTAGATAATAGATTTGTCTTTAATTTTTGTAAATCAAGAAAATTTATTGATGATATGGTATCAAAAGCAACTGGAGCTAGTTATCCTGCAGTAAGTGATAAGATTATTCGTTCAGCGTTGGTGCCAAATTATACATATGAAGAGCAGTGTAATATAAGTAAGGTGCTTGATAGTATTTCAGATATTATTGATAAAAGGGAAGCGGAATTATTTTCATTAGATGAACTTATCAAAGCCCGATTTGTTGAATTGTTTGGGGATCCGGTCAAGAATCCAAAAGGATGGGAAGTTGTTACTATCGGAGATATAGCTACAGAAGTAAGGTACGGAACAAGTAAGCCTGCTGTTGAGGGTGGAAAGTATCCATATTTAAGAATGAATAATATTACTTCTGATGGACATTTGGATTTGAATGACTTGAAATATATCGATATTACAGAGGATGAAATAGAAAAGTGTGTTGTTAGAAAAGGTGATGTATTATTTAACAGGACTAATAGTATAGAGTTGGTTGGAAAAACAGCAGTATTTGATTTGTTAGATGATATGGTTATAGCGGGATATATTATTCGAGTAAGGCTAAATGAAAGAATATTGCCAGAAGTTTTTTCACAATATATGAATCTTGAAGCATTAAAGAATATATTGCGTTCTATGGCAAAGGGGGCTGTAAATCAAGCCAATATTAATGCACAGGAATTGCAGAGCATTAAAGTTTATATACCTGATATGGGGGCACAAAAAAAATTTATAGAGATAAAAGACCAGGTCGACAAATCAAAATTCATGAAATCCTTTTGAAGCCATTTTACACGGAATTTTTGGGAAAACAATAACATCGTGATACCTATAAGTAGTCGCATTTTTAAAATATTTATAGGACGAAAACAGCACTTGACTATGATCATAGTCGATGATAAACCTATAAAATGAAAGTATTAAGGTGATTTATAGGAATTTTTATTAGAAAATATGATGATACATGAGAAAAAAGTCAGAATAAGCCTATAAGGAAAAAGATATTTCTTAATTTATAGGAAACCAACAAAATTTTAAGCAAAAAATTCATTCAAACAGGATTTCAACCAAACAGCTATAATTCCAGAAAGCAGATTTTTGCGTTTCATTGAGTTTATATTATGATATAATGCAATAAATAGAACGTGTCAGGGGGATAAGGAATGGTTACTAATTTTGATTATCTAAAAAAAGAACCTAAGTTTTCAGGCTTTGCAAATGTGGCTATTTCTGCCGAGAGAATAATTCTTATGGATCCGGAGGCTAGTATTATTAACAGCCGAAGGGCAATGGAGTTTGCAATAAAGTGGATGTATTCAGTTGACTCTGCCTTGGAGATGCCTTATCAGGATAATCTGTATAGTCTGATGAATACGGATGAATACAGACAGATAGTGGGTTCGGATATATTAAGAAGAATGGAGTATATCCGCAGATGCGGGAATAACGTAGCACATGGTACCAAGAAGTTAGGAAGAGATGAAGCCATGCTTTGTCTTGAGAATCTGTTTATATTTATAGATTTTATGGCATGTTGTTATTCTGCTGGATATGAGGAACACACATTTGACAAGAATCTGATTAATGCAAGAATAGAAAAAGTTAAGAATTCAAAAGCAGCAACTGATACTATTAATGAAGAACTTGCCAAGGTACAGGAAAAGACTGCACAGCAGGAAGTTGACCTTAAGAAGTTAATAGAAGAAAATGCTTCACTTAAAGAAGAATTGTCTGCACGCAGGCGTGAGCAGCAACAGACATATGTGCCTAAGCCACTGGATTTATCTGAATATAAGACAAGAAAGTTGTATATTGATGCTATGCTTGTTGATGCTGGATGGACAGAGGGCAAAGACTGGCTTAATGAAGTTGAACTTGATGGAATGCCTAATAAATCAGAGACTGGATATGCAGATTATGTTTTCTATGATGACATGCACCGTCCACTGGCTGTTATTGAGGCTAAGAGAACCTGTGTAGATGTTTCGAAAGGACGCCAGCAGGCTAAATTATATGCAGATATATTGGAGAGAAAATATAAAAGAAGGCCAGTGATTTTCCTCACAAATGGTTTTGAAACACATATTATTGATGGACAGTATCCGGAAAGAAAATGTTCAGTTATTTATTCAAAAAGAGACTTGGAGAAGTGGTTCAATCTGTTGACCATGAGGACAAGTCTTAAACACATAACTATAGATAAGAATATTGCTGGGCGATATTATCAGGAATCAGCAATTAAAGCAGTATGTAATAGTTTTGATGAAAAGAACCGCCGGAAGGCTCTGCTTGTTATGGCAACAGGTTCAGGAAAAACAAGAACAGTAATTGCATTGTGTGATGTTTTATTAAAAGCAGGATGGGTTAAGAATATTCTTTTTCTTGCAGATAGAAATTCATTAGTAACACAGGCAAAGAGAAGCTTTGTAAATATGCTTCCTAATCTGTCATGCACTAATCTTGTAGAGGAGAAAGATAATTATTCCGCACATTGTGTATTTTCTACATATCAGACAATGATTAATTGTATAGACACAATTAATGATGATAATGGCAAGCTGTTTACATGCGGGCATTTTGATCTTGTTATATGTGATGAAGCACACAGGTCAATTTATAATAAATATAAAGACATTTTTACATATTTTGATGCTCCGCTTGTAGGTCTTACGGCCACGCCTAAAGATGAAATTGATAAAAATACTTATGAAGTATTTGAGTTGGAAAAAGGAGTACCTACATATGGATATGATTTGGCACAGGCAGTTAAAGATGGTTATCTTGTAGATTATGTTTCGGTTGAATCTAAGTTAAAATTCATTGAGCAGGGAATTGTATATGATGAATTGTCAGAGGAAGACAGAGAAGAATATGAGGAAACATTTGAAGATGAGAATGGAAGGCTGCCGGAGGCAATTGGTTCATCAGCTTTGAATACATGGATATTTAACGAAGATACAATTAAAAAGGTGTTAAATGTCTTAATGACTGAGGGCATTAAGATTGACTATGGACAGAAGCTTGGAAAGACAATTATATTTGCAAAGAATCATGATCATGCAGAGAAGATATTAGAGATATTTAATAAAGAATATCCACATTTACCAGATTATGCAAAGGTTATTGATAATTATATGACTTATGCACAGAGTGCAATTGATGAATTTTCTGATGCAAAGAAAATGCCGCAAATAGCGATATCTGTTGATATGCTTGATACAGGAATAGATGTTCCAGAGGTAGTTAATCTTGTGTTCTTTAAGAAGGTTATGAGTAAAGCCAAATTCTGGCAGATGATAGGAAGAGGTACAAGACTTTGTCCCGGCCTTTTGGATGGAGAAGATAAGGATAAGTTTTATATATTTGACTTCTGTGGTAATTTCGAATTTTTCCGTATGAATAAAGGAAAAGCTACAGCTAATATGATCGCACTTCAGGGCGCAGTATTTAATCTGAAATTCGAAATATCATATAAACTTCAGGATATTAAGTATCAGAATGACAGACTTATAATGTATAGAAATGCATTAGTAAAACAGATGAGTGAGAAAGTAAAAGAGCTTCCGAGAGATAATTTTGCGGTAAAACAACATTTAAAATATGTTGAATTATATTCAGTAGAATCTAATTATCAGACACTTACATATGAGGATACTTTAATTGTAAGAGAGGAGGTTGCACCTCTTATATTACCAGAAGAAGACGAGGCGAGTGCAGTCAGATTTGATGCACTCATGTATGGTATTGAACTGGCAAATTTGTTAGGGAATAAATATTCAAGAGCACGCAATGACTTATTAAAGAAGACAGCAGGCGTTGCAGGCGTAGCCAATATTCCGGAGATTCAGGCACAGTCAGATATTATTAATAAAATTCTTAATACTGATTATGTTGATAATGCAGATATTAATGATTTTGAAGAAATCAGACAAAGACTTCGTTCATTAATGAAATATCTGCCTCGTGGACCTGTACAGAAATATCAGACTAATTTCACAGATGAGTTACTCTCAACAGAATGGAAAGAGTCAGAGTTAGAGAATGATGAGTTAAAGAATTACAAAGCTAAGGCTGAATATTATATCAGACAGCATCAGGATAATATTGTTATTGCAAAGCTTAGGTCCAACAAGCCGCTGACATCAGACGATGTGAAGGCATTAGAGAATATCCTGTGGGAAGAAGTTGGAACAAAGACCGATTATGAGCATGAGGTTGGAACTAAACCTCTGGGTGAATTTGTCCGTGAGATTGTTGGGCTGGATATGAATGCAGCAAAAGAAGCATTTTCAGAATATCTGACAAATACTAATCTTGATAGCAGGCAGATATATTTTGTAAATCAGATAGTAGAATATATTGTCCATAACGGAATGATGAAAGATTTTTCAGTATTGCAGGAATCTCCATTTACTGATTATGGAAGTATAGTAGATATCTTTACAGATATGACAGTGTGGATGGGAATAAAGAAGGTTATTGATACGATAAATGCTAATGCCGCGGCTTAAATGATTAGCACAGCGGAATTACCAGACTATGCATATTGAGCGGAAACATTAGTAACTATAATCATAGAAAAGAGGTATACATA
>ENA-OPEE01002715-OPEE01002715.1-human-gut-metagenome-genome-assembly--contig:-NODE-2715-length-10790-cov-2.062785_pt1 | contig 10790 bp, 9 predicted proteins | sample MGYA00241263_ERZ501506 | MGnify/ENA primary metagenome ERZ501506 (study PRJEB25962, sample SAMEA2042626) | human gut metagenome | biome: human gut; feature: human-associated habitat; material: faeces...
TTCTATTTTCCAAGAGGGTGCATTACAAAACAGCGGAACAATCAATAACATTACAAGTAATGCAGAGTTTTTCGGTGCACCTGCCATCAAAAATGAAGGCAGCGGCAAGATTACAATTACAGATGCCGAAGTGCTTGGTTCCGTTGATGGTCTGACAGCAGGATTTGCAATCTATGGCTATGCGGTAACCCCCTCTGCCACGGGAACGGTGACTATCAACGGCGGTAATTATAGCTGTGCAGTCTATGACCCGAACAATACTTCTACTGCGGAGAAGCTGTTCCCTGATGGTGCTACCGGTATCATTATCAATAGTGGTAACTTTGAGCATTCACCATCCGCCAACCTTTTGGCACCCAACAAAGCGATTGTAAACAGCGGTATCACAGATTTCCCATATGCTGTAGGCGAGCAGGACTATACCGTAACATATGAGTTAGATGGTGGAACAAATAACGAGGCAAATCCTGTTTCCTATAACTCGTCTGTCGGTATTCCTGAACTGAAAGCTCCCGTTAAGGCAGATTATGCTTTTCTTGGTTGGACGCTTGGCGATGGAACAAACTATATAACTGCTGTTCCTGCGGGCACGACCGGCGATATTACGCTGAAAGCACATTGGGAATATAAGCCGGTATATTACACAGTTAAGCTTTATGATATCAATGGTTTTTCTGCAAACCAGCAAACTACGACAAATGTAGCTAATGGCGCAACATACACCGTGTTGCTGACGGCTACTTCCAACGAGTACCTTGTATCTACTTTCGATGAATATCATGTTCGCTACGAAAACGGAACGATTGTTTCCAATGCCACATCCAGCTATGACGAAACGGCTAAGACAGTGACAATTACAATCCCGAATGTGTCTGCTAATATAGAAATCATCTGCAAGGCGAGAATTTGCAGCCATGATTATGAAGAAAAAGTGATTACCCCTGCTACCTGCACAACAAGCGGCAGTAAAACTTTGACCTGTAAAATCTGTTCCAATGTTATAACACCTGTAACTATTGAACCGTTAGGACACAGCTATTCAACAGATTATAAGAAAGAAAACGCAGATGCAGATAAGCATTATCATGTTTGCATGGTATGCAGCGAGAAAGACACAGGCGAAACTCATACTTGGAATGTTGAAACAGCAACAGAGGAAACAGATAAGCATTGTGTAGTTTGCGGTTATGTAGCAGAAGCACAGCTTACACATACTCATAAGGGAGAACTTCAAAAGGGTACTCCTGCAACGACCGAAGCAGACGGCGTAAAGGATTACTACGAATGCAGATGTGGTAAGTTCTATGAGGATGAAGACTGCACTAAGGAAATCACCGACCTTACAGCTTGGAAGCTTGGTGCGGGCAGAATCCCTGCTCTGCCTTCCATCATTGAAGGCACAAACGGCGTATGGACGAAGGGCTCTGCAGATGGTTTGAAGTTCAAGTCCAACGCTGAATATGCAAACTTCCTGAAGGTTCTGGTTGACAATGCGGAAATCACCGCCGAAAACTACGAAGTTAAGGAAGGCAGCACAGTGGTTACACTGAAGGCTGCATACCTTGAAACCCTTTCTGTAGGCAAGCACACCCTGTCGGTAGTTTCTACCAACGGAACGGCAACTACGGAATTTGAAATCAAGGCAGCGTCCGTGAAACCTACCGAGCCTACAAATCCGAGTGAGCCTGCTAATCCGACAAAACCGAATGAACCTACTAAACCGGCAGAAACAAATCCGAATACCGGTGCAACAAGTCCTCAGACCGGAGACAACAGCCATATGGCACTTTGGATTGCTTTACTGCTTGCATCTTGCAGCGGCTTAGTGGCTGTAACAGTTTACGGAAGAAAGAAAAAGGTAAATAGATAATCCAACTTAGCGGGGCAGTAATCTGTCCCGCTATTTCTATGTTTTAGGTTCTGTAACGCCATTATGTGTTCAAAACAAGATAAAAGTATAAAACCATTACATTTCGAAAAACAAGCCTTAAAAAGCCGCATATGACAAAGAATTTGAGAACGAAAACCGTTACATTCATATGGACGAACAAAGGGCGAAGATACCGTTAAAAAGTATCTTCGCCCTCGCCTTGCAATGTGGACATTTTAAGACTGAAAAAGCCTTTATTTAAGCCATTTTTTTAGAGCCTATACTTTGATGGGCAGGGTGTTTGTACCTTGCCCATCAATTTTGCGTATTGCGGCGTTATGGTGCTATTTTCGGATTTTTATCATAAGCTCGTCAACAGCGTCCGTGTATCTGCCCTGTGCTATCAGCTTGTTTCTTAAAGAGAGCAAGGCATTGAATATGAGTCGCCGTTCCTCTGCCGTCAGGTTATGTCAGGAAAGCGTACTTTTTTGATATATAAGATATTCCAGGCTATTCATACAAGTAAAGGAGAGAAGAAAATGCCAAAAACTAAAATTCAAAGTATTGTATTTACCGCAATGATGGTATTCTGCATGGTTATGTTTCCCGACAGCACTTTTACTGCAAATATTTTTTGTAGGTCCATTTGTACGTCTGATGTTCAGAAATGCATCCAATGGAGACGTGATGGCGTGCCGGAGAGTGACGGACAGCAGGATTGCCAATATATTTGAGGACAGACTGGCGGATGTATGGGTCTGTCAGATGGAAAAATACAGAGAATATGACCGATTTATAAAATGTAGTAAATGCGAGCTGAAAGCGTGGTGCAGAGGTTGTCCGGCAGTAGCAAATGGAACGAATGGTGATTTTTACGGGGCAGATCCTCAGTGCTGGAAGATAAAAAATGAAAGAACGGGGGAGCGATTATCATGTTGATGGATCTGATAAAAAAATCTTTCATATAAAAAGCTCTCTCATATAAAAAATCCATCAATCGGACTATCTGCCGGATTGATGGATTTTTGTCGGGGATATTCCCCGATCATCATTCTGTAATTTATTTGAACTCAACGATCTGAGTAAGATCAGTTATCATGTTCGTCTTCGAAAGGATCTTCATAATCCTCGTCCTCGTCGTCATCTTCATAGTAATAATCTCCGCCTCTGGAGGCAATACCAAGAATCAGTGAGATGACTGCGAAAGCAGCACTTACACCGGCAACAATCAGCAGTTCCAGTTCGCTTCCGCGTTTCAGGAATGCAAATCCGGCACTTGCCAGATAGAACAGCATTGGTGCAAGGAATGCAAAGATCGTATAACGATTCACCATGATGAAATACAGCAGAGCTGAAACCAGCATGCAGAGTGCCAGAATCACATAAACCATACCGGAAGTAGCAGAACCGTCTGAAGAGGTGCTGCTCAGTCCAAGTGTAAATCCTCTGTACATCAGATATCCGAAACCGAGAAGTGAGAGGATACCAAGGATGATACGGGCAGGTCTGAATCTTGGTACATCATCATATTCGTACTCATCATCATCATACTCATCGTCGTACTGCTCTTTTTTCTTTGTATCTTTTACTTTCTTCTCATCAGGATCTTCGTCCTTTTTCTTCTTTTTGGCAAATTTGCTGTCAGGATCTGTCGCAAGCATCTCTTCATATCCTTTGCGTACTGCCTTTTCACGCTTTGTACGAACCTGCTCTGCAGGAATATTTCCATATTTCTGCTCATCAGAAGCTTTATTAGTATCAGAAGCTTCTTCAGGATGACGCTTCTTGACCGGTTTCTTTGCGGACGCCTTTTTCTCCCCTGGCGTCTTTGTGGAAAGCGGTTCTTCTGTAGAAGCAGGTCTGACTTTCTTTTTGACTGGTCTTTTTTCCGGTTTCTCGGAAATTTCAGCAGTTTCATCATTACTGATCGGTCTTGAAGCCTTCGGACGTACAGGTTTTCCTTCTGCGTCTGTCAGTCTGCGTCTTTTCGCAGGTTTTGCTCCGGCTTTCTTTTCGGTTTCCTTTACTTTTTCAGCGTCAGAGCCGGCAGCAGATCTTTTGACTGGAGGCTTTTTGGCAGCCGGGCTTTCTTCTGCTGCACCCTTCTTGGATACGGATGATTCAGCAGGTCTGACAGCGACTTTGCTTTCAGCTTTATCGACTGGCTTTGCTTCTGCCTGTTCAGCCTCTTTTTTTGCAGCTATTTTCCTGGCACGCTGCCTGTCGAGATTCCACTGCTTCTTACAGTCACGGCAGACTGCATATTCGTTGAAGATCGGATCTCCGGATTCCGTTGTGCCGACTTGTCTTTTCATACGCTCAAGTTCTTTACCACATGATGGACACTTCATATTAATTATGTACTCCTCTCCTTGTCAATGACAAAATTAATAACAGAAGTATTATAGCATTTTGTGTCAGTTTGGACAATGGAAAAATCAAAGATATAGATGGAAACTGTCGAGGAATGGAAAAAATAAAGTAGTAGACTTTACAAATTTAGTGTGCTAAAATGTAACAGTAATTAAACGAGGGTGAAAAGGAGATTGGTTTCATGAGCAAGAAAATAAGGACTGAGGCGGTTGATTATCTTTTTAATGCCATTTTAAGCCTTGAAAATAAAGAAGAATGTTATACTTTTTTTGAAGATATCTGTACGATCAACGAACTGCTTTCGCTTTCCCAGCGTTTTGAAGTGGCAAGGATGCTCAGAGAGCAAAAGACATATCTTGAGATAGCAGAGAAGACCGGAGCGTCTACAGCAACGATCAGCAGAGTCAACCGTTCACTGAACTACGGAAATGACGGATATGATATGGTCTTTGAGAGAATCGGACTTACAGAAAAGGAAGAAGATTCATCAACTGCAGAAGAATAGAAAGTGGAAAGATAGTTCGGAGAAAAGTATGAGCGGATCTTTGGCCGGGGATCTTCGGACGCAGAATACAAAAGACACGAACCTGTGGCTGCAACCATTGGAATGTGTCTTTTTTTAAATATCAGTCCTTCTTATTCTTAGAAGAAGGAGCTGCGATATCATCAATAATCCGTTCGATCATCATCTTTTTCAGATATACGTCGAAACTGAGATTACAGATAAAAGCAAACTTCTGGAGAATATCCCTGTCTTCTCCGTCAGGAAGTTGGTCAAAAGCTTCTCCTGCCTTATCATAAGCGGAAGATACGCTGTCTTTCAGCGAGTCGAGCCGTTCTTTTTCCATGTGGCAGAGTTCTTCATAAATAGAGGAAAGTTCCATTGTATCATTTCCGGAGAAATATTTTTCCGTCAAAGGCTTTAGTACCGTTTCGATATCTTTGATCGACAAAATACTTTTAAAATAGTAGATAAAAATGAGAAGCAGCATATGCTCCCGGGAATACTTCTTCTTCACAGGCGGCGGAAGAAGATTGTTCTTTGTATAATTGTTGATCATGGTCTTGGTAAGGATCTTATCCTCTTTATATCGCTTGGTAGAAGCGAGCTGTTCATCCATAAAAGTAGTGACTTGATCCATATAAAGATCAATATTCGGGATGTCACCCGGATGCACATATTGAAGATGGGAAAGTTCATTTAAAATGCTGTTAAGCATATCATTCATATCTATAGTCATGTTATCACCTCGACAGACTCATTATATAGTATTTAAAACTATATGGCAAGTAAAAACTCAGAATAATGCAGAGGAACAGTAACAGGATGATCTCGACGAAATTAAGAATAACATAGACTTGACAATCAAGAATGTATGTTCGATAATGGAAGATACAAATGATGGGTATGCAGAGGCATAATCAGTAGATAGGAGAGCAGTTTTATGAGTATTTATGATAAATTGAACGAACCCCAGAGAGAGGCGGTATATCATACAGATGGACCTCTGTTGATCCTGGCGGGTGCAGGTTCGGGAAAGACCCGGGTACTGACGCACAGGATCGCATATCTGATCGACGAGGCGGGAGTCAATCCCTGGAATATCCTGGCGATCACGTTTACGAACAAGGCAGCAGGAGAGATGAGAGAAAGGGTGGATTCCCTGGTGGGCTTTGGCTCGGAAAGCATCTGGGTAAGCACTTTTCATTCGATGTGTGTGCGGATTTTAAGAAGATTTATAGACCGGCTTGGGTATGATAACCGTTTTACGATCTACGATACAGACGATCAGAAGACTCTGATGAAAGAAGTCTGTAAAAAGGTCGCCATTGATACAAAGGTTTTTAAAGAGAGAAGCCTTATGTCGGCGATTTCTTCTGCCAAGAATGAACTGATCCTTCCAGATGAGTTTGAACTGAATGCAGGAGGAGATTTTGCAAAGCTGAAGATTGCAAAAGTATACCGTGAGTATGAGGCACAACTGAAGGCGAATAACGCACTGGATTTTGATGATCTGCTGGTGAAGACGGTTCAGCTTCTGCAGACGCAGCCGGATGTGCTGGAGAATTATCAGGAGCGGTTTCGCTATATTATGGTCGATGAGTATCAGGATACGAATACAGTGCAGTTCCAGCTTGTAAGACTGCTTGCCGGAAAGTATCGGAATCTGTGCGTGGTGGGAGATGATGACCAGTCGATCTACAAGTTTCGTGGAGCGAATATCCGCAATATTCTAGATTTTGAGCATGAATTTTCAGATGCCTGTGTCATAAAGCTGGAGCAGAATTACCGCTCCACGGGCAATATCCTGAATGCAGCGAACCGGGTAATCGCCAATAATAAAGGCAGGAAAGAAAAGACTTTATGGACTGCCAACGGGGAGGGAGAGCTGGTTCATTTAAGGCAGTTTGATACAGGATATGATGAGGCGGATTTTATTGCAGAAGATATAAAAAAGGAAGTAAGGGCAGGAGCATCATATAATGACCACGCGGTGCTTTACAGAACGAATGCACAGTCCCGTCTTTTGGAAGAAAAATTTGTTGCGATGAATGTCCCGTACAAGATTGTGGGCGGTGTCAACTTTTATGCCCGCCGGGAGATCAAAGATCTGCTTGCGTATTTAAAGACGATTGATAATGGAATGGATGATATTGCGGTACGAAGAATCATTAATGTGCCAAAAAGGGGCATTGGTCTGACTACGATCAACCGGATCCAGGAGTCTGCTGCAGAACGTGGGCTTGGATTTTATGAGACGCTGATGGCTCCCGAGTTGATCCCTGGAATCGGAAGAAGTGCAGCAAAGCTGGATTCTTTTGCAGCTCTGATCGAATATTTTAAAGGGCTTACCGGACAGATGAGCATTACGGATCTGCTGCGGGAAGTGATCGAAAAGACGGGATATATGGAGAGTCTGGATTCCGAGGATAAAGAGGATGCACAGGCGAGAAAGGAAAATATTGATGAACTGATCAATAAGGCAGCCGCATACGAAGAGGCAGCAGAAGATAGAGATGAACCGGCTACATTGAGTGCTTTTCTGGAAGAAGTGGCGTTGGTTGCGGATATTGACAGTCTGGATGAAGAACAGGATTATGTTGTCCTTATGACACTGCACAGTGCCAAAGGGCTGGAGTTCCCTCATGTATATCTGGCAGGAATGGAAGATGGCTTGTTTCCAAGTTATATGACGATCACATCAGACGACAGAGATGATCTTGAAGAAGAAAGACGGCTTTGTTATGTGGGGATTACAAGAGCAGAGCAGGAGCTGACGCTTACCTGTGCAAGAAGAAGGATGGTCAGAGGCGAGACCCAGTATAATAAGATTTCACGTTTTATTAAGGAAATTCCGGCAGAACTTCTGGATACAGGAAGCCGCAGGATTGAACCAGAGACGGAAGTGCCGGTACAGCAGAATACATATGCACATGCAAGAGAAGCATTCCGGGCAAGGGCTTTCGGTGCGGCTTATAGCAACGGGGCAGGAAAAAGCAGCGGAGTTTCTTCGGGTAAGAGCAGCCAGGGACTGGCATCTCTTCAAAAAGGCAGCCAGCTTGCAGCAGGATCAGGTGGCAGTCCTGATTATGCAGAAGGAGACCGGGTGCGTCATGTGAAGTTTGGGGAGGGAACCGTTCTTGAGATTCGGTCCGGTGGCAGAGATTATGAAGTAACGGTGGATTTTGACAGTGCAGGAGTCAGGAAGATGTTTGCAAAGTTCGCAAAACTGGTAAAGATTTCATAGGTTTGTGGACTGTCAGCCGATCAGAAAAGATGATTATGATGTGAGAACCGGGACAGAGTTTTTAGGAAAAATCTCCGAAAGCGGTAGTAATAACAGAGCTTAAGTGTTATAATATACAAAAATCAGTCGTAACCTGTGAGAGGTTAGAAAGGATGTGCAGATATGAATAAAAAATTAGAGGATATGATCGCTGAATCAAAATTAAAAGAAATCCTGCATAAGAACGAGGCAGAGAAGCAGAAGAATGCGGTTGTATGGGTACTTGCAATTATTGGTGCGATTGCAGGAATCGCAGCCATTGCATATGCGGTATTCCGTTTTGTGACACCGGATTATCTGGAAGATTTTGAAGATGATTTTGATGACGATTTTGACGATTATTTCGATGAGGATGATCAGGTATAAGTTCAGGATGGTAATAGCACAGTAAGAAGAATACAGACAGGATGTGACGGTTGGAGTACACCCTGTCTGTTTTGTTTGTTGGGAGGAAATAATGAAAAAAGGACAGATCTATGAAGGCATAATCGAGAGAGTGGATTTCCCGAATAAGGGAATGATTTATATTCCGGAGGAAGAAAAATATGTCACGGTGAAAAATGGTATCCCGGGTCAGAAAGTCCGCTTTATGATCAATAAATTTAAGCGGGGAAATGGAGAAGGAAGACTTCTGGAAGTGCTGGAAAAATCACCGCTGGAGACCAGGGAGCCGGTCTGTAGTATTTTCCCGGCCTGTGGTGGATGCATGTACCAGACTATGTCCTATGAAGAACAGGTAAAGATGAAAGAGGGACAGATCCATCGGATCATGGATCCTGTCGTAAAGGGCGATTATATTTTTGAGAGTGTAAAAGAAAGTCCAAAAGAGTTTCATTATCGTAATAAAATGGAGTTTTCTTTTGGAGATGAATATAAGGACGGTCCGCTTTCTCTCGGACTGCATAAAAAAGGAAGCACATATGATGTCCTGACAGCAGCAGACTGCCAACTGGTCCATCGGGATATGAATCAGATCCTTTCCTGTGTTCTTGCATATTTCAGGAAGTGGAATGTAAGCTATTATAAGAAAATGCAGCATACCGGATATCTGCGGCATTTACTTCTGAGACGGGGGGATACGACCGGAGAGATTCTGGTGAACCTTGTAACGACTACGCAGGAAGAGCATGACCTGACAGAATTAAAAGAACAGTTACTGGAGCTTCCTTTGGAAGGAAAGATCGTAGGAATCCTTCATATCCTGAATGATTCACTTTCAGATGTTGTAAAAAGTGATGAGACAAGAATCCTTTATGGTCAGGATTTCTTTTATGAAAAGCTGCTCGGACTGCAGTTTAAGATCACCCCGTTTTCTTTCTTCCAGCCAAATTCCAGGGGAGCAGAGGTATTGTATGAGACTGTCCGGGAATACATCGGAGATATTGAGAATAAGACAGTTTTTGATCTGTTCAGTGGAACCGGAACAATCGGTCAGGTGCTGGCTCCGGTTGCAAAGAAAGTGATTGGTGTGGAGATCATCGAGGAGGCAGTAGAAGCTGCAAAAGAAAATGCTCTCCGCAATGGACTTTCTAATTGTAAATTCATAGCAGGCGATGTATTTAAGGTGCTGGACGAGATCGAGGAGAAGCCGGATGTGATCGTCCTTGATCCGCCGAGAGATGGTATCCATCCGAAAGCACTGCCTAAGATTCTTGAGTATGGAGTGGACAGGATCGTTTATATTTCCTGCAAGATGACCAGTCTTGCACGGGATCTTGAGATGATGCAGATGGCGGGATACCGGGTGGAAAAGATGACGGCAGTCGATCAGTTCTGTGAGACCGTGCATGTGGAGACGGTAGTACTGATGTCACGCACAAGTAAATAAAGGGCGAAAATGCCCATAAATAAAGGGATTTCCACTATCCTGATAACCAAATGCCGGACGGCTGTTCTGCTTATTGAACATTATAGGAAACAAATCCAATCTCATAATTTGGTTAGGTTGAGTATACAGATTAACTTTTATTAGGTTGAGAATACAGATTAACTGTTTTGAATATAAAGGTTGAGAATACAGATTAGCTGTTAAAACGAAAGAAAAGATTACGAAAGAAGGGATACGAAATGGCGGGATGCACTTGCGAAAACTGGAGTCTACAGGATTTATCGAGTGCTTTACAGGATATGCATAAGGACAATAAAAGAATCGTAGTGCCAATGTTCCAAAGAGGAAAACGTTGGAAAAAGGCACAGGAGCAGAAATTTATCGATTCTTTGATTAAAGGCTATCCTGTCGGTACGATGCTGTTCTATGAAACATACGAAGATAACAAGCGTACATACATCTTGGTAGATGGATTGCAGCGTGGTAATAGTATAAAAAAATACATGACAAATCCAACAGAATTCTTTTATGATGACAGCATTTCGGATGAATTCTGCTGTAGTGTATTAAAATTGGTTCATCAATCCGATGAGAAAGAACTATATACCAAAATTCGTGGAATTCTGACTGCTTTCATCAAAGAGCAGAAAACTTTCAAGAATCTACAGTACTTCTCTGTCGCAAAGCAGATTGCAGATGAGTTCTCCGCTGGGTTTGACCTATTGAGCAGCTTATCGAGGTAATTAAAATATTCTTTGAAGAACGTCAGGATTTGTATGATAGAATCGCCAGCACCATTATTCCAGTTATTGTATATACTGGAGATGAAAATAACCTTCCTGAAATTTTTGATAGAATCAATTCGCAAGGTACGCCGCTTGACCAGTATGAGGTATATGCGGCTGCTTGGCCTGTTAAGCAGAAGTTCGCC
>ENA-OPEE01002717-OPEE01002717.1-human-gut-metagenome-genome-assembly--contig:-NODE-2717-length-10782-cov-4.966906_pt1 | contig 10782 bp, 10 predicted proteins | sample MGYA00241263_ERZ501506 | MGnify/ENA primary metagenome ERZ501506 (study PRJEB25962, sample SAMEA2042626) | human gut metagenome | biome: human gut; feature: human-associated habitat; material: faeces...
TTTCAAATTCCCTTGGGCTGGTCGCAAAGGACAGGCAGTATTCCACATCCTCCCGCAGATAGTCCCGGTGGATTTTCTTGCCGGCCTTGTGAACCCAATATTCTTTCTTTTTGCCCTTACTGTAAAACTCGCTGTTTTCCAATACAGACAGCTCGTGCTCCCGGCAGATTTCATCGGAGATTCTACGCAGCTCCTTGTGGTCGCCGATTTTGTTTTTGAACTTTGCGCCGTCCTTAAAGGACACGGGATTCACAACAAAATGGCAGTGAACATTGTCGGTGTTCAGGTGGACGGTAACGAGCACCTGATACCGGTCGCCCCACATCTTTCTTGCTGTTTTCTTTCCGATTACAAAGGCTTGCTCCGGCGTGACCTCGCCTTCACGAAAGCTCTGAATGCCTTGGTAGCCGACGACCTTTCCACGCAGACCGAATCGCCGCTGCACAGCGATCATCTCGGCATAGGCGTTCTGTGCCGAGCAGTTGATACCGCCCACAAACATCTTGCGGTCGGTCTTATCGTCGTTCTCGGCATAGCGCAGAGCGGCGTACAGATCCTCGTCCAGATATTCCGGGGCGGTGGTCTTGTCGGGATTGTCGGCGTAGTCCAGCGTGGCTTTCAGGTTTTTGAACACAGGCCAAAAGCCTGTTACGGCCATGCCGCATCACCCCTTTCCCGGCAGCAGGAATTCTGCTGTGATTTGTTTCAGCACTGCGCAAATTTCCTCGTCCAGCTCCGGTGAACTGGCTTTATCCGCAAGCGCACCCAGCTTTTCAAGACAAACAAAAAGAGCGTCAGGCGGAACCGTTCTCGGCTCGTACCCCAACGCTCTTTGCTTCACATATTCGCTTGTACTCAGCCCACATTTTCGGGCCTTTGCTTGAATCTTCTCTTTTTCCATTGCCGTAACTCTTACGGCAATTCGTACATCCTTCCCCATAGCATCACGCTCCTTTCCTTGGGGGATTGGGGGCTGCGCCTCCCAAAGAGTCAGCCGATTTCGGCTGTGATTGGGACTTTGGCGGCACACAAAGTCCCTGCTTGCTATACCGTAGGACGCACCCCGCAGGGCATAAAGAAAAGTGGCTGTCAGATACTGGGATTTCAGCGCATCTCTGCGCTGCCCAATACCGAAAACCGCTTTCTTGCCACTTGGGATACATCTTGTTTCAGAGCCAAAATGGCTCTGATTCTGCTGTAAATACGGTGATTTGAGCCACATATCGGCGTTTTGGCTCAGTCGAACATTTCAAGGTCATCCAGCACGCTCTTTTCATTTTCGGCTTGCTGCTCCTCGGTCAGCTCCGGTTGTACCTGCTCAAAGACAGGAGGTGCCGCAACAAACGACACCTCCTGCAATTCCTCCCGTATGACCTGCCGAATATCATCCAGCAAAACCCCATTTGTGGATGACTGCCGCTGCATTTCGTTTAAGATTGCCGTTACCATAAAAGCGTTGCGGGATTTATCCAGCACCTGTAAATACTGTGCGACTTTCGCCTCTTTTGGCTTGTCCAAATCAAACCGCACATTGATTCGATATTTGCTCATCCCTTCGCCTCAGACTTCATCTGCATCTCGGCCAGATATTCATATCCCTTTGCGGCGGCGCAGATGTCCTCAACGAATTTTACACGGTCTGCGTTTACCTTGCTGAAATTTTTAATGAGACACCCGCCGCCACCGGTCACATACAAGGTCATCGTATTCTCATCATAGCCGTGCTCACGAAGTCTGCGGAAGATGTTCCGTACATACTCGGCGGCGACAATCTTGATGATTTTCAGGTCGGCAGGCGCAATATTTGCCGTGCCGGTGATCAGCACCTCGTCGATGATGGCATCGTTGATTTCCCGTTGCGTTTTCTGCATAAATGCCTCCCGGACAGCAAGCGTACACTGGTAAGTCCCGAATTTCTCGGTGAACATTTTGCCCTGCTGCAGCTTGCCGTTGATCATATACAGGGTGTTCATCGTGCCGTTGCCGATGTCGGCAATCAGGTTGACGCCTTTCAGTGTGGTGGCAAAGCCGACAATAGCGGCATACCCCTGCGGATAGATACGCACATCGTCGATATAGAGGTGGTAGTCCGCCTTTTTGTAGGAGAACTCCACCTCGGCATTCTTCATCAGATATTCCTTGAAGTCCGCCTTTTGCCCGCTTGTCCAGGTCAGGGGCAGACCGGCGGCAATCACAATGTGCGCCTCGGTAAGATTTTCGGCTTTCAGCTCCTTGGCGATTGCCGCAAGGGTCAGCACATAATAATCCTCGTCCTTGATTTTGTCCGGTGCAAATTCCTTGTGCCCCTCGCCGATGAGATAATACCTGCCGCCGTAGACCAGCATATCCGCCGTGAACAGTGGCTCGTGGTGATAGGCGGTGATGCCGGTGGGAAAACAGAAATTGGCCGTTTTCATATTCCCGTACCCGTGGTCGATGCCGATGATTTTTGTGTTGTGGATTGTTTTCATTTCCTCATCCTCCTCATTTATTCTGATCTCTGATTTGTGCGTATAGCTCACTATCGGACGGCAGTACCGCCCGGCGGAAATAGTTGCAGTAAATGCCGCTCCGGCTGATGATCTGCACGCAGCGATGTGCTTCTCCGTCATCCAGCAGGATGCAGTTACCGTGGTCATAGCAGCAACATCGCCGGCGCACCAGTTTGTTGACCCGCCCTCGCTGGGACGGGTATATTCTCCATTTCATAATATCCACCTCCGTTTGGGCATAAAAATAACACCTACCGATTTCCGATAGGTGTTATCCTGTGATCTTGTCATTCTCAAAGCCGTAATCCACGCCGGTGTAGGCCTCGTAAGCCTGTCCGATCTTGCGGATGCGCTTGAGCACGCCGCTGTGATTTTTGTAGCCCAGCTTTTCGGCGATCTTCTCCAGCGTGTCGCCGCTCATACGCAGTTCAAGGATCTGCATATCCTTTTCGCTGAGCGTGGCCTTGAACTGATCCACCAGCGCCTGCGCTACCACTGTTTCCTCCACATTCTGCGACGGGTTCGGCTCCACGTATTCCTGTCCGCCGTGGGTGTCGGCATAGGCCTCTTGAAATTCCTCCAGAGAGATTATCGGGTGCTTGGTGCGGGTGTGGTACCATTTTCGGATAAAGTCCGTTTTCTGATTGCTTTTACGAAAATCAAAGTCTTAAAAGCAGGGGTACTCCCGTGGGACTTGGATGATCTCGTCCATCCGATGCTTTTTCATCACATTGGGCACAATGTAGCGCAGATAGATGTCGATCTACCATTCCGGCACATACCCTAATTCCGAGTGGCAACCTTTGAATAATTCGCCGGCGGACGCCAGAATGCCTTCATCCGTCAGCTCTTGAATCCAGTAGTCCGGGCAGTGGGCAAACCGCCACGCCGGGTCGTAGCCAGAGTAAATTTCCATATACTCGCCGAAGCCCATATATGGCCAAACCATAAAGGCGGTGGCGTCAATGATGAGCAGCCGGAACAGGTCGCTCTCCACGAATTCGCAGGCGGCCCGGTTGTTAAATAGCTCCTGCGGATTCCTCGGGATGGCGTTCAGCTCCTCCCCACAGCGGGACAGGATACTTTTCGGGATGAAGTAGTAGAACGGGATGTACTCTGCGTTTCGTAACGGCGTAGGCGGGCCGTCCTTTCTGGTCAGCATAATTGGCATTTTTATCGTCTCCTTTCCTGAGGGCCAGCGCCCTCTATTTTTTAACGGCATAAGCAAACGCCGATTGTTCCTGCTTTTCAAAAACAATTTTAGCATAGTCGCTGTCCGATAAATATCCCTTATCTCGCAGAAAACGAAAAAAGCCCCGGTGAGTACAGAGAAAATCTGAAACTCATCGGGGCTACTCACATACCTAGTTTCTACCACTGGCTACTCTAGACAAATCATATCTTTAATGGTTTTGTCTTGGTTTTTAATACAATCTTCCCCTTGCCTGAAAATCCAGTTCCAGGAATCGTAGCGGCGATGCTCGCAATCTTCTCCGATCCTCCACAAATTAATAGGGATAGATGATGAGTCGCTCTAGAACAAGCTACATAGAAAACTTTTTTAATTGCCGAATCTGAAAAACAGATCTCATCGATATCTGTGATAATAATTACCTTGTTTTCTAACCCTTTAAATTTCCTGGCAGTTGTAATCAAAACTCCATTCTCGGCTGGATCTCTTTTAAACTGAATATTGTGGCATTTTTTCATGCCTGATGTAATAGACTTATCTTCGGTTTTCATTGTTAGAACGGTAATTTCATTCGGCTTATACCCATGCTGCATATAATAATTGATGATATCAGCGAGTTTTTTCATCGGCTCTTTTTCCACAAACAAAATGGTGGGTTGCTCACCGGATACATCATTTGCTTTTTGCAGTACATTGTAGTCAATCACGCTGTAGGCTGTTTTGGCGATTTCAATGGTGTTTCTGCAGTTTTTTGACAACAACAACCGACATTCGGATTGAGCAATCCAAGGGAGTACCTGGTGCTCTGCTTTTTTTGCGGATGTATGGTTGTCGATTTTATCATAAATTACCACCTGATTCTTATCATAAAAAACAAAGCAATGACCATCCTTCAGCTCACACAGTTCCTTAAAAAAGATGATTTCATCATTTCCTAGATCTTGCGCCTCATCAATTACAACATCGTCATAAGGAAATGAATCAATATTAATGCTATTATAAGCTAGTATACGATTCTCTACACTGCCGGCCTCCATTTGCAAGAACTCCGCGACAAAGGTGTCAACATTATAGTAGTCAACATTTTCTTTTTGGTGTTCCGACTTTAAGTACCGAAATAAGAAGGAATTGTAACATAGGAATAGCACTTTTCTTCCCATTTTGCCAAAACGCTCCGCCGCCATTTGTGCAATCATTGTTTTTCCAGTGCCAGCAGCGCCCTGAATAGCCGCGTACCATTGTTCTCCTATGTAGTCAAGAAGAACAGCTTGCTCGGAGGTGAGTCGAATAAAGGCATTATCGATTTCAGTTTTTACGATACTGGGCGAAGGAATCAAATCAAAATCTGGAGCGATCAAGTTCTTAATCCATTCTATCTGCTGATCAGACAGCATAGTTTTGCGTCGGGAACCATAACTGTCATAAATCGCCTTAAGACGGTGTTCCAAAGGCACACCGGACTGTGAATAAAATGCATTGGAATCAAGGATGGCAAAGGAAACATCGTGATAGTTTGGTGGCAAATTTTGACTTTGATCAAAAATACAGGAAGGGAACCAGATGAGCGGCTCAATACAAATACTGCCCTCATGCTTTAACGCTGTTTTCTCTATGATTTTTCGAAAATGCTGAATTCCGCGCTGTGCCTGACTCAATGGATCATTACCTTCGTCGAGAATTTTCACCTTTTTTGTTACCGTGTTTTGCTGATACATAAGACTATCTTTAAAGTAACAATGGCCTCCCTTTACCTCCAGCAACAAAATACCGTAGTATTTATGAAAGATAAGGTAATCATTTTCATACCAGGTAAAATTGCGGTTCAAATTCTTTCTTACCCACTGAACAGAGTGAAAAATAAAATAATCATCCGGCAATTTCTTCAGCTCATCATAGACAAGCTGTTCAGCTGTTGGAGCGCTGACTTTTTCCCGTATACACGGATACATATAGGCCATTATCCAATTGCCTCCTTTAGCTTCTCCGGTTCCAGTGCAAAAAGTTCAAAAGGATGCCATCCCTTTTTGGCACAGATAGCGTCATCTTTTTCGCTGATTGTTTCAGCGAAAACAATGACATTTTTGCCTGGCCATGACATGACGATTTCTCCGTCCAACAGATTGCGCTTTACTGCGGTAGACAAATAATTTGGTAGTGGAACGCCCAATTTCGCAAAATCGCCAATGATTGGCTGAATGTTTTCGTCAAAAAGGAACGCAATTTTATCCCACGAATCTACATTGTTGATGTGATATGATTTTTCCTTATCCACGAACTTGCTGAAATCCACTTTTTCCTCGGCAATGGATTCCACTTCGCGCAAAACATCATCGCCAAGGAAATATCGTTCCACATAGTCCCACCGTGCTTCATCGTTTAACGGATCAGTAAAGAACTTTCTCAAAATCTTCACTTCGCGATCATGCTTCTGCTTTGCTTTTGTGACATAGCTGTTGGAATACTTGATTTCGCCATAGACTATACGACGAATTTTTTCGGGATCATTCAAACGAATGAATATTTCAGGCTGCTCACCACCCACTACTTCATAAGTCGCATAATCGAAAATGGAAAGCAACTTCAATGCAGTTGCGTCTTTTCCCTCAGGAGATAGGGGCATAAACTTAGATAGTGAGGTGTTATTATTGCCATCCAGATTTTTAATTAACTGCGATCTTGTTATTGAGCGATTAAGTATTTCCTTGAATGTTCCATTCGACAAAGTATACTGTGATTTGGTGCGATCATCATAAGCACGGTACTTTACGCATTTGCTCTCAGGATCTACTAAGTGAAAAATTGAATTCGATATGATTCTTGCCTTAGTGGCTCCATATTTCGGGCTAATCGCTTTTGCGAATTCTTCCAAAGTGAAATATGTTCGCTTAAATGTGGCATACAGAGTATCGGCGATATACTCAAAATCCTCCAAAATCTTGGCACGAATATCGCAAAGCAACAGTTCCCCTTTTGTTTCTACCGATACTTTTTGCCGCACACTAAATTCATCACAAATACTGGGCATAATCTCTACTTTGTCTTTTGAATTCGAGTTTTTATTAAAATACCAATACTTAAACTGAGGGAACGAGAGATTGGGATAGTGATCTTCCCATACAGCTTTTAGGTCCAAGAAAAAAACATCGCCAGTATCCGATACAGTTTCACTGCTATTAGATTGTTTTTCTCGCACTCTGCCTGGAGCAACAAAAGAAAAGTATTTTCCATATTGCGAGTCAAGAACGCGTTTTTCGCATTCCTTACGAATGACAACATAAGCTTTTGTAAAAATACCTTGTGGTCTGGAAACAAGAACCTTGAAATTATATTTATCGTACAGATCTTTTTCAAGCATCAGTAAGCAAGTCTTTAACTTATTAATTTGCTTATCTTCATTGTCGTGCGCATTCTTTCCTGTGAAGATATATGTGAAGGACTCCGGGGAAATCAAAAAACTACGGCTTTCCTTCTTATTTTTAAAAGTGTTGTAAATTCCCGATAAAACAAGATTGATCTGATACTGCTTAATTTGCGACATGCCAAACAATCGCTGCATAAAACTAATGTCATTGTAGTAATAATCAGTAATTGCATAACCGATCATACCGGGTTTTCTTGCAACTCGTCCAATTTCTTGTACATAGTCACAGAGGTTTCCGGTAACAGCATAGTGATATACATTAACAATATTGTTGATATCAACGCCCATACCAAAAGCCTTTGTGGCCAACATAACAGGCTTTTCGCCGCTCCGGAACTCGTCAAACGCTTTTCGTTTCCTTTCGGTCAGCACTGCTCTGCTGACCTCCTCAAGATTTCGCCCTGTATAAAGAGCTACCTTATCACGATTAAAAGTTTTGCCGGCAAAACTTTTAACGCCGTGTAAAGCATCACCGGCGTAGGATGCGTAGGGAAAATAAGCAATTGTCTTGGTGTTCGACGCAATCCACTCGTTAATTCGTGTAATTAGATCGGTAGCCTTTCTCTCCTCATATACGGGGTTTGCTAACTTGTTAGCTTCCCTTACCGAGATGTTAAATCGAATATTATCACGTTTAACATATCCTATATATTTAATTGGATTTTCCATAAAAAGGCTAATAATCGTTTCGCTCACAGAGTCGTCAAGGCCGCCATTTACAGCAGTTGCCGTAAACGCGCAAATCGGGAAATGAGCTACTTTTTTGTCTTTATTCCATTTTGTTTGGATTTGATTGCGCAGTCGGTTAATGTAACCACCCAGATACCAATAGTCGGGTCTAAAACCGACGCCCCAGGTTGTGACGATATGCGCTTCATCGACAATAATTAATCCGATTTCGCGATCTCCAATCAATGTTTCCATAGAATATGACAGTAGTGTCTCTGGACTGAGATACAATAAATCCGTTTCGCCGCCCTTTACACGCTTGAGCACTTCTTCTTTCTCTGCCTGCGAAATAAGATCAGAGTTGAAGGTCTCTACACGATGAAATCCTCTGGCATTCAGTTGCTCTTTCTGGTCCTGCATAAGTGCCTTAACCGGTTCAATAATGATAGTTAATTTCTTGTGCTTTTTTGCCAGATAAATCGCTGGAATTTGGAACATAACCGATTTGCCAGCGCCGGTTGAAGCGGTAATAAAAATATCTCTATAATTGTGCGGCTCTACATAGGCATTTTCTGCTTGTGCAATAATGTCGCTGATAATTTTTGCCTGACTGATCTCGATAACATCATTGTTGATGTCTGGATTTTTGTAAAACCGTAGCTTCCTAAAAGATTCAAAATTCGGAATTTTAATATCATTTTGTGCGATCTTGATGAGTTCCTCTTCCGGGACTACAGACTGTTCGGCAATCATCGGTCTTTCACAAATTGAGATGCCATTATACTGACAATATGCCCGAAGTGAGGATAAATTGCGCTCTGAAAGTATTCCGTTTGTGATGCTGTAACTGATGCAGTGAGGCTGTGTGCGTTTGATTCGCATCAATTCCTTTAAAAAAAGAGGGATGTCGTTGGTGATATGGACATGAAGATCTACCACATCAATAGAATCCTGTGAAAATGCAGCCGGATAGTATGGGATAACGGTTACCTTTAGCCCTTTTTCTAACTCATAATTATAAAAGCTGGCAAGCAGTTCTCCATCAATGCTCTCAAGAGAATTGTATACTGAGAGAAAATTTTTGCACGCAATTGTTTGCTCTGTAGCCGTTTCGAGATCTAAATTCTTCCAGATTTCGTCTAGCAGTTCTTCGTTAAGATCAAATTCGATAGGATAGTATTCGGGGTACAGGTTGTTTATGTAAATAACAACTTCCAAGCCATAGTCTTTGACTGCCAGTTCAACACGATCTTTCAACAAAGCATATTCTTCGTATGTGATCCAAAACTCCTCATCATCCTCCATATTAAGAAGAGATCGATCCAACGCACGCCGGACCTTATTGTCAAAAAGTAATACATTCTTTTTGGATGCTATTTCAGAGTCAACTAATGGCAAAACGGTAAGAGCAGCCAAAAAATCAGTAGGAAATCCTTTGTAGACAAATAATTTCATGTGATTACTCCTCCTTCGTTATACAATGTGCGTTTAATATTCTTTTTTATCCGGGATATATGTCATAATATCGCCATAATCGCATCCTAGTACATTACAAATTTTTCCGAGAATTGTGAGTGTAACAGGTTCATCCCGGCGTAGTTTTGTCATGGTGTTAGGCGCAACATTTGCGGTCTTTCGCAGGTCAGCTTTACTCATCTTTTTATCAACTAAGAGTTTCCACAGCTTGTTATATGAAACGGCCATAAAACACCTCCGCATTGTGTATGGATATATTATATCAGAGAGAGTCCTTGTTTGCAATGTGTTTTCGCAAAATTGTGCGATCATCTACCAAAGGTAGGAAAAAGCAGGGCTACAGTTTGTTTCACCGGTAATTCTAAGGCAATCCTTTATCAAATGGGATTTTCGCATACAAACCATCGGTATACAAAAATAGCAGCATCCATTATGTTCTATATAACTTGCTCTCGTGTTTAAGCACGAAATGAACGGCAGGTATTTATTTGCGTTCCGGCGCTGCCGTTGGGAGTGCTGTGGCTCACGCTAAATTTGTCACCGGCAAAGTGATCGAGCTGAGCGGCGGATATGTGACCGTCGGCTTTGGGCAGGGCAAGAAGCGGTTTCTTTTCCCCAACGCCTTTGAATCCGGATTTTTGAAAGTACAATAATTAAAAAGAGACCCTCCGTATCATTTTCTCGATACGAAGGGCCTTGCCTTATGTATATACTTGGTGATAGACAATTTCGGATGCACGGTTCCGGCAGGAATTCATTCGCCTGACCCATTCCATTTGGTTGCTGGCTTTCAGCTTTTCCGTAATTCCCTCTGCATCTGCCGTTTGTTTTGCAAGCCGAAGAAAAAGTTCCTCTGCCTGTCGGTCAATATCCGCAAGGTATTCGGGTAGCTTGCCGCTTGTCAGCAAATCTGCATAGATTACCTTGTGGCGGCGTTTCAAATGGCGTAAATGCCGTTGTCCCCATATCCCGATTGGCTGATCTCCCTCCGGCTCATCATCTCCGACAACCAGGTAATAGTCACCGACCAATTCATATTTCAGCCCTGTGCGTTCATCGGTAATGTACTTTTCCATCATTAGCACCTCCATCCCCACAACATTGACTTCTGCGGCTTTGCCTTGGCGACTTTGATTAATATCTCATCTACGGCTTCTGTGTACCGTCCCACCGCAATCAACTTGTTGCGGAACCGGTTCAGCCCCTCAATGATAAGCCGCCATTCCTGCCGGTTCAGTTCCACATAGTACTTCTGCTTCATACGCTGTTCCTCCTTTGATTTTCTGCAATTATTGTAGCAGGAGAATTAGCGTAAATCGAATGTACGGATATAAGAAAATCACCGAGAAAAGTCTGTGATAGACTGATCTCGATAATTTTCCTTGCCATTGCTACGCCTAACAACTAAGTCCTTTTAACATTTCGTTTTCAGTCCGTGGCTTTGCAACTCAGTTTTTCTCCCATTGCCGATTCAGCTGTTGCCAACGCCAGACGAGTTGATGAACAGGTATATAACCAGCCACCACAAAAGA
>ENA-OPEE01002743-OPEE01002743.1-human-gut-metagenome-genome-assembly--contig:-NODE-2743-length-10711-cov-2.373592_pt1 | contig 10711 bp, 11 predicted proteins | sample MGYA00241263_ERZ501506 | MGnify/ENA primary metagenome ERZ501506 (study PRJEB25962, sample SAMEA2042626) | human gut metagenome | biome: human gut; feature: human-associated habitat; material: faeces...
GGCCGTCAGCCGTTACGACCCTGTCGTGACACGCGACCTGAATCCCGGTCCGGTACCTGCTCCCCATACGGAAATATACGCCGATACGGGCAGCGCGGAGGAGTTCCCGCGGGTACTTCCCGACCGCCGCAGCGCCTCCGGCAGCAGCCTGGAGAATGCGGCGAGGGATGCCGCCCAAACGATATTCGACCTGCGCAGCAGGCGGACGGAGCTCATTACGGGCGATTATGCCGAGACGGTCTATGGGGCCGGGCTCGCCACGGCGGTGGAACGGATAGACCGCATGGAGAACGAATACCTCGAACTGTTTTTCGGAAAACGTTCCGTGACGACCTATACGGTGCGTTACTATGTCGTTCCGGATGCCGAAGGCCGTACCTTTGTCGTGTGCCGGTTCCGTGACGACCGCGGATTATTGCCTGCCGACGACCTCTCCGGCGAACCGGTGGTGCTGGAGTGCCGGCCGCAGGGGGTGGCCGTGACGGCCTATCCACCCCAGCGGAAACGGACGCCGCGTTCCGACGAAGCGGAGTATGCCGTTGCGGATATGACGGACTGTCGCGTGATGTTCGATAGGACCGAACTCGGAAATGCCGTACTTCCCGTATATCAATACGGCGTAAGAACCATCCTGCCCGTAAGATAGGCGCATGGAACGATTCCGGAACCGATGCAAATGTTGATACGGGAGGCGTGTCATGGAGATGAAGGAAAATAGGGAGAAGATGGCCGCATTGGTGCGGATGCTGCGCCGTGATATCAACGGAGCGGTGGTGGAGCGCATGGAACAGTTGGGTATCCGTTACGAATGCAATTGGGGGGTCAGCCTGCATGCCGTCCGGCGTGCGGCCTCCCTGTTCGCGCCCGACCACGCTTTTGCCCGGTTTCTTTACGGGCAGAATCTACGTGAGCTGCTCCTGTCGGCTTTCGTAATAGCCGACCCTCGTGCAGTCTCTGCCGACGAACTCGCTTTCTGGGGAGCGGGGGTGAAGAATTCCGAACTCGCCGAGAACCTCGCTTTTTCGTTGCTCTCGCATATGTCGCTGGCCCGGCCGCTGGCCGAAAAGTGGCTGGCGGAGGATGCTCCGTCGCTGCTCCGTTACAGTGCCCTGTTGGCTCTTTCGCGGATGCGCGGTAGCGACGGCCGGTTGCCGGACGGAGTGGACGGCGATGCGCTGGCGGCCCGTTTTGCCGGAGATGGGAGCGTATTGGTGCGTAAAGCGGCTGAGGCGCTCGCGGAGGCTGGGAAGAAGTCTGCACCGGAGTTGTAGCCTACAAAGCCGCAGGGAACAGCAGAAATAACACGGGTCGCCGGGCGGGGAAGAGCGTACAGGAAAGATACGGTCGTGCTACCGGCGGTTTCCGGTATATGCCGGGGTGTTGAGAAAAACGAAAGGGGAAGGTCAACCTTCCCCTTTCGTTAGCATAATCGGTCCGTAGCGCTCCGTGTGTCAGCCGATATACCGGTCGAGTATGGCGGCCATTTCATCCGTCCGGCGGGCGCCACTCTCGCGCCAGAGCAGTTCGCCCCGGCGGAAAAGCATCAGCGTAGGGACGGAACGTACTCCGTACCGACGGACGGTTTCCGCGTTGGCCGGATTGTCGATATCCAGCTTGATGATGCGCAGCCTGTCGCCGAAACGCTGTTTGAGCTCTGCGAGTACCGGCCCCATCATTTTGCACGGCCCGCACCACGTGGCGTAGAAATCCACCAATACGGGCGTTTCTCCTCCTGTCACTTCGTTGAAATTGTCCGACATTTTTTCGTATCCTTCCATTTGGTTGCAGAATTCGTCTGTCCGTTCGTCGTTGCGCAATTTCCGTACCGGAGTCGTGCGGCTGACAGTGGCTCCGGCCTGTCAGATGTTATTAAAAAAGTTTAAAAATTCCTTTACTTTCATGACCATGTCGTGGGCGCCGGCATAAAAGGTCACACGCTGGTGGATGGCCTCGGGCTGCAGGTCGAGGATGCGGCCCTCCTCGCTGAAGGCGAGGCCGCCGGCCTGCTCCGCGATGAATGCGATGGGGTTGCATTCGTACAGGAGGCGCAGTTTTCCGTTGGGATGACTGTCGGTCGAGGGGTACATGAAGACGCCGCCCTTGAGCATGTTGCGGTGGAAATCCGCTACCAGCGAGCCGATGTAGCGGGAGGTGTAGGGCCGGTTGGTTTTAGCATCCTTCTCCTGACAGTACTTGATGTATTTCTTTATCCCGACGGGGAATTTCTCGTAATTGCCTTCGTTGATGGAGTATATCTTGCCGCTGGCCGGTGTTTTGATGTTGGGGTGCGAGAGGCAGAATTCGCCGAGCGACGGGTCGAGCGTGAAGCCGTTCACACCGCGGCCGACCGTGTAGACGAGCATTGTGGAGGAGCCGTAGATGATGTATCCCGCAGCGACCATCTCGGAGCCTTTTTGCAGGAAGTCGTCCAGCACGGCGGCCTCGCCGATGGGCGATTTGCGCCGGTAGATGGAGAATATCGTCCCGACCGAGACATTCACGTCGATGTTGGACGAACCGTCCAGCGGGTCCATGCAGACGATGTATTTGGCATTGCGGCAAAGCCCCTCATGAAAGGTCGTCACATCCTCGTTCTCTTCCGAAGCGATGCCGCAGCACTCGCCGCTTGCCTGAAGCTCCTCCATGAAGGCTTCGTTGGCATAGACATCGAGTTTCTGCTGCTCTTCGCCCTGTACGTTTTCGCAGCCCGAACGGCCGAGGATATCCACCAGGCCCGCCTTGTTCACTTCCCGATTCACCTTTTTGGCCGCGATGCCTATATGGTGCAGCAGACAGGAGAAATTGCCCGTCGCTTCGGGAAACTCGGCTTGTTGGTGTATGATGAATTCATTGAGTGTGATTGACTTTTCCATGTCAGGTAAAAATGGTTAGACGTTTTAAGATTGTTAATTTTTACACAAATATAGCCCCTTGCGGCGGAATAAGCAAAATAGTTTCGCCCATATTGCCCGCTTTTAATGAGTTTGTCTATTTTTAAAATATTTTAAATATTTAATCATTGATAGTCAGATTGTTGTATAAACTTAATAAATCGTTTCTTCGGACGTTCGGCAGGGCCTTCCGGAATGTTCCTGCTGCCGGTCGAAACGTTAACGGAAAGGCGGCCGTTATCGTATGGGGCGCCGCCGGAGCGGGGCATGCGTCTGCATACCGTACCGCTGCGGGATTGCGGCTTTCGGACAAAAAGGCTACCTTTGTGGGAAACACCATGGAATGATGAAGATAACATCGGCCGGTTTCGCGTTCAGCAGCGGCAGGATTTCGCAGATACCCGACGACGGATTGCCCGAATTCGCTTTCATCGGGCGCAGCAACGTGGGCAAGTCATCGCTTATCAACATGCTGACCGACAACGGTTCGCTCGCCAAGGTTTCGGCCACGCCGGGGAAGACGAAACTGATAAATCATTTCCTGATAAACGGGCAGTGGTATCTCGTCGATTTGCCCGGTTACGGGTATGCGAAAGCCTCCAAGAGCGACCGGAGGGAATTCGGGAAGCTGATAACGGATTACGTCACGAAGGCGAAGAAGATGTGGTTTCTCTTCGTGTTGGTCGATTCGCGCCATGCCCCCATGCCGATAGACCTCGATTTCATGCGGATGCTCGGACGGGAGGGCGTACCGTTCGGCGTCGTGTTCACCAAGTGCGACAAGCTCTCCGCCGGGCAGGCGAATGCCAATATCGGCCTCTACGAAAAGAGGCTGCTGGAGGAGTGGGAGGAGCTGCCGCCCGTTTTCCGTACCTCGTCGGTGAAACGTTCGGGGCGGGAGGAGATTCTCGGCTTCATAGGGGAGTGCCTGCGGCGTGCGGAAGAACCGTAAAAGTTTCTTAATAAAAACGGGACGGAAATGTGATATCGTTCCGGATAATACCTTACCTTTGCGGAAAGGTAACACACAAAACAAAATCCCTTAACAACTTACATTGATGGCTATTCACAAACTGAAAATCTTTGCGGGCAGCGGTTCGCACGAACTGGCCGCGAAGATTGCCGAGAGTTACGGATGCGAACTGGGCGACCTGTCGGTCAGCAGGTTCAGCGACGGCGAATTCCAACCCGCGTTCGAGGAGAGTATCCGCGGATGTACCGTTTTCATCGTACAGTCCACTCCTCCGCCCGCCGAGAACCTCATGGAGCTCCTGTTGATGATAGATGCGGCCAAGAGGGCGTCGGCGTATAAGGTCATCGCCGTGATTCCCTACTTCGGCTGGGCCCGTCAGGACCGCAAGGACCGTCCGCGCGTATCGATAGGCGCCAAGCTGGTGGCCAATCTGCTCGTGTCGGCAGGCGTGGACCGTATCATCACCATGGACCTGCATGCAGACCAGATACAGGGCTTTTTCGACGTGCCGCTCGATCACATCTATGCCAGCCGTATTTTCGTGCCGTACATCGAGTCGCTCGGTCTGGAGAACCTGTCGGTAGCCACTCCGGACATAGGCGGGGCCAAGAGGGCCAACAGTTACGCCTCCTACTTCAATGCTCCGCTCGTGATATGCCACAAACACCGCAACAAGCCCAACGAGGTGGCGAAGATGATAGCCATCGGCGAGGTGAAGGACCGTAACATCATCCTGCTGGACGATATGATAGATACGGGCGGAACGATTACCAAGGCCGCCAACATGTTCATGGAGATGGGTGCCCGCAGCGTCCGTGCCGTGACTACCCATCCGGTGCTCTCGGGCAAGGCGTACGAGAACCTGAAGGAGAGCCAGCTTGCCGAGGTTATCGTCACCGACACCATTCCGCTCCGTACCGATAAGGATACCTCGAAGATAACGGTGCTCAGTACGGCAGACGTGTTAGCAGATGTTATCGAGCGCGTACATAACTATAAGGAGATAAGTTCGCAGTTCGTCTTCGTGAAGTAGCACTGCCGCGTATCTTCCGTGCGGAATACTTATGCGGGGCCGGAAACATTCCGGTCCCGTTTTCGTTTTTCGGGTACTTGCGGCAATTTTGCCGGTGGGCGGCAGATGGGTGTAAAACGGGATGTACGATACGCATTTGTGCTGTTGGCGTTTTCGGACGAAACCTTTACTTTTGTTTCGGAAACAATCGAAAATGCAGAAGCAGAAGATGAATACGGATACGTTAGCCGGGAATCTGGCCGTCCCGTCGCTCGAATACAACGGATACGCCTCCTTTTTCTCCGGATTGCTGGAGGTTACGCATACCCGTGCGGTAGACGACGGGTTGGGCGAACGGATAGAGGAGTATGTCATGTCGTGGCTCGGAGACCATGCGTTGGACGGGTTCGATGACTATTCCGCCGACGGCTACCGTCGTACCTATCTCGGACGCTCTCCCGAAACGGGGTGGGAGGCCATCGTGATGAGTTGGCAGGAGGGAAACCGGACGAGTATCCATGCCCATCCGCAGTTCGCCGGCTATTTTTTCGCGGACGGGAGATTTCTCGTCGAAATTTTTGAGCCGGCCGCAGCGGGATACGCCCGCCTGCAGCGTTCGGTCGTCGTGGAGGCGCCGCTCGGTTTTTATGCCGTCGGTGCGGAAGGGAGCTTCGAGAACCATATCCATCGCATCACCTGCTTGAGTTCGACAGGACATAGCCTGCATGTCTATTCCGACGATGCGCTGCGGGGGACGGTATATCGGGAAATAATGCAATAGGGCGGCAGGGAGCCGTCGCTGTGCGACAGGGTGTGTTGTCGTTGAGGTACGGTTGTACCGCGACAGAGAAGGCAGGGGAGTGGCAGTCGTGCGGCAGAAGATGAAAAAGCGAAAGGGAGTATCCGATGATACTCCCTTTCGCTTTTATCGGATGGGAATCGTTAGTTCTGGAGTTTGAATACGATAGGCATCGTGTAGCTGAAACGCACCGGCACGTCGCGCTGACGGGCGGGCTCCCATTTCGGAGATTTGGACAGTACGCTTACCGCTTCGTCCGAGAGCGTCTTGTCGGGGCTCTTCAGTACCTGTATGTTGGTCAGCCTTCCGTCTTTCTCCACGACGAATTTCACGGTTACGGTGCCCTGTATGTTGTTCTCCTGTGCCAAAGGCGGATAGGAGAGGCGCGCCTGTACCCAGTTGCGGAAGACGTTGAGGTCTCCTCCCTGGAAAGAGGGTTTCTGGTCGGCTACGATGAATATCGTCTCCTCCTCTATCTCTTCGGTCTCTACCTGTATCGGCGCGATTTCGATGTCTTCGTCTTCGAAGTCCACCCAGCCGATGCTGGTCTCTATCTTGGTGTCGTTCCTTACCACATTCAGGACGTCGGTGATGACTGCTACCGTCTGCTGGTGCTGTACGGGTTCGGGTTCGGGTTCCTTCTCGGTCGTGACGTCTATCATCTCGACTTCATCGACCGTCGCAACGGGTGCCATCACTTCGACCACTTTTTCGCGCTGGCTGACGCTGAACATGATGATGACGGCGGCAAGGGCAACGATAAGCCCGATTTCCATGAACAAGCCCCTCCTGTTCTCAAGGTCGGCCTTTTTGCTCTTTTTGACTTCCATAGATATACGTGCGTGTTTTTATTGTTATTCCGGGTTTAAACAGACTTTTCCGATTCACAAATATAAGAACAAAAATCGGAAAAAAACGGCCGTTCGCTTTTTTTTGGGCCCGTACGCTGTTTTATCCTCCTCCCGGACTGTTGTTTTACAAGTAAAAAGCATTATCTTTGCGGTGCAGAACAGTTACGGGGAATTAGCTCAGTTGGCTAGAGCGTTTGAATGGCATTCAAAAGGTCACCGGTTCGATTCCGGTATTCTCCACGCAGCCGTCCGTATTTCTGTTAATAAGATGCACGGACAGCGGAAATTCCATAAACGGCCGTCCGAACATTCGGGACGGCCTGATTTTTTCGGTGATTCTGTAGTCCGATGTCGCAGTATATGGTTGGCGGAGAGGCCGGAGGGGAGAGTGAGGACAGTGGCCGTCCGGCGCTGTACGGCATGTCGTTGGGGCAGTTGCGTGAAGCGGCCGCCGGTCTCGGTCTGCCGCGTTACGCTGCCGGGCAGATGGCATCGTGGCTCTACCGCCGGGGATGCACCGACATCGCCGCGATGACCGACCTTTCCAAAGCCGCCCGCGAAGCGCTCGCCTCTTCGTATCGTCTCGGTCTCGAGGCTCCCCGGTCGGTGGCCGTTTCGCGTGACGGAACGAAAAAATACCTTTACCGTACGGCCGACGGGCACTACGTCGAATCGGCCTATATTCCCGACGGCGACCGGGCCACGCTCTGCGTCTCTTCACAGGCGGGGTGCCGCATGGGGTGCCGTTTCTGCATGACGGGGCGTCAGGGGCTTCGCGGACAGCTCACGTCGGGGGATATTCTGAACCAGATGGCCTCGCTACCCGAACGCGGCAGACTTACCAATATGGTATATATGGGGATGGGGGAGCCGTTGGATAACCCCGACCAGGTGCTGCGTTCGCTGGAAATACTCACCGCGGAGTGGGGGTATGGCTGGAGTCCGACCCGTATAACGGTCTCGACCGCCGGAGTGGTGCCGGGCCTGCGCCGCCTGCTCGACGAAAGCCGGGTGCATGTGGCCGTCAGTCTTCATAACCCCTTTCCGGAACAGCGTGCGGAGATAATGCCCGTGGAGCGGGCCTTTCCCGTGCGCGATGTCGTATCGCTGTTGCGCCGTTACGATTTCGGCGGACAGCGGCGCGTCAGCTTCGAGTATATCGTGCTCGCCGCCATGAACGACTCGCCGGCCCATGTGAAGGAGCTTGCCCGCCTGCTCGACGGCCTGAAGTGCCGCATCAACCTGATACGGTTTCATAAGATACCCGGTTCGCCCTATTTCAGTCCCGACGACCGGCGGATGGAGGCTTTCCGGGATGCGCTTTCCCGCAAGGGTATCGTTACTACCGTCCGGGCTTCGCGCGGGGAGGACATACAGGCTGCCTGCGGCCTGCTCTCCACAAAGCAGATGGAGGAGGCCGGAGACGAAGCATAGCGGTTCCGGGGAGCCGGCCGTATGCGGTGCCGCCTTTTTTCGTACCTTTGACAATCGTTTTCAAAGCATACTCCGCCATGTCGAATCAGATGCGCAAACTTGCCGGCCAGACCATGGTGTACGGGATAAGCACCGTGCTGGTAAGGTTGCTGAATTACCTGCTTGTACCTTACCTCACCCGCGTGATGGGAAGGGCGCAGTACGGTGTGGTCAGTCATATCTATGCCGTCATTCCGTTCGTGCTCGTGATACTCACCATGGGACTCGAGTCGGGCTATTTTCGGTTTGCCGGCAAGGCGTCCGGCGAGGGGGAGAAGCGTAGGGTATTCGCTACGGCCTGGGGGATGGTGTCGCTCGTCTCCGTGCTCTTTTTCGTCCTGGTGCTGCTGTTCAACGGGACGATAGCGGAGTGGATGGGGTATGCCGCACACCCCTCTTATATATGGATGACGGGTGCTATCGTGGCCCTCGACGCGGTGACGGCCATTCCCTTTGCAAGGCTGCGGGAACAGTCGCGTTCGGGCCGGTATGTCCTGTTGCGGCTCGTTTCGGTCGTCGTGAACCTCGCCCTCTGCTTCTTTTTTTACGGATGGCTGCCGTCGCTGGCCGGACGGGGCATTCTGCCGTGGGCTTACGACCCTGCGATGGGACCCGGTTACGTCTTCGTGGCCAATCTCGCGGCGAGTGCCGTGACGCTGCTCCTCATCCTGCCCATGTGCGGCGGGGTGGCGCCCCGTATCGACCGGAGGCTCGCCCGCAGCCTGCTCGTCTATTCGCTTCCGCTTCTGCTGAGCGGGATAGCCGGGACGGCCAACGAGTTCATCGACCGGCAGATGGTGCTGTGGCTCACGCCGGGCGGCAGCGAATATGCTCTGGAACAGTTGGGCGTCTACGGGGCTGTCATCAAGCTCGGCGTGGTGATGACACTCTTCACCTCCATGTACCGCCTGGCCGCCGAACCCTTTTTCCTGGCCGAGTTCAAGGGCGACGACTTCCGCAGAACCAATGCGGAGGCCATGAAATATTTCATCATCGTCTCCATCTTCATCTTCCTGTTCATCGCTCTGTTCCGCGACCTGTTCGCCCTGATTCTCGGACGCGATTTCCGCGAGGGAGTGTGGATACTGCCTATTGTGCTGCTCTCCAATATGCTGTCGGGTATCGTGCTGAATCTCTCCTTCTGGTACAAGCAGACCGGAGCGACGAAATACGCTATCTACGTGACCGGTACGGGGCTGCTGTTCACCGTGGTATTCAACATCCTGCTCGTTCCGTCGCTCGGCTACGTGGGGGCCGCCGTCGCCCGACTGGTGTGCGAATCGGCGATGGTAGCGCTCAGTTACCTGCTCAACAGGAGGTATTGCCCCGTGCCCTACGACCTGAAGCGGATAGGGGAGTATGTGCTGCTCGGAGCTCTGCTGTACGGTGCCGGAGTGCTGTGCGGCGGTCTGACGGGTTGGCTGAGGTATTTGATTTATTTGGTTTTGGTGGTTATATTTGCAGGTTATGCCGTCCGAAGGGAGCGAATCGATTTGGGCGGATTGGTGAAGTCGGTCATCCGCCGTGGACGATAATCGTCCGGCGGCACAAGATTACGGGACTATGGTCGTTAAAGTTATAAACAGGTCGGCATACGAATTGCCGAATTATGAAACGCCCCTTGCGGCCGGAATGGATGTGAGGGCCGACATTGCGGAGGGTATCGTGCTGGCTCCCCTGTGCCGGGCGCTTGTCCCGACGGGACTTTTCGTCGAGCTGCCGGCGGGCTATGAAATGCAGGTGCGTCCGCGCAGCGGGCTGGCGGCGAAATACGGGGTGACGGTGCTCAATGCGCCGGGGACGATTGATGCCGATTACCGGGGGGAAATCAAGGTCATTCTTGTGAACCTCTCCGATACGCCTTTCGAGATAAAACCAGGCGAGCGGATAGCGCAGATAGTGGTTGCCCGGCACGAACGCGTGGAGTGGGAGGCGTCCGAGACGCTCTCCGATACGGCCCGGGGAGCGGGCGGTTTCGGTTCGACGGGAAGATAGGCTGCGGACGTGTCCGCGGCACAGATGCCGTTTTCGGCGGAAAGGGAGAGAAGAGCATGAGGTTTGCGGATGTCATAGGACAGGAGGAGGTGAAGGCGATGCTGCGCCGCAGTGTCGGGGAGGGGCGTGTAAGCCATGCCCAGCTCTTTACGGGCGACAGCGGCAGGGGAACGCTGCCCCTCGCGTTGGCCTATGTACAGTATATCAACTGTACGGACCGGCACGACGGCGACAGTTGCGGTCGGTGTCCGTCGTGTATCAAGATGGCGGAACTGGTTCATCCGGACGTGCATTTCGTCTTCCCTACCAATACTTCCCGGAGCGGTTCGCAGAAACCCATGAGCGATGCCTTTCTGCCCCAGTGGCGGGAGGCGGTGCTTACGACGGGGGGCTATTTCGACGAGCAGATGTGGTACGGGCGGATTGGGCTCGACAATCAGCAGGGGCTCATCGCCAAACGCGAGGCGGATGAAATCATACGCAAACTCTCTTTTAAGGCGTTCGAGGCCGAGTACAAGGCGGTGGTGATATGGCTGCCGGAGAAGATGGGAGTGGAGGCCTCGAACGGTTTGTTGAAGATATTGGAGGAGCCGTGGGACAAAACGCTTTTCCTGCTGGTCTCGGTGGCCCCGCAAATGCTCCTGCCCACCATCCTCTCCCGTGTTCAGGAGGTCGGGGTGCCTCCCGTCGGAGCGGACGACATGGAACGGTGGCTGG
>ENA-OPEE01002746-OPEE01002746.1-human-gut-metagenome-genome-assembly--contig:-NODE-2746-length-10704-cov-10.786365_pt1 | contig 10704 bp, 10 predicted proteins | sample MGYA00241263_ERZ501506 | MGnify/ENA primary metagenome ERZ501506 (study PRJEB25962, sample SAMEA2042626) | human gut metagenome | biome: human gut; feature: human-associated habitat; material: faeces...
TTGTCAAAGATCAAAACCTCTTGCTCCGCAAGAGCTGTGTTGCTTTGCTGTTGTTCTCAGCGGCAACTCTGATATCTTATCATAACCGCTTTCGTTTGTCAACAACTTTTTTTGAAATCTTTTTCGTCTTGGAAAACTTTGTTTTCCGTGACAGATTTTTATGTTAACATATCTGTCAGACTTTGTCAACAACTTTTTTGAAATCTTTTCAAGTTTCCTTCGAGCTGTTGTGTTGTCTCGGCGCTGCCTCAACAACGTATCTGAGTATATCACCCTGTGCCCCACTTGTCAACATTATTTTGCATATTTTTCAAACAATTTTGCAAAAGCAGTAAAAAAGCCCATAATCATGGGCTTTTTTGTCATTTTGGATCTTATTGTCTTTTCTCTTTTTCTCATAATTTACAGTATATATGCCTATAAAAGTTGAATTGTATATTCATTTGATGTATTTTTGAGACGAAGAGAAATGTTTTGTATCCCATTTGCCATATCTTCATTTACTTCCAGTAGCAGGACCAATCCCTGTGTCTCACCGGGAGCCATGGTTTCCACATACGTAGACATGTCATTGGGCAGCATTGTGGTCAATGCATTTCCACGTGTGCCGTCATTTACAGTAATGATGTATCTGGATGCGGTACTCAGGAAATCAACATTTTCCTCCTGGTCTGTTCCGTTGGTCAGTTCAAAGTTCAATATCAGAAGCTTTTTCCCGGTGGATGCATCCAACGCAAAATAATCCTCCGTAGATCCGTCCTCCGGATAAGAGTCTGCTATCTGGTAATCTCTGTATGTCAAGGTCACTCCCTCCGCAAGTCCGAAGAAATCCTCCAGACTGGTGGTAATATCCTCCTGTGCGGTAGGTGCCTGGGCTTCTGAAGCAGCCGATTCCGCAGGCTTCTCTTCCGTCTGTGCATTCTCCTGTCTTCCGGCTTCCCTGGCCGCGTCTTTTTCCAGTTTTGCAATGACGATTTCCGGGTCCACGAGACGGCTCCGGTTATTCGCATCATATTTTAAGAGAGTTACCGCCGCATATTCTCCGACTCTTTGTGATTCCGCTTCTGTCAGATCCGGAATTTCATTTCCGCAGGCTGTCATGCCAAGCGCCATTACACACAATAACGCTCCGCATACAATCTTCTTTTTGTTTCCTGTCATTCTTCTATCCTTCCCTGTCTGTTTTTCCATTGTTTCCTGTATTTTTCTCAAGTACGATATAAATCCCGGCAATCGCCAGTGCGATCACACCCACTACAAAGAAAAGGACCGTTTTCTGCAATACCGGTGCTCCCCAGTAATCATATAATGCTATTTTACCACAAGTGCACAAAGAAAGCACTAGTCCATATATTCTTACCGGCTTATCTTTTTTCAAAAAGCCCAGTGTTACACTTACCAGCGCAATCAGCATGATCAGAACACTATTGATCACGGGAACATTGGTCTTAACGATCAGTGCCATATAGGTCAGAAAGATCACAATGATCAGTTCTCTGTGTTTAAACTTCTTATAGTATCTCTCCTGCAATGTCAGTACCAGATAAGCCAGTACAAACACAAACATGCACAGATAAGTAAGATAAGAGTTCCGGTACACCGGATTTGCCAGAGCGATCAACGCTCCGATCTGCCCCACCATTACAGATACATTAAATACCAGGATGTTTTTCCCGCGCATATATTTCACATTATTAAACAGCAATATACTTACAAACAGGATCCCCGCAAAAGCCGGCAGCTTTAGCATCGGCATCAAATTGGCCGCTGCAAAAAATGCCAGGGAAAAAGTAAGCAGGAGCTCCTGTATCGTCGTCCATCCATGGACCAGGAACATACTGAGGATGGTTCCCGCAAGGAGCAGGTATGCATACGGTATTTCCTTTCCGTTTGCCAGAAGTTCAATACAGTACAGTGATGTAACGATCACATCCAGTGCCCTCAGTCCGCCTTCCGCAAAACGGGTCAGGATCTTCGTCAGTAAAAGCAACGCTGTCAGGCATATGAGTATCGGCCAGTTACTTTCTATTACAGAAAAGGCACATACCGCAACAAAACTGAAAAAGTAACAGGGCAGCCATTTTTTCCACGTTCCACGTATGGCAATTCCCGCAAGAACCGCGACTACAAACGCCATTCCCGTCAGGGCGATGATTCCGATATACGCGTCGTTCTCCGCTCTTCCCCAATAATTGTTCATCGCCGTACCGGTTGTAATTCCGGCTACCAGAAGAAATGCTATATAGATTGCCAGCAAGCCGTTTTCATTCACTGCATGGCCCGCCTGTTTTTCTTTTAGTATGTAATTGCTCTGCACTACCAGGATCAGATGTGCGATCAAGAAAAAGGTTCCAAATGCAGCTGCTGTCACCCAGACCGGCATTCCCTGTGTACTGATCACACAGGATACCGTTACCGGGAAAAGGATCGTAGTGCTGACAAGTTGTATCAACTGCGAAGCCGTATGATATCTTCTTACCGGCACACAGATGCTCAGTACACTCAGTAACAGAATCAATGCCAGCACCAGCAGGCCTTCCGGCTCCGAAAGCAATGAAGAACCGAAAAGCGGATACGCACAAAGCCAACATGCTGCGATTCCCAGCATTCTGTGTATCAGGGAATCCCTTTTTCTGCTCAGTAAAACCGTGCCCACTGTGATCACTGCAATGATCGCCGCTGCAGGAAGCATACCGAAATTATGTAGGGAAATCGTATTGATCATGGTCGACAGATATAACGCCGCTATGCCGATAGCCGAAAAGATCTGGGCCAGTTTCGGAAGCTTTCTGTGGATCAGTAATTCTGCGATCAATACCACTCCCAGGGAAACTGCATATAAAGAAATACCTTTGATCCAGCCGTTCATAAAATACATACCAAGCAATACCAGTGCGGTCAGAATAAAGATTCCGCCAACCACCGACAATGCAATGGTTGCGACCAGATATTCCGCATTCTGCTTCTTCTGTGCCGGAGCCTGCGTCACCGGTGCCTGCACCTGTTGCATGGTAAACTGCCCCACTGGCTGTGTCTGTGATTGCCCGGCTGTCTGCTGTTCTCCGGCGGCTGCCTCCTGTGGTACACTCTGCTGCGGCACAGATGACTCCGCTCCGGTTTCTCCGCCTCTGTTTGCATTGATCTGCTGTCTCTGGTACCAGAATTCCACGCTTTTATCCAGTTCTGCCTGTAGCTGTTCTACATATTCCGGCTGTCTCTGTATTCTTGGAAGTAATTGCTGTAAATACCTGGTAAATATCGGATCATTGGACTGCATCAGGTATTCTCTTGCCTGTTGTTCCAGTCTCTTTGCTCGTTCCTGTTGTGTATTGGTCTCCATCTTTTATCCTTCCCTCATTGTAATTTCTGTGATCTTATGACACTATATACTCTCTGTATCTGTCCATATCCTGTCTATGGCAGTCCGCATGGATCAGAATACCGTCCTCCCTATACTCTCTGGAAAGTATCTGCGCCTGTTCCATCAGATAGGAAGCCACATTTCCTGCACTGTACGGGATCAGAAATACGCACTCTGCATTATCCGCATAGACTTTCTGTTCAACAGCCTCTGCCAGTTCACGGATACCGATATTAAGTCCTGCCGCCAGATACCAGTTGTCCTGTCTCTTTTGCGGCAGTGGTTCCATCTCACATTTGTCTGCCTTATTATACACTATGATCTGCGGAATGTCACCTGCTTCCAGTTCTTTTAAGGTATCAGCAGTTACCTGCATCTGCTGTCTGTAATTTTCATCGCTGAAATCCACCACCTGGATCAGCAGATCCGCATACTTCACCTCTTCCAGTGTAGAGCGGAAGGCTTTTACCAGTCCGTGGGGCAGCTTGTTGATAAATCCAACCGTATCCGTCAGGAAAAAGGGCTTATTATGTCCGGTATCCACACTGCGGACACTGGTCTCCAGTGTAGCAAACAGCATATCCTTTTCCATGACCGTTTTATCCGGCAATTCGCCGAACTGCTCTACCATACGGTTCAGAATTGTAGACTTTCCCGCATTGGTATATCCTACCAGAGCCACCTGCGGGATGCGGGACTGCTGCCTCTTTTTCCGCTGCACCTCTCTGGTACGTCCCACATCTTCCAGTTCCTTTTTCAGTTCTGTGATACGATGCTCGATCTTACGCCTGTCCAGTTCCAGCTTTTTCTCACCGGTGCCTTTATTACTCATGCTGCCACTGGCACCGCCCTGTCTGCTCAGTGCATCATACATTCCTACCAGTCTCGGCAGCATATATTGCAGTCTGGCTGTCTCCACTTGTAATTTTGCCTCTCTTGTCTGGGCCCGGATGGCAAATATATCCAGGATCAGATTAGTCCGGTCGATGATCGGCAGTTCCAGTTCATTTCCCAGATTTCTTACCTGCGAAGGTGTCAGAGAATTATCAAACACAATCTCCTGTGCCCCGCATTCTTCCGCCAGCCTGCGCACCTCTGTCACTTTTCCGGTGCCGATATATAACGCTTTATTGACATGATCCAGCCGTTGTACAATCTGACCGGCCACTTCTTTTTCCGCAGCTTCCGCCAGACTTGCCAGTTCCTCCATGGAACGCTCAAAATCCGGTTCTTCACCGACATCCACACCGACTAACAGTACCTTTACCGGTGCCTCCTGTATCTGTTCTTCCCTCATATAAAAATATATCCTTTATATTTACTATTTTGTCTCTAACTCAAACCAGAATTCCACGCCGTTGTTGTAATTGTTCACACCGAATTGCTGGTTCATGGATTCCATGATGGCCTTCACGATAGACAATCCCACACCGCTGCCTCCGTATTCTCTGGTTCTGGCCTTATCCACCTTGTAGAACTTCTCCCAGATATGGTGAATAGAGTCCTCCGGGATCGGTTTGCCTGTATTGAATACAGATACCCGTACTTTGCCGTCCTTTTGTTCCATTTTCACTTCGATGATCTTATCATCTTCACAATGATTGACCGCATTGGAGAAAAAGTTCATGAACACTTCTTCTATTTTAAATTCATCCGCCCATGCATAGATCGGCGGATACTCTTCCATCCGCACAGTAATCTCATGCTGTTTTGTCAGAATTGCCGCTGACTGGATATAATTTTTCACCAGCGCCGTAAGGTCGAACCGCTCCATGGCCACCACATCATTACCAAATTCCAGCTGGTTCAGGGTCAGAAGCTTTTTCACCATGTTGTTCATCTTCGCTGCTTCGTCCACGATGACATCACAATAGAACTGCCTGCTCTCGGGATCGTCATTGATCTCCTCCTGCAGCCCTTCCGCATAACCCTGAATCAGCGCAATGGGGGTCTTGAGTTCGTGGGATACATTGGCCAGAAATTCCTTGCGCATTTCGTCAATGGCTTCTTTTTTCTCCACGTCCCGTTGCAATTCATTGTTCGCTGTCTTCAGTTCCGAAATGGTTTTCTCCAGGGAATCGGACAACTTATTGATATTCTCTCCCAACAGATCGATCTCATTATGTGCCTTCCCCTGATATTTTGCCTCAAAATCCAGCTGTACCATCCGTTCCGAAATATTATTCAGTTCCAGGATCGGCTTGGTCACACTCCGGGAGACGAACCAGATAATAATACCACCCGCCATTGCTCCCAGACATCCTGCAAGGGCATAGAAGCGGTTGGCGATCTTTGCACTCTCCTGAATACTGGAAAGAGGTGTCTGCATAATAAAAGAAATGCCGGTATTCAGTCTTCCGTAGATTTCCAGATATTCCTTGTCCTCCTGTCCGGTTCTCTTGATCACATAATCATCGCCGTTCTCGATCACCCTCTGGTCATTGAAAGGTATGCTGAGTCCAAATACATAACCGATCAGGCGGTTTTCCAGTCTCTCACCGCCGTTGATGGACACATATTTCATATTGGAATTCACATCCATAACGCATACCGTCATGTTGTAGCTTCTGCACACATCATCCAGTTCTCTGGCAAATTCTTCCGTGTCATAGCTGTCGCTCTCCGCTGCCTGCTTGATGGTTCCGTAAGCATCATGAATAACATCCAGTTTGCTCTGCATATAGACTTTTCCCAGAAATAAATAGTTGATCATCAGGCACAGCAGGATCGTACCGATCATCAGGCCGATAAAGATCCAGGCAAACTGTCCCCTGATAGAATGTACTTTTCTCTTTTGTTCTTTATTCCGCTGTTTCATCCATCTTGTACCCCATGCCCCATATGGTCTTTATGAGATTGCCTTCCTCGCCCAGTTTGCTGCGCAGTTTTTTCACATGTGTGTCTATGGTACGGGCATCCCCAAAATAATCATAGTTCCACACATTGTTCAGGATCTTTTCTCTGGACAGGGCAATGCCTTTATTTTCCATAAAATAGGTCAGGAGTTCAAATTCCTTGTAACTTAGATCCACATCTTTTCCATCAATGATCACGCGGTGTGCCGCCTTATCCACGGTAATGCCGCCGCAGGTCAGAGCCTCTTCCTGTCCCAGCTGATTTGTTCTGCGCAGGATTGCTTCCACTCGGGCCACCAGAATCTTGGGACTGAAGGGCTTAGAAATATACTCGTCCACTCCCAGCTGAAATCCCTGCAGTTCGTCTCTCTCATCTCCGCGGGCTGTCAGCATGATGATCGGTACTTTGGAGTTCACCCGGATCTCCCGGCACACCTGCCAGCCGTCCATCTTCGGCATCATCACATCCAGAATGATCAGTGCGATATCTTTTTCTTTATAAAAAATATCCAGTGCCTCCTCACCATCACCGGCTTCCAGTACATCAAAATTGCTCTTCACCAGGAAATCCCGGACCAGCTTGCGCATTCTGCTCTCATCATCCACCACCAGTACTTTCAGTCTGTCCATACACCCTCACCTTCCTATCTTGAGATAGTAACTATTCAGTCCCATTCGCAAAATCGCCTCTTCGAGGCTTTCCTGAATACTTACACTATAGCGTGTAAATATGTCAATTTTGTGAAACTTCGGTCTCTATATGTAATTCTCTTTCCTTTTCCCGTACCGTCTGTTCCCTCTGGGTCAGTTCCTGCTCCCAGGTGGCATATTTGTTCTGCAGATTTCTTTCATAATTCAGGACATTGGGCTGATCGGAATTCAGCGTGATGATAAACATTGCAATAATTGCAATGACCATCACAATATTCATAATAAGAGACAGCCGGAACGTCGTATTTTTATTTTCTTCCGGTGCCGGTTTGATTCTTCTTCTGGCAGGAGACGTTTTTTCCCTGGTGTCCGCAAAGTTCGTCCACAGAGGGATAGGCGGAATCTCTTCTCCCAACAGATCCTGCTCTGCTTTCAGTTCTCCCTGCAATTCCCTGAGGTATTCCAAACCTACCGGAGTGCGGAACACCCTGTCATCCAATGCTTTTTTATAAATAACCAGTACGGACTCCAGATTTGTCCGATCGATCCGCTTATCCAGATAAGCAATCTTCTGTCTCTCCTGCTCTGCCAGTCTGGCATCTTTCTCTGAATAGAATGCAAATCCGGACACTACATGATCCGTCCGGTTTTGCTGTTCCTGTTCTTTCTGTACATCCATTACTGGTTTTCCTCCGCGCTTCCTGCTGCAGCATTCTGCAATAAAATATGTTCTCCCTGTACCAGCGGGTAATGGACAGGACGATCACTGTCCAGATTCTCCCGGTACATATCCACTGCAGTAATCTGATGATTTTCATAGGTCGTATAATAGTAAATTCCTCTGTCTGCATTGCAGCAGGAAGTGTAGATAGTGATCTCATACTCCCCTTTGTCCAGCTGACAGCATCCTCTGGTCTGATCCACGCTCCCCAGAATATGGAAAAACTGGCTGACGTTCTCCGACTCAGACAATCCGGACAGGGAATTCATCTTCGTGAATGCCACCCGTACAAAACGGGATGCAGAAGACAGATCCCCGGGCAGTCCCATGGCTCCCATGCCTCTGCTGTACGGCTTCAGCTTCAGATCTGCGGAAAAACGGTTTGTCGGTGATTCGGAAGACAGGGACATATAATCGTTCAAACGAAACATCTGGATTGGAAACGGGGGATTGTTCGTCAATACTCCCACCGGGTTGTCATAGATCTTCAGTCCCTCCTGCACAGACTCGATCGTAATGGCCTCTTCCTTGTCTGCCAGAATCCAGTGCAGTGGAGAAACCGGATATTTTTCATTAAAGGGCGTATCCACCAGATTGATATGGGATAACAATACTCTGGCTTCCTGCACATTGGCACACTGCCCCAGAATCCAGGGGATAAACTCAAACTGGGCGATGTTGTCCTTACCTGTCTGCACTTTGCTGTATACTGCATTTCCCGGGAAATTCAGTCCCGCCATGCCGAGTCCTTTCTCATTCACTGCATCATAGTACAAAGGATAATCCCCTGCCATATGAGCAATGCCGATCATGGCATAATGCTCCGTCAGGGCATTCTGATGCCGTAGCGGAAAAGGATAATTGCGTGGTGTTACCGTTACCTCTTCCCCATAGTTAAATTCATAATCAAAAGTTCTGCCGAAATAAAAATCCTGTGATTTATAAGTTGCCGCTGTACACATAACATATACTCCTTTGTTCTGATTCAAATAGATATAGAAACTAGTCTTAGTCTATAGCATTTGCAGAATGTTTGCAAGTATACGAAAACTGTTGACGCAAATATGCCATTGCGATAACATAAAGACCCAAAAAGAGTACTACTGTACAGCAACCCTGGTTAGTCCGATCCGGGAAAGTTAATATCTATCGCAGCAAACCATATTCTTATCTTTACTAAGCAAATAATAAGGAGCTTCGAGGCTGTTATCAGTATCTCGAAGGTCCTTTTCTGCTATATCTAATTCACTTGCCGATTAAGGATTGCACCGCTTACAGGGCATATATCCCATATTGATGATATCTTCTCTGTTGCCGGTATATATCTCTTTGTTTTTCTCCTTCATCTGATCCACGCTGGAGCAGGACGGATAGTGGAATTTCATGGTGTTGGTATTCAGCACATAGGTAGTTTCCTGTGATTCCTGTGGCACTGACGGTTCCGGTGTGATCTGCACCGTAGTGTCTGTCTGGGGTTGTTGTGTCGGTGTTTCTATCACAATGGGTGCTGCCGCTTCCTGGGATGCCGCGTTGCTCTCTGCCCAGTTATCCCCTGTAGCATAATCAATACCGATCCCCGGCTGCACATTGTATGCAAATACACAGAATTGGATTCCCTCTCCGACATCTTCCACAGAATAGGCTTCCATGAGGACACCGTCTGCCAGCAGGTTATCCCCGTCAAATATGGGAGTGACACGGTACAGGACATGATTCCCTGTATTTTTGATATAATCGCAGACTTTCGTCTCAAAAGGAAGCATTCCCTGCACGTTGAGATATCTGGTTCCTGTGATCAGGTTCTGCGGATTGGCGTTTTCCGCCGCCAGCATGTAGGCGATCAGGTGGCAGCGATTGTATAGGTATTTTCCGTCCACGTTATCGTATTTCACCAGATGCCATCCGGTAGGCTTCACGGCTCCGATCTCCCCTCTCGGTTCTGTCGGCATCAGGTCCTGTCCTACGTTGGCATATGCCACGCCACAGCGCCCCAGGCTGTCTAGCCCGCTGTATGTCTCGAAGGACTGTGTGGTCAGATCTGCCTCTGTGAAATAAGGTTTGTTGCCATTGACCTCTGTATAAGGCGTGCCGGAGTATGCCGGAATCTCCCAAAGGGAAAATGCTGCTGTGCCCTCTCCTGTCGAAGCATCTGTTGCAGATGTGACCTGCTGCGATTCTTGTGTATCCGAAGCGTTTTCCTGTGGCTGTCCGGATTCGGGTTCCGATGCTGCAGTCTCCGATGCCTCCAGCAATTCGGTGGGGATCGTCGCCGGCTGCTCTATCGTATAGGTATTATCCTGCGGCGTGACGGTGCTTTCCGCACAGCCGGTAAATGTCAATAGCAGTACCAGCCATAGTGACAATTGTGTTATCAAACGTTTCTGAAATCTGTTGTGTTTCATTTTCATAGCTTGTCAATTACTCCCTTGTAAAACTCTTTGGAAATTATACCACATTTTTCATCTGACCTTTCCTTTTCATTGACAATTTTTTCAAAAAACAGTATGCTAAAAATATCTAAAAACACTTCAAATAATATGCCAATCATCTAAACATTTCGGCTTATTATTTGAGGTGTTTTTTTGCCGGAATGGATTCTTAGAAAGGAGATTCTTATGTCTAAATATGTTTATCCCGCTATTTTTACTTCTGAACCAGATGGAGGTTATTCTGTATATTTTCCCGATCTGGAAGGTTGTTATACCTGCGGCGACACGCTGGCTGATGCTCTGTTTATGGCTGAAGATGCCCTCGCGCTTATTCTCTATGGATATGAAAAGGACCAACGCCCCATTCCACAGCCCTCCAAAATGTCAGACATCAAAGTTACTGCGGATTCCTTTTTAAGTATGGTTGCATGCGATACCCTGGAATATCGCAAACGTTTTAACAACAAAGCTGTTAAAAAAACATTGACCATTCCCGAATGGCTGAATGAAGCTGCTGTTGCAATGAATATTAACTTTTCACAAGTATTGCAGGATGCTCTTTTGCAGCGAATCAGTCCTCAATAATGCACACACGAAAAAGAAAAAGTGCCGCAAAAACGGCACTTTTTCTATGGAGTAGACGGGAGTCGAACCCGTGTCCAAAAGCCTATTCCCTGTCCTTCTACG